>Ga0272445_1001171_pt1 | contig 21369 bp, 16 predicted proteins | sample YNPCB0031_FD_194404 | JGI IMG/M metagenome (GOLD analysis project Ga0272445, IMG submission 194404) | Hot spring sediment microbial communities from Yellowstone National Park, WY, United States - YNP-CB-003-1 | ecosystem: Environmental > Aquatic > Thermal springs > Hot (42-90C) > Sediment... | reverse complement strand
AAGATGCAGGGCATCCTCTACAGCTTGGGCCAGGACCACTACGCCCTGGACCCGGACCTGCAGGCCGTCCTGGAGGCCTTCGCCCCGGGCCTCCCCCAGGAGGAGCTTTCCGCCTTTGGGAGGCTGGTGGGGGAGGAGGTCCTGGAGGTGGCCCACCACGTGGACGCCCTCTCCCCTCCCCGCCTCCTGATGCACGACCTGGACGGGAACCGCATAGACCGGGCCCTGCTCTCCCCGGCGGAGAGGGCCCTTTTGGAAAAGCTCCGCCCCATGGTCCGCCCCGCCTACGAGGGCCGGGGCTGGCCCCTGCACTACGCCCTGGGCTACCTTTTGGCCGATGGGGGGCTGTACTGCATCCTCACCATCACCCACCAGGTGGCCTACGCCCTTCACAAGTACGCCCCCGAGTGGAGGGCGGTGAAGCAAGAACTCCTTTACGGGAAGGCCTACGGGGCCACCTGGATGACGGAGGTCCAGGGAGGAAGCGACCTGGGGGCCAACCGCACCCTGGCGCGGCGGGAGGGAGAGGCCTACCGGCTTTACCACGGGGACAAGTACTTCGCCTCGGGGGCGGGCCTCGCCGACTACGCCCTGGTCACCGCCCGGCCCGAAGGCGCCCCGGAGGGCCCCAAGGGGCTCGCCCTCTTCCTCCTGCCCCGGGAGGTGGAGGGCAGGCTCAACTTCCGGGTGCGCCGCTTCAAGGAGAAGCTGGCCACACGGGCCGTGCCCTCGGGGGAGGTTGAGCTGGAGGGAAGCCTCGCCTACCTCCTCGGCAAGCCCGAGGAGGGGATCTACTACACCCTGGAAACCCTCACCGTGGCCCGCCTGGCCAACGCCGTGGCCGCCATGGGCCTCGCCAAGAAGGCCCACCTGGAGGCCCTCTTCCGGGTGCGCCGCCGCACGGCCTTCGGCAGGAGGCTTCTGGACCACGACCTGGTCCAGCACGACCTTCTGGAGATGCGCCTGAGGCAGGTGGCGGGCACGGCCCTGGCCTTCCTGGCCGTGGCCCGGTTTGACCAGGTCTGGGAGGAAAGGCCCCCCTACTCCCAGGCCTACCACCTGGCCCGCCTCCTCTCCCACCTGGCCAAGGGGCGCACCGCCGAGCACGCCGCCCAAATCACCGGGCTCGCCATGGAGCTCTTCGGGGGCCTGGGCTTCCTGGAGGACTACGGCGTGGCCCGCTTCCACCGGGAGGCCCTCATCACCCCCATCTGGGAAGGCCCCGCTAACATCCAGGCCCTGGACATGCTGGAGGCCGTGGCCAAGAAGCGGGCCCACGAGCCCCTCCTGGAGATGCTGAAGGGCACCCCCCTGGCCCTAAAGGCCGCCGAGGGGGCCCTGGGGCTTCTAAGGGAAGGAGGGGCGTGGCAGGCCAAGGAGGCCCTGAGGCGGCTCGCCGACGCCGTCAGCGTCCACGCCTTGGAGGCCATGGGCGAGCCCTACGGGGAGATGGCCAGGCTCTACGCCCGCCGCTTCCTGGAGGGGGAAAGCCTTCCCAAGGAGGCGGCTAGACCAGAGCTTTACGACCCCTGGTGGAGCCTCTCGTAAAGGGGCGTGAGGTCCTCGGGGGTGAAGCGGGCCGTGTACCCCTTGGGGGGCACGGGCTCCTCATAGAAGAAGCGGGGGAGGCGGTCGTCCTGGTGGGTGAAGCCCGCCAGGTGGTTGAAGCGGTGCTCCAGCCTCAAGACCCCCTCCCCCACCTCCCGCCAGAACCCCGGGGTGAGGCGGGTGCCCAAAGCGGCGTTCACCGCCTCCACCACGAAGGCCACCTCCTTGTTGGTGACGCTTCCCCCGAAGACGCAAAGGCCCAGGGAATCGTTGGCGGCGGCGTTCACCTGGGCGGTGTAGCTGGCCTCGAGGACCTCCTCCACCTTCATGGCCCGGGTCTCCAGCCTGGGCGCGTTGCCGGCCGTGTGGTCCGCCCCCTGGGCGGTGATCATCATGGTGATGCCCGTGGCCTCCACCACCCGGGGGTCGTAAGCGGAGATGGCCTGCCGCTTGATGACGGGAACCCTTTCCACGCCCAGGGCCTCCCCTAGCCGGGCCGTCCCCTGGGCCAGGAGGCGGGCCTCCTCGCCGTCTTGGTAAAGGGAGCGGAGCCTCTCCTCCATGAAGGCGTAGTCCCCCCAGTCGGCCAGGCCCTTCTCCATGAAGAGGGCCAGGCTGGCCCCGGTCTCAATGGTGTCTATGCCCAGGTCGTTGGCCAGGCGGTTGAGGCGGGCCAGCTGATCGGGGTCGGTGAGGCCGCAGTTGGTGCCGAGGAGGCCGATGGTCTCGTACTCCAGGGGGGAGACCACCTCCTCCCCCTTCTCGTCCACGATCACGTTGGAGCACTGGATGACGCACCCTGGCATGCAGGCGTGGGTGTGCTTGCCGCCCCGGCTCTTGTTGAGGGGGGCGATGTACTGCCCGCCCATGCGGAAGGCCTCCGGTGGGGCCAGCCGCCCCTCGCGGAAGTTGCGCACGGGCAGGCCGCCGAAGGCGTTCTGGAAGTCGGCCATGCCCATGGTGCCGATGGCGTTGTAAAACTGCATGACCAGGGGGTCCTCCCGGAGGAGCCTGGCGTAGCGGCGGACGGCCTCCAGCACCTTGGGCTTATCCCAGACCTCCGCCTTCCCCGGCACCTCCACCACGATGGCCTTGACCCTTTTCAGGCCCATCACCGCCCCCACGCCGCCCCGGGCCGCCAGGCGGGAGGGGCGCCCGTCTATGTCGGAGAAGGCGATGCCGGAAAGAAGCCCAAGCCTCTCCCCCACAGGCCCTATAAGGGCGAAGGCGATCCGCTCCCCGTAGGCGGCGAAGAGCTTTTTGGCGGCGGCAAAGTTGCCAAGGCCGAGGAGGTCCTCCGCCGGGTCAAAGAAGACCTCCCCCGACCTGGTAAGGCGGAGGACCACCCAGTCCTCGCTCTGGCCCTCGAGGACCAGCCAGGCCAGCTTCATCTGCCCCAGGGCGTAGCCGAAGGTGCCCCCGCCGTTGGCCTCCTTGATGCCCAGGGTGAGGGGGCTCCGGGTGCCCACGCTGGTGCGGTTGGCGTTGGAAAACCCCGTGCCCGCCAGGGGCCCCACGGCGAAGACCAGGGGGTTCTCCGGGGAGAGGGGGTCAAAGCGGTGGGCCTCCCGCTCCAGCAGGATCCTGCCTGTGCGGTACCGCCCCCCGAAGGCCACCTCCTCCGGGGCCACCTCCTGCCAAAACGCCTTCTTCTCCTTCAGGTCAAGCTGTAAAGACCGCCACACCGTCCACCTCCACGCGCACCACCCGGGCTTCCTCCGGGTGTTCCAAAGGGTCCCGATCAAAGACCACCAGGTCGGCCCGCTCCCCGGGCCAGAGTCTGGCCGGGGGCAGGGCGCTCGCCTCAGGCCGAGTGTAGTAAAAAAGGGCCCGCTCCAGGGGAATCCCTCTTCCCATCAGGGGCCGGCCCGCCGCCAGGGCCCCCTTCAGGGGACTCACCTCCCGCACCACCGGGGCATCGGAAGAGAAGGCCAGGGCCAGCCCCGCCCGCTCCATGCGGGCAAACTGGTAGCACCAGGGCAGAAACGCCTCCGGCAGGTAGCGGAGGAAGTTCTCCCGGAGCTCTTCCAGAAAGATAGGCTGGGGCACCACCCAGACCCCCAGGGCCCGGGCCAGGGCCAGGGCCTTGGGCCCAGGCAGGCCGAAGTGCTCCAGGCGGTGGCGGAGGGGAAGGGGCTTGGCCTGGTAAAGCTTCTCATAGGCCTTCAGGACCTCCAGGATGGCCACGTCCCCGATGGCGTGGGTGGCGATGAAGAAGCCCCGCTCGTGGGCGGGCAGGGCCAGCTCAAAGAGCTCCTCCGCCCCAAGGCGCAAGACCCCCTTGCCCCCCACCTCCCGGTAAGGCCGGCTCACCGCCGCCGAGGCCCCGGAAAGCCCCCCATCGGCGAAGAACTTAACCCCGGCGATGACCAGGCGCTCCGAGCGGTAGGGCTCGGGGAGGGGGTAGGCGGCCTCCTCCCCGTCGGGGCGCACCACCCCCAGGACGCTGACCCTAAGGGGCAGGCGGCCCTCCTGGTCCAGGCGGCGGTAGGCCTCCAGGAGGAGGGGGTCGGCCCCGGGCTCCAAAGCCGAGGTGATCCCGTGGGCCAGGAGGTGCCTGGCCCCGGCCAGGACATAGCGCTGGTAGTCCTCCACGGTGCGCCTGGGCATGGCCTTTTCTAAGAAGCCAAAGGCCCGTTCCAAAAGCAGGCCTTCCCGGTAGCGGATCTCGCCCCCGGGGGGGTTTGGCGTGTCCGGCCCGATGCCCGCCGCCTCCAGGGCCCTGGTGTTGGCCACGTGGATGTGGGCGCAGGTGCGGGTCAGGACCACGGGGCGGTGGGGCAGGACCCGGTCCAGGAACTCCCGGGTGGGCCAGGCCCCCAAAAGGGCCTCGTTCCAGCCCCTCCCGAGAAGCCAGGCCCCTGGGGGCAGGAGGCGGTCCCGCTCCTCTAGAAGCCCCTTCAGGCCCTCGAGGCTCCCCACGCCCCTGAGGTCCAGGAGGTCGGTGAGGAGCTGGCCCACCTTCCAGACGTGAACGTGGGCGTCGTGGAAACCGGGGAATACGGTCTCCCCCTCCCCAAACCCCCGCTCCAGGCCCGCCACCCGCCCCTCCTTGATCCAAAGGGCCCGGTAAGACCGGAACCGCCCCCTGGCGTCGGGCACATAGACCCGGCCCGCCACCCGCCTCACCAGCCCACCTCCGGGTTCCGCCAGACCACGAAGACCCCATAGTTGAGGCAGGAGGGGTCCTCCAGGTAGTCGGGGATGATGCCGTAAACCCGGTAGCCGCGCCTCAGCTGAACGGAGAGGACCGGGTCGGTGAGCTCCCCCCGGACCACCCGGTGGACGTACTCCTCAATGGGCATCTCCCGGGCGTAAAGGTGGTAGCCCTTGGGCATGCTGCCCGCCACGTGGCCCTTGAGCCCCAGGCGGCGCACCAGGTTCTGGCGGGCCTGGTAGAGGAGCTTGGAGAGGCCACGGCCCCGGTACTCCGGCAAAACCCCGATGTCGGCCCCGTAGAGCCAGTCCCCCTCCGGGTCGTGGTTGGTGAGCCAGTTGCCGGCCACCGCCTCTATGTAGCGGTGCTGGTAGTGGTGGAAGTCCACCCGGGTGCGGAAGTCGGTGGAGCAGGCCACCACCTTCCCCGTGGAAAGCTCCACCACAGCATGCTGCCCCTCGGGAAAGATCCGCATGTGGGAGAGGTAATGCTCCTTGGTCATGCGCTCCTCCCGGGAGAGGGTGGGGAAGCTCTTCTCCTGGATTTCTTCCAAAGCCTCCGCCATCCAGGGCTCAGAGCGCACCACGGCGAAGCGCCCGTCCTCGGATAAGAGAAGGGGCTCAGGCAAGGGCCGCATACACCTCCCGGATGTTCTCCTTCACCACCAAAAGGGCCTCCTCCAGCATGTCCAGGGGGATGTCCAGGGGGGGCAGGAAGCGGAGGGCGTTGGAGTAAAGCCCGGCCCGGATGGTGATCACCCCCTTTTCCGCGTTCCTCCGCACCAGCTCCAGGACGAACTCGGGCCAGGGCTCCTTGGTCCTGGGGTCCTTGACGAACTCCAGGGCCATCATGGCCCCCAGGCCCCGCACGTCCCCCAGGGCGGGTACCTCGGCCTTCAGGGGCTCAAAGACCTCCCGTACCTTGGCCTCTATGGCCCGGGCCCGGTCCAGGAAGCCGGGGGATTCCAGGATTTTAAGGGCCTCGAGGGCCGCCGCCGCCGCCAGGGGGTTCCCCCCGTAGGTGCTCCCCACCCCGCCTACATGGGGGGCGTCCATGATCTCGGCCCTGCCGGTAACGGCGCTGATGGGCATCCCCGCCCCCAGGCTCTTGGCGGAGATGAGAAGGTCCGGGGCCACGCCGCTGTGCTCTATGGCCCACATCTTCCCCGTGCGCCCTGAGCCCGACTGGACCTCGTCCACCACCAAAAGGGCCCCGGTGCGGTCGGCGATCTCCCTCAGCTTGCGCAAAAAGGCGTGGGGCACGGGGATGAACCCCCCCTCCCCCAGAACCGGCTCTATGACGATGGCCGCCAGGGCGCTCCCGTCTATGTGGGCGATGAGGGCGTTCTCCAGGTTCCAGAGGGACCACTCCAGGTACTCCTCCTCCGTCATGCCCTTGGGCGTGCGGTAAAGGTTGGGCACGGGCAGGCGGTAGACCTCGGGGGCGAAGGGGCCAAAACCCTTTTTGAAGAGGGCGTACTTGGAGGTCATGGCCATGGTGAGGTTGGTGCGGCCGTGGTAAGCCCCCTCAAAGACCATGACCGCCGCCCTGCCCGTGTAGGCCCGGGCGATCTTGACGGCGTTCTCCACCGCCTCGGCCCCGCCGTTCGCCAAGAGGGTCTTCGCGGGGCCCCTGCCAGGGAACAGACGGTTCAGGGCCTCAGCTAGGGCCACGTAGGGCTCGTAGTTGGCCACGATGGCGCACATGTGGATGAGGCGCTCCGCCTGGGCCTTGATGGCCTCCACGACGGCCTCGGGGGTGTGGCCAACGGCCAGGGCCCCGATGCCCCCGGCCAGGTCAATGAGGACGTTGCCGTCCACGTCCTCCACCAGGGCCCCGTGGGCCTTGGCCACGGCGATGGGGTTGGCCTGGGCCAGGGCCCGGGTCACCGCTTGGGCCCGCCTCTCCTGGAGAGCCTGGCTCTTGGGGCCGGGAATGGGGGTTTTCAGCTTTATGTAGCCCATGTTCACCTGCTCTTGACGGCGGTCCAGACCTCGTCGTAGATGCGGTTGTCCTTGCCCAGGTCCAGGATGAACTCCAGGCGCTTCATGAGCTCGGCGGGGGGGTAGATGGCGGGGTTCTTGCGATCGGCGGGGTTGATGTAGGGCAGAGCCGCCTTGTTGGGGGTAGCGTAGCGGTTAAAGTTGGAGAGCTGAGCCCCCACCTTGGGGTCCAGGATGAAGTTGATGAAGCGGTGGGCCCCCTCGGGGTTCGGGGCCCTGGCGGGGATCATCATGTTGTCCACCCACAGGGTGGCCCCCTCCTGGGGGATGGCGAAGGCCACCTTGCCGGGGTTCTCGTCCGCCGCCTTGACCGCATCCCCGTTGTAGACCACGGCGTAGGTGGCGGCCCCCGCCACCACCCGGTTCTTGCCCCCCACGCCCCCCTCAAAGCCCAGGAAGTAGCGGCTCCTCTTGGCCTGGAGGAGGAGCTGGCCCGCCTGCTGGACCTCTTTGGGGTTTTTGGTGTTCACGGAGTAGCCCAGGTACTTGAGGGCGTTCCCCAGCATCTCCCTAGGGGAGTCCATGAGGATGAAGGGGGCCTTGGGCTCCTTGAAAATCACCGCCCAGCTCTTGGGCTCGCCCACCCGGTCCTTGCGGTAGATGAGCCCGGTGGTCCCCCACTGGTAGGCGGCGGAGTAGCGGTTCCCGGGGTCGTAGGGCGGGCTTTTGAACTTGTCGTCCAGGTTCTTGAGGTTGGGGATCTTGGCGTGGTCCAGGGGCTGGACCAGCCCCAGCTTGATGATGGAGGGCACGTAGAAGTCTGAGGGGACGATGACATCGTACTGGCTCACGCCCCCCGCCTGGAGCTTGGCGATGAGCTCCTCGTTGGACTCGTAGAGGTCCACCCGCACCTTGAGGCCCGTCTGTTTGGTGAAGGCCTCGAGGATAGCCGGGTCAATGTACTCCGACCAGATGAATAGCCTAAGCTCCTTCTGGGCCAGGCCCAGGGCCAGAAAAACCAACAGCGCCGCCAACATCCTTTTCATGCCGACCTCCTTGTCAAGCGCTCCGCGCTCAAGACCAAAAGCACAGTGAGGAGAAAGATCAAGGTGGAGATTGCGTGGATCTCTGGGGTGATGCCCCGGCGGGTGGAAGCGTAGATGATGAGGGGGAGGGTCTGGCTGGTGGGGCCGGCGGTGAAGAAGCTGATGACGAAGTCGTCCAGGGAGAGGGTGAAGGCCAGCATGGCCCCGGCGACGATGCCGGGTAGAAGAAGCGGGAAGAGCACCCGCCTCAGGTACTGGGTATAGGTGGCGTAGAGGTCCCTGGCGGCCTCGTCCAGCTCCCGGGGAAGGCTCCGCAGGCGGCTTCCCACCACCAGGGCTACGAAGGCCACCTGGAAGGTCACGTGGCCGATGACCATGGTGAGAAGCCCCGGCTCAAAGAGACCGGAAAGGGCCCGGAGGAAACCCAGGGCCACCACCAGGGCCGCCGCCAGGATCAGGTCTGGGGTCACCACGGGCAGGTAGAGGACGTTCTCCAGAAAGCTCCGGAACCTCCGACCCCAGGGATGGCGCTCCATCCCCAAGGCGAACAGGGTGCCCAGGAAGGTGGCCAGCAGGGTGGAGATGATGGCCAGAAGGAAGGTGTTGCGGGTGGCCTCCAGAATAGCCTCATTCTGAAAGAGCCTCAGGTACCAGTCCCAGGTGAACCCCCCCCAGGCCAGGCCGTAGCGGGTCTTGTTGAAGGAGAAGAGGGCCACGGCCAGCATGGGCAGGTACAAAAAGGCTAGGGCGCCCAGGGCCACCGCCCGCACCCAGAGGGAGATCTTCACGCCAGATCCACCTCCTTCCCGTAGCGGCGGTAAAGCCTCAGGGCCACCAGGGTCATGAGGACCAGGACCAGGCTCAAAGCCGCCCCGTAGGGCCAGTCCCGCATGGTGTAGAAGGCCTGCTGGATGAGGTTGCCCACCAATAGGTGCTTGGCCCCGCCCAGGAGGTCGGGCACCACGAACATGCCCATGGCGGGGATAAAGGTGAGGATCACGCCCACGGTGAGGCCGGGAAGGGTCTGGGGCAAGACCCCGTGGACGAAGGCCCGCCAGGGCCCGCCGTAGAGGTCCTGGACCGCCTCCACCAAGCTCTGGTCTAAGCGCTCCACGCTGGAGTAAAGGGGGAGGACCATGAAGGGCAGGAAGGCGCTCACCATGCCCAGGTAGACGGCGAAGGCGCTGGGGAATAGGGCCATGCCCGGCTCCACCAGGCCCAAAGCGGCCAGAAGGCGGGCCAAAGGCATCTCCGGGGCCAGGAGGAGCTGCCAGGCGTAGGTGCGGATCACCAGGTTGGTCCAGAAGGGGATGATGACCAAAGCCAGGAGGAGGTAACGCCGCCCCCCTTCCTGGGCCCGGATGTAAAAGGCGATGGGGTAGGCCAGGAGGACGCAAATGAAGGTGGTGACCAAGGCCACCCAAAGGGTGCGGAGGAGGGCCATGAGGTTGTCCAGACTGAAGCCCAGGACGCCGAAGCCCAAGAGCCTCCGGTAGTTCTCCAGGCTGAAGGTCCAGACCACCTCGCCAAAGGGCCCCCGCTCGGCGAAGGAGAGGGGAATGAGGAGGAGGCCCGGAATCACCAGGAAGACCAGGAGCCAGAGGAGGCCGGGAAGGAGGAGGAGAAGCCCCCGCCGCGCCAGGCTGGAGGCCGTGGTGAGCTCCCCGTACCAGACCAGCACCCTACCCATCTAAGACCACCAGCCCTTCCACAGGAATCCTGACGAAGACCTCCTCCCCGGGCGAAAGCCTCAGGGTGGTCCGCACCCTCAGGGCGGGCTCCAGGAAGGCCTCCAGGTAGGCCCCCCGGTAGACCACCTCCCGCACCCGGGCCCTAAGCCCCGAAGGCAGGGGCTCCTTGGCCACCTGCACCCTCTCGGGGCGGAGGGCCAGAAGGCCCTCGGCCCAGGGCACTTTCAGGGGGAAAAAGCCCAAGGGGGTCTCCACCCCCTCCCCCACCCGCCGGGCCGGGATCAAGTTGGCCACGCCCAGGAACTCGGCCACGAACCGGGTCCTGGGCCTTTCGTAGACCTCCTCGGGGGTGCCCACCTGGAGGAGGGTGCCTGCCTCCATGACCCCGATGCGGTCGGAGACGGCCATGGCCTCCTCCTGGTCGTGGGTCACCAGGATGAAGGTGGCCCCCAGGCGCCTTTGCAGGTTGCGAAGCTCCACCTGGACCTCGGCCCTAAGCTTAGCGTCCAGGGCGCTCATGGGCTCGTCCAAAAGCAGGACTTCGGGCTCGTTGACCAGGGCCCGGGCCAAGGCCACCCTTTGCTTTTGCCCACCGGAAAGCTGGTGGGGGTAGCGGTGGACGAAGCTCTCCAGCCTCAAAAGCCCCAGGGCGTACTCCACCCGGGCCCGCACCTCCGCCTCGGGAAAGCGGCGGCTCCGGAGGCCGAAGGCCACGTTCTCGTAGACGGTGAGATGGGGGAAAAGGGCGTAGTTCTGAAAGACGGTGTTCACCGGCCGCCGATGGGCGGGAAGGGGCGTGAGGTCCTGCCCTTTGAGCATCACCCGCCCCCCGTCGGGCACCTCAAAGCCGCCCACGATGCGCAGAAGCGTGGTCTTGCCGCACCCTGAGGGCCCCAGGAGGGTGAAGAACTCCCCCGGGCGCACCTCCAGGGATACCCCTTTCAGCACCTCCTGCTCCCCGAAGCGCTTGCGCAAGGCCTCGAGGACCAGCCCCGCCCCCTTTAGCTCCCCCACCTTGGACGTCATCCTACCCCCAGCATGGTGCGCACCGCCTCCTCCAGAAGCTCGGTGTGCCTGTCTACCATCTCCGGCGTGGTGGCCGGGCTCATGAGGGCCATGTTGTGGAAGGGGGTGAGGAGCACCCCCCGGTTCAGGAGAAAGAGGTGGATGAAGGGGTCCAAAAGGGAGTCCTGGCCCGCCATGGCCTCGGTGCCGTTCCTGGCAGGATTGGGGCGGAAGAGGTACTCCACCCGTCCCCCCAGGCGGGTCACGTGCCAGGGGAGGCCGTAGCGGGCAAAAACCCCCTGCGCCCCCTTCTCAAAACGCTCCCCCATGGCTTCCATGTGGGCGAACTTGGGCTCGGTGAGCACCCGCTCCAGGATGAGCCGGGCCGCCCTCAGGGAAAAGGCGTTGGCGGCTAAGGTCCCCCCCACCCCAGCGGTGTCGGCGTGGGGGCCAGCCAGCAAGGCGGCGTAGGCCTCGGCCACTTCCCGGGAAAGGCCGTAAGCCCCGATGGGCACCCCACCCCCTAAGGCCTTGCCCAGGGTAACCATGTCGGGCTCTAAGCCAAAGCGCCGGGTGCACCCCCCAGGCCCCGCAGAGAGGGTGTGGGTCTCGTCCAGGATAAGGAGGGTCCCATAGGCCCGGGTAAGGGCGCGAAGCCCCTCCAGGAAGCCCGGAAGGGGATGGACGATGCCCACGTTGGTCAGGACCGGCTCCGTGAGCACCGCGGCCACATCCTCCTCGGCCAAGGCCTTTTCCACGGCCTCGAGGTCGTTCCACTCCACCACCTTGGTGGTAAGGAGGGGGTCCACCGGTGGGCCCAGATTCCCTCGGCGGCTCCGGGGCGCCCCCCCCTCCAGGGCCACAAAGGTCTCATCCACGGTGCCGTGGTAGCACCCGTGGAAGACCAGGACCCTGGGCCTTCCCGTCACCGCCCGGGCGATGCGCAGGGCGAAGCGGTTGGCATCGGTGGCGGAAAGGGTGAACTGCCAGAAGGGCAGACCAAAGCGGCGGGAAAGCTCCTCGGCCACCCACAGGCCGTCCTCCGTGGGGAGCATGGCGGTGAGGCCGTGGGCCAGCTGGGCCTGAAGCTCGGGCACCACCTCCTTGGGACTGTGGCCGGTCATGGCCCCCGTGTCCCCCAGGGCGAAGTCCGCGTAGACGTGGCCGTCCACGTCGTACACCCAGGCCCCTTCCGCATAGGCCAGGAACAGGGGAAAGGGCCCCGCATACCGGGTCATCCAGGGCATGGGCACCCCAGCGGGCAGGTGGCCGAGGGCCCGCTCCGCCAGGGCCCGGGAACGGGGGCGCTGGGCGGCGTAGCGCTCCCGTTCCTCGGCGAAAAGGCGCTCCACCCTATCCCGGTCCACGCCTCACCACCTCACCATCACGTGGCGGACCACGGTGTAGTCCTCCAGGGCGTAGAGGCTCATGTCCTTGCCGTAGCCGGACTTTCTCAAGCCCCCGTGGGGCATCTCGTTGACCAGCATGAAGTGGGTGTTGACCCAGGTGGTGCCATAGCGAAGGCGGGCGGCCACCTGCATGGCCTTGCCCACGTCCCGGGTGAAGACGCTGGAGGCCAGCCCGTAGTCCGAGTCGTTGGCCAGGAGGACGGCCTCCTCCACCCCGGAAAAGGGGGTCACCGAGACCACGGGGCCGAAGACCTCCTGGCGCACGATCTCGTCGTCCTGCCGGGCGTGGGCGAGGAGGGTAGGCTCATAGAAAAACCCCGACCCCTCCATGGGCCTACCCCCCACCACCGCCTCAATGTGCCCCGTGGCCAAGGCCCGGGTCACGTACCCGTGCACCCGCTCCCGGTGCTCCCTGGAGACCAGGGGCCCCATCTCCACCCCCTCTTGGAAGGCGGGGCCCACCCGGATGGCCCGGATCTTTTGCGAGAGGAGTTCCAGGAAGGTGTCGTACACCCCCCGCTCCACGTAGACGCGGCAGGCGGCGGTGCAGTCCTGGCCAGCGTTGTAAAAGCCGAAGAAGCGCACCGCCTCGGCGGCGGCCTCGAGGTCGGCATCCTGGAAGACGATCACCGGGGCCTTGCCCCCCAGCTCCAAATGGGTGCGCTTGATCCCCCTTGCCGCCGCCTGGAGGACCTTCTCCCCCGTGGCCACGGAGCCCGTTAGGGAGATCATCTCCACCCGGGGGTGGGTTATCAGGGTCTGGCCCACGGTGGGGCCCCGGCCAAAGACCACGTTGACCACTCCCTTGGGGAAGATCTCCCCCAGAAGGGTCCCCAGCCTCAGGGTGGTGAGGGGGGTGATCTCCGAGGGCTTGAGGACGCCGGTGTTGCCCGCAGCCAGCAGGGGACCCAGCTTCCAAGCGGCCATCATCAAGGGGTAGTTCCAAGGGGTGATGGCCGCCACTACCCCCACCGGGTCCCGGCGGATCATGCTGGTATGGCCGGGGAGGTACTCGCCAACGGCGGAGCCGGGAAGGACCCGGGCGGCCCCAGCGAAGAAGCGGAAGGTGTCCACGATGGCGGGGATCTCGTCGTTGAGAACCGCCTGGTAAGGCTTACCCACGTCCAGGGCCTCGAGGCGGGCGAAGGTCTCCGCCTCCTCCTCCAGGCGCCGGGCCAGCTCCAGGAGAAGGTAGGAGCGCTCCTTGGGAGAGGTCTGGCTCCACTGGGGAAAGGCCCGCGCCGCTGCCTCCACGGCCTCGTGCACCTGTCCAGGGCTGGCCTCGGGGATCTCGGCCACCACCTGCCCGGTGCTGGGGTCGTAAACGGGCAGGACCTCCCCCTCACCCAAAACCGCTTCGCCAGCTATCAACATACGCCGCTCAAGGTTCATAGGCTCACCTCCATGGCCGCCTCCAGCCGCCTCAGGCCCTCCTCGGCCTCTTCCAGCGTGGCCACCAGGGGCACCAAGATCCTGAGGACGTTTCCGAACATCCCCGCCTTGAGGAGGATGAGGCCCTGGTCCCTGGCGGCCTCCAGCACTGCCTGGGCCAGCTCGGGGGCGGGCTCCTTGCTCAAGCGGTCCCGCACCAGCTCCAGGGCCACCATGGGCCCAAGCCCCCGCACCTCCCCCACCTGGGGAAAGCGCTCTTGAAGGCGCCTAAGCCCGGCCCAGAGGGCCTTTCCCAAAGCCTCCGCCCGCTCCAAAAGACCCTCCTCGGCGAAGACGTCCAGGACCGCAAGCCCGGCGGCGCAGGCCAGGGGGTTCCCGGCGTAGGTGCCCCCCAGGCCCCCGGGCCTGGGGGCGTCCATCACCTCGGCCCGGCCCACCACCCCGGAGAGGGGCAGGCCGGCGGCCACGCTCTTGGCGAAGGTGATGAGGTCCGGCACCACGCCGCCATGCTCTATGGCCCACATCTTCCCCGTGCGGCCGAAGCCGGACTGGATCTCGTCCGCCACCAGCAAAATACCGTGGGCCTCGGTGATCTGGCGCACCGCCCGCAAGTACTCGGGAGAAAGGGGGATAAACCCTCCCTCTCCCAAAACCGGCTCCAGGATCAGGGCGGCCACCCGCTCCGGGTCCACCTGGGTACGGAAGAGCTCCTCGAGGCCCTCCAGGGCCAGGCCGTCGGAAACCCCCCGGTAGGGGTAGGGAGCAGGGGCGTGGTAGACCTCGGGGGCGAAGGGGCCGAAGTTCTGCTTGTAGTAGGAAGCCTTCCCCGTCAGGGACATGCCCAAAAGGGTACGGCCGTGGAAGCTGTGGGTCAGGGCCACCACCGCCGGCCTGCCGGTGTGGGCCCGGGCGATCTTGACGGCGTTCTCCACCGCCTCCGCCCCGGTGGTCAGGAAGATGGTCTTCTTGGGAAAACTGCCCGGGGCCAGGGCCGAAAGGCGCTCCGCCAGGCGCACGTAGGTCTCGTAAGGGGTCACCTGGAAGCAGGCGTGGGTGAAGCGCTCCAGCTGGGCCCGCACCGCCTGGAGGACCCGGGGATGGCCGTGGCCCACGTTCATGACCCCGATGCCCCCGGCGAAGTCCAGGTACTCCCGGCCGTCCACGTCCCAAAGCCGGGCCCCCTCCGCCCGGGCCACGAAGACGGGGTGGGCCTGGGCCACCCCCCTGGGGACGTAGCGCTCCCGCAGTTGCCAAAGGGCCTGGTTGCGCGATGCGGTCTCGGGCACGTTGCCTCCTTTGAGGCCCAAGGATACGCCGGGCCTTATGGCCCGGCAATGTCTTTAACGCACAAACTAGCGCGGCCTATTTTGTTTCCCAGGACCAAACCCGGGCCGCCAGCTCCAGGAGGAAGCGGTCCTCGGGGTCCTCCAGGGAAAGCCCAAGCCGCTCGGAAAGCCGCCGGAGACGGTAGCGCAGCGTGTTGAGGTGCACGCCCAAAGCCCGGGCCGCCTCCTGGAAGCGAAACCCCGCCCCCACCCAGGCCAGAAGGGCCTCCCGCTCCCTCTCCGGCAGGGGCCTAAGGAGGTCTAGAAGCTCCTGGCGGGCCTCCAGGTCCCCCAGGAGGAAGCGGGGCACCAGGTGCTCCTCGTACAGGTAGACCCCGGGCTGGCCGAAGGCCTCGAGGCGCTCCACCTCCAAAAGGGCCTCGGCCAGGCGGTGGGGGAAGTGGGGCCTGGAGAAGCGCAGAGGCCAGGGACGGCCGAGCCTCAGGAAAAAGGCCTTGGGGTCCATGGGCTCGGGGAAGAGGAAGCGGACCTGGTTCAGGTTCAGGGAGAGGACGGGCTTCACCCCCATTGAGGCCAGAAGGTCCCTCACCTCCCCCAAAGCCCGCTCCCTCTCCTGGAAGCCCCTCTCGGAGAGGGGAAGGCTCAGGGGCAGGGAGGTGACCCCCAGGCGGTAGCGCCTTTCCAGGTCCAGGCCGAAGGCCCGGGCCCGCTCGGGGGTCAGGGCCTCCTGGGGGCCCTCGAGGAGGGCGTCCAAGAAGGCGTACCCCAGCCTGGCCTCCCGCTCGGCCAGGGTCTTCTGGTGAGCCAGGATCAGGCCCGCCACCAAGGCGGCGCTCTCCAGCACCTGCACCTCCAAGGCCTCCACCGGGCCCTCCAGGACCAGGTACCCGGCGGTCTCCCGCCCCAGGGGAACGGACGCGGCGAAGCCCTGGCCGGGGCGCTGGCTGAAGCGGACCTCCCGGTTGAGGAGGCGGGAGAGGTGGTCCAGGAAGGAGGCCAGGTCCTCCCGCTCCAGAAGGGCGGCCATCAGGGCCCGGTGCAGGCTCTGGGCCCTCTTCTCTACCTCCAGCTGCTGGGCCAAAAGCCGCCTCAAGACCTCCTCGCTGACCTGGGCGAAGGGGATCTCCCAAGGAAGCTCCAATACCGCCACCCCCGCCCGGGCCAGGACGGAAAGGGCGGGCTCGGGGAAGGTCTCAAAGAACTGGGGCACCGCCAGGGCGATGGCGGCGGGCTCCGCCGCCGCCAGCTCCTCGGCGAAGCGCCTCAGGGCGGGGGCCTTCCGGGGCCAGGCGTACCCGGTGGTGAGGACCAGCTGCCCAGGCCGCACCCAGGGGGCGGGCTCCGGCACGTCCACCACGTGGACCCAGCCCACCCGCCTCCGCGGGTCCCCGGCCAGGAGGCGGGCCCGGGAAAGGGAGGGAAGGCCTAGAAGCTCGGCCAGGGGAAGGCCCGACATCACGCCTCCAGCTTTTGCACCACAAGCCCCCTGAGCCGGTTCACCGCCGCCCCCAGCTCCAAAGGGCGCGTGGCGGAAAGCTCCGGGACCTCCTCCAGGGCGAAGAGGTCCTCCACCGCCAACGCCCTTTCCACCAGGGCCTTGAGGGGCGTCCTGCCGTCGGCCAGGCGCTCCAGGCGGCGGAAAAGGGCCCCGAGGAGGCGCACCTGGGCGTTCTCGTGGAGGTCCAAGGCCGAGAGGTCCACCACCTCCTCCCCGTAGAGGAGCTCCCTCAAGCCCCGGCCCTTGACCCTCTCCCGCCTGCCCCGCCTGGGGTCAAAGCTCTCCGGCAAGGGAGCCCGGGGAGGCACCTTTAAGGGGTAGCGGGGCTCGCCGTAAAGGCGGCCCGTGGGGCGGCTCTGGGCCACGGCCCGGGCCTCTTCCGTCACCTCCTTGGGCAAGTACTCCTCCATCAGGACCACGGTGTCAGCCAGGTCCAGGTAGTCGCCCACGCCCCCCACCACCAGGACCAGGCTCACGCCCAGGGCCTTCAGGTCCCCCACCCGGTCCAGAAGGGGGGTAAGGGTCTCCCGCTTCACCAGGGCCTGCATGCGGGCGTCCCGCACCAGGAGGTTGGTGGCCGAGGTGTCCTCGTCCAGGAAGAGGGTCCGGGCCCCGAGCTCCAGGGCCTCGAGGATGGCCGCCGCCAGGCTGGTGGAGCCCGAGGCGTCCTCGGTGGAGAAGAAGCTGGTGTCCTGGCCCAGGGGCAGGTCGTGAACGAAGGGCCTCAGGTCCACCCCCTTCACGCTCCGCCCGTCCTCGGACTGGACCCGCTGGGCCCAGGCCTCGGTCACCACCCACTCCCGGCCGTCCCCGGGGATGTGGGGGTGGACCCCGTGGACCAGGGCCTCCAAAAGGGTGGTCTTGCCGTGGAACCCGCCCCCGGTGATGAGGGTGAGGCCCCGGGGAAGCCCCATGCCCAAGACCTCCCCGGCGTGGGGCACTGGGAAGGCCACCCTGAGGGAGGGGGGGCTTGCGAAGGGGATGGCCCCCTTAAGGGGCCTTTGGCTCACCCCGCTTTCCCGGGGGAGGATGGCCCCATCCCCCACGAAGGCCACCAGGCCCCGCTCGGGAAGGCGCTTCTGGATATAGGCGAAGTCCTCCGCCTGGTGGACGTGGGCGAGGAGGGCCCTCGTGTCCAGGTCCTGGAGGAAACCCCGGAGGTGCTCCAAAAGGGCCTTGAAGAGCCTCGCCGCCTCCTTCCCCAGGATGCGCCTGCCATGGGCGGGAAGGCCCAAGCGGAAGCGCAAATGAAGCTCCTCCCCCAGGTGGGCCCCGGCCCGCTTCAGGACCTTGGGGCTTTCCACGGCCACGTAGACCTCCCCGGAGTGGCCGCTTCCCCCCACCCTGGGCAGGGAGCGGAGGCGGGCCTTGAGGCTCCTTAGGAGGAAGTCCTCCAGGGCGATGCGCCCCTCGAGGGCCCCGTAGACCCGAAGCCCCTCCAGGCCCTCCCGGTAGCGCACCTCCAGGACGCTGGGGCTGGCGAAGGGGTCCCCCTGGACGTGGACGAAGCGCAAGGAAAACCCCTCCCCCCGCCACACGCCCTTCAGGTCCTTGTAAAAGGGGTAGGGCTTCCCCTCCAGGGCCGAGAGAAGGGCCAGGAGGTCGCCGTAGCTCCGCGCCATGGCATCCCGGCCTTTAGCCGACCTCCACCTCCACCCGCCTGAGGGCGCGCGAAAGCCGTTCCACCCCCTCCAGGAACTCCTCCTCCCGGATGGTGAGGGGCGGGGCCACGATCAGGACGTTGTGCTTGGCCAGGACGTAGACCCCTTCCTGGAAGAGGGCCTTCAGGAGGGCCTGCATGGGCGGGCTGAAGGGAGCGTGCCAGGGGGAGAGGGGCTCCTTGGTCCCCTTGTCCCGCACCAGCTCCACCCCATAGAAGGCCCCAAGCCCCCTTACCTCCCCCACCCAGGGGTGGTCCAGAAGGGGCCTCAGGGCCTCCAGGAAGAAGGGTTCAAGCCGCCTGGCCCGCTCAAAGAGCCCCTCCTCCCGGTAGGCCTCGAGGGCCGCCAGGCCCGCCGCCACCGCCAGGGGGTGGCCGGCGTAGGTGTGCCCCGTGGGCAGGGGGGTCTCGTCAAAGGCCCGGGCCAGCCCCTCCCGCACCAGGACCCCGCCCAGGGGCACATAGGCCGAGGTCACCCCCTTGGCGAAGGTGATGAGGTCGGGCACCACCCCAAAGCGCTCGGCGGCCAAGGCCGCCCCCACCCGGCCGAAGCCCGTCATCACCTCGTCAAAGACCAAAAGAATCCCGTGCCGATCGCAGATCTCCCGCACCCCCTCCAAATACCCCGGGGGGTAGACGATCACGCCGTTGGAGCCCACCACCGGCTCCAGGAAGATGGCGGCCACCCGCTTGGGGTCCTCGTGGAGGAGGACCCTTTCCAGGTGCTCCAGGGCCCTCTTGGCCTCCTCCTTGGGGTCTTCGGTGTAAAAGGGGCTCCGGTAGGGGTAGGGGGCGAAGAAGTGGACCACCCCAGGGATGGCGGGCTCGGCGGGCCACCTGCGGTTTTCCCCGGTGAGGGCGGCGGCGCCGTGGGTGGCCCCGTGAAAGGAGCGGTAGGCGGCGAGGACCTTGAAGCGGCCCGTCAAGTGGCGGGCAAACTTGATGGCGTCCTCGTTGGCCTCGGCGCCGGATGGGGTGAAGAAGACCCGGGCCCCTTCCGGCCAGGGGGCCAGGTCGGAGAGGGCCTTGGCCAGAAGGGCCCGTTTGTCGTGGAAGAGGCTTGGGGCGGCGTAGGCCAGCGTGGCGGCCTGCTCGGCGATGGCCCGGCTCAGGCGGGAGTGGCCGTGGCCCAGGTTCACCGCCACCAGGCCCGCCGAGAGGTCCAGGTAGCGCCTCCCCTCGGCATCCCAAAGCCACACCCCCTCCCCCCGCACCACCAGGGGCGGGTCCAGGGGCCTCTGCGCCACCCAGGGGGTGAGGACGTGCCGCTTGTGGAGGGCCTTGAGATCCATGGCGGGGATTATACCCCACTGCCCTCACCGCCACGTTCCCGGAAGCCCGCTTAGGGACTCCTCCAGGCGCCGCCAGCCCCCGGCCTGGAGGAGCTCTTCCAGCTTCCCGCCTCGCTCCACGCCTCCCAGCACCCCCCCGAAGACGGGCTCCCGCCAGAAAGCCCCCGTGTCAAAGGACTGCTTGTAGAGGCGGAAGGTCTCCCCGGTGGCCGGGTCGCGGGCGTAGGTCTGGTCGGAGAGGAGGTTGGTCCAGGAGCGGCTCATCCAGGAGTTGAACTCCTCCGCTTCCTTGTTCATCTGGAGGACCATCCGGGTGAGGTCGCGGCTCACCGTCCGGCTCCTTTCCGCCTCCAAAGCCGCCCAGCGGGGGTCCAGGGCGAGGCCGAGGAGGACCCCGGCCAGGACCCCCTCCTCCCGGGCGAGGGCCTCCTTGGGGCCCTGCACCAGGGCGATCTCCAAATGGAGGGTGCAGTCCACGGAAGAAGCGGCGAAGGAGGGTGAGTACCGGAGGAACCCTAGGGCCTCCACCACGGCCTGCCGCCCCACGCTTCCTTGGCGGGCGCGGAGGTCCAGGCTCTGCCGCCAGCTCTGGAACTGGTCCCCGGGCCGCCCCATAGCCATTAACATCTGCTGGTCCATCTGCCAATAAAAGGCCTCCCGCACCTTTTCCAGGTACTGGGCCACCCGGCTCACCCCCTGGAGGGGCTTGGCCTTTTCCACCTCCCAAGGGCTCCCGGCCTCCAGGGCCCAAAGCCCCTGGGCGAGGAGGGCGGGAAGCTCCCCAGGGCCCTGGGCGCAGAGGAAGCCCGGTACCTTCCCCGCCCGTCCGTTCCAGAGGAGGATAGTGCTGGGACTTCCCCCGAAGGGGGTGGCGATGGCCAAAGCCTGCAGGTAGATCGCCTCCCTCCGGAGGACCACCCCACCCTTGGAAAGCTGGAAGACGGGGCCGCGCTGGGTTTCGTTAAAGTCCACCACGCCCCCCTGGAGGGTGTACCCCTGGGGTACGGGAACCCGCAGGGCGGGAACCCCGAGCAGGGGATCCAACACCGCCTCCTCCCGGTAGGGCACCCGCTCCTCGGGGCCCAAAAACTCCAGGGAGCGGAGAAGGCCCAGGACCTCCTTCCTGCGGTCCGTGGGCAGGTCCTGGGGCAGGTAGGCGCTCACGGCGAGGAGGCTCTTGGGGCCCGGGAGGAGGAGGTGGGTAGCCTCGTAGCGAAGGCCGGAAAGGGCCGCTTGGACCTGGGGGTCTGCGGCGAAGAGGAGGAGGTCCCCCATGGCCCCCTGGGTGAGGGGAAGGGGGTAGCCGAGGCCCCGGGCGAGGAGCATGAGCCCTCCCGAGGCTGGCTTGAAGTGGAGGGTGGCCTGCCCCCCGCTTAGGCGCCTCGCCTCCTCCAGGAGGGGCCTCACCGCCTCCTTAGGGGGCTTCAGGGGCATGCCCCGCACCAGAAGGGCGCTTTCCAGGTCGGTGAGGAGAAGACCTCCCTCCCCCAGGACCACCTTCCACCCTTCAGGCAGGTCCAGGGCGAAGCCGTGGAGGCGGTCGGCCACCCGCTCGGCCCACGCGCCCATACCCAAAAGGAACACCGCCCAAAGCACCGCCATCCGTTTCATCCTCTCCCCTCCTTTGCGAGCCTCTGGATCTCCGGGTCCAGGGGGTTGTACCGCCCGCCGCCTCCCCGTAGGCGCACCAGGTCGTGGGGGAAAGAGCTGAGCCACCAAAGGGCAAGGCCGAATCCCAGGGCGAAGAGGGCGACCCCTAAGCCCTCGGCGAGGGAGAGGAGGGAAAGCCCCACCCCCGCCAGGGCCAGGGCCCCGTAGATCTTCAGGAAGTGCCGCCGGTAGAGGCCGAGGGCCCATCGGTGGACTCCCTCCGCCTCACGGGGCGGGTAGAGGGCTCCCAGGAACCAGACCCGGCCCCGCTGGCCCAGGAGGTAGTCCTCGAGGCCCTCCACCCCCCGCCAATCCACCCCCAGATGGGCCAAAGCCTCGTCCCATCCCGGAAGTCCCAGGGGCAGGGGAAGCCGCTCCCCAGCGAAGTCCAGAAAGGGTCTGCCGAAGAGGGGATCTAGGGCCACGCCCTTCAGGGCCTCCCTGGGGTAGAGCCTCCCCCCGTGGCGCACCCCCTCGGGCTCCAGGGCGAGGGTATAGGCGGTGCGGCGGAGGTGGAAGGCGAAGGCCAAAAGGAGAAGCCCCCCCACCAGCAGGGCCAAGGGTTCCCGAGCCGTAAGCCAAAAGGCAAGGAGAAAGGCCCCAAGGAGCAAAGCCCACCAAAGGCGCCAGCGCATCCCAGCGGGAAAGGCCAGCTCGCGCATGCTTCCCCCTACTCAAACCCGATCCAGGCCGCAAAGGCCCGGAGGCTTTCCTCAAAAAGGTCCAAGAAGGCTCGGATGGCCCCCTCCGCCACCCCGCCCGAAAGGTCCAGGTCCGCCTCCAGCGCCGGGT
>Ga0272445_1001167_pt1 | contig 21463 bp, 20 predicted proteins | sample YNPCB0031_FD_194404 | JGI IMG/M metagenome (GOLD analysis project Ga0272445, IMG submission 194404) | Hot spring sediment microbial communities from Yellowstone National Park, WY, United States - YNP-CB-003-1 | ecosystem: Environmental > Aquatic > Thermal springs > Hot (42-90C) > Sediment... | reverse complement strand
ATATGCCTGCTAGCGAGTTGCCCATTAACCTGTTTCTACCATGAACTCCTCCACCCACTTCGCCTGCTGCTAATAGCCTTGGTATAGGCTCTCCATTAGGCCTCAATACTCTGGAAAATACATCTATCTCTATTCCACCATTTTGGTAGTGTAGTGTTGGATATGTTAATACGGGTTCTTGTGTTATATCTATTCCATGCCTTATGAATTGTCTATACATAGCAGGCAGAGCCTTCTTTATTGTGCCGGGGCCTCTTAACATGTCTATCATTGGCATATCAAGCCATACTCCCATAGCCCCAGTTGGAGTAATAATACCTCTACCCTCAGCACATTCCTTTATTATTGCACTTGATACTACATCTCTAGTTTCTAGTTGATGTATAAATTGCTCACCGTGAACATTTACTAGTTGTGCTCCAAGACTCCTACACTTCTCCGTTATTAATTCACCTCTAATTGCCTCTGGAAACGCTACGCCAGTTGGGTGGAATTGGAATGTGTCGAGGTGAACTATATTAGCCCCTGCTCTATAACCCATTACTACACCATCCATAGTAGCTCCATAGTGATTACTCGTCGGAAACCCTGCAATGTGAAGTCTACCAGCTCCTCCAGTCGCTATTATAACCGCTTTAGCACTAGCCACATAATACTCTCCAGTTTCAAGATTATAGAGTACTGCACCAGAAACTCCTCCATCCTCTGGGTCTGTGAGTAACTCTATTGCTGGTGTAAACTCTAAATATGGTACGTCATGATTTAAAAACTCCTCTCTTAGAACTCTCAGTATTTCAAGGCCTGTGTAGTCTCTAGCGCAATGTAATCTCCTCCTACACGCTCCACCTCCACTTACCTCTACATAGCTGCCGTCAGGATTTTTATCAAACATAGCGCCGAGATCTTCAAGCCACTTCATTATGAACGGCATATCTGTTACAAGTGCCTCTACAAGATCTCTCTTATTTGCAAATAAACCTCCCCCAACAGTGTCTATGAAATGTAATATAGGACTATCTTCTGGTCTATCTGCTGCTTGTATACCGCCTTGGGCTTTAACCGTGTTAGAGTCTCCTAGTCTCAACTTTGTAACTAAGAGTACAGCATCTGGAGAAACTCCACTATATATAGCCCACAGTGCCGCAGCTAAACCAGCCCCACCACTACCAATGACTAATACGTCAACATCATAGTCTACTTTACTGAGGTCTATTTGATCGGGGTCTATGAGCGGCCATGCCTCTAACAAATCTGCTACTTCATTATAAACTACTGTACCCTTACAAACACCTACTCTCAGAGGCCTCTTAGTCCCCGGCTTATAGTCAGGATGCCACTCTTTTAATAGTTTCTCGCGTTCTTCTAGCGATAATCTCCTATATGGCTTCTTTAACCTCTCCTCCCGTGTCTCCTCCACGTATTTTATTAACTTCTTGATCTCAGATGGATATCCACACATACTCATACCTCTACTCCTCTGGCTCAATCACCCTTGAAGCATATAGTTTTTTCAACTCGTCCACAGATGCTTGCTTTAATTTTTCTAATTCCTCTCTATATTTACCTTGCTCTATCTCCTTGATCCTATCTTCTAAGTGCCTTGGCTTTGGTGACATGTATTTCCCATAAATTCTCCTAACCAAGTGGAATATATTTGCATGTCTTATCTCCGCAGGACACCTCATTGAGCATATTCCACACGCTATACAATCAAATGTTAAATCTGCAGCTTTTGCTAAATCCCCTCTTTTAATCGCCTGGATAGCGTCCATGACCTGTAAACCCTGTGGACACGCCTTTGTACAGGTATTACAGGCAACACACCTAGCTATCTCAGGATATAATTTTAGAACTAAACCTACATCTGGCTTAAGTGATTCTAACTTATATTTCACTCTCGGAATAGGTGTATATGGTAATACTACGAGGTACATCCCGTCTTCAACTACATTTTGACATGCTAATGCAATCCTCAACTTGTATTCTCCAGGCTTCCTATACAATGTTGCACAAGCCCCACAGAACCCTCCTCTACATCCAACACCTCTTATTAATCTAAATCCCGCGTATTCTAGAGCCTTGTGAATTGTGAGACCCTCTGGAACAAGGTATTCTCGACCCATCACATATATCTTAACCATTTTAGGCTTAAGTATCTCTCTACGAGATACTGTAACCGAGGCTACACTCACAGATGCCACCTAGTCCTAGCCATATCTAACTTATAGATTGATATAAAATAATAATTAGTAAAAGTAGTGATCATGGGCCCGTCGCCCGCGACAATAAATCAGTTAAATAAACAATTTCAATTCTTAACTTCTTGCCGAGAGATAATAGTGTTGTTTCTAAATTGTACTTACACAGTGGACAGATCACTGTAATAATATTAGCACCTCTTACTGCAGCCTCTTCTAATATTTCCCCAGATTTCTCAAACACAATCTTCCTATTGAAAACTGATTGATATGCTCCACAACACTCAGTTTTAAACGGAAATTCTATAACCTCTATCTTAAGAGCTCTCAGTATGTTATCCATAACCTCGGGGTTTTCGGCATTATCAAATGCGATTTCCCTCGGCCTGAGCACTGTACAACCATAGTATGGTGCTACCACGACATCTTTAACCTCTGTTACCACTAATCTCTTAAGTTTATCAATATTATCTCTTAACACTTCAAGTAAATGTAACACTTCTATTCCAATAGTATACTTTTCTTCTTCATCCATAAACAACGCTAATGTATCAAGGTTTTCTGGGTTTTCTCTGAGCATGTGATTTACTCTCTTAAGCACATTATAACACATTGGACACAATGTTAGAAGTTTATTAGTCCCATGTTTTCTGGCTTGTACCTGGGCCTTTATGAGAGTTCTTAAACCACCAATGTGTTTCATTAAGTCGTCTTTTGCAAGACTATAAAATGCTCCACAACAATACCAATTATCTAATTCATATACTTCAATACCTATTTTACTCAGTATTTCTAATGTCTTCTTCTCATACTCTAAAGCATTTCTCTTAACTGAGCAACCAGGATAATAGAGCATTTTCACATTAATCACCCTGTAAGCTTCCTCGAAGCACTCACTATCGCAAGAGTAGGTGCCTCTTCAATGTTAGAGATCTCCTCATACTTTAACTTATCAATCCCCTGTCTCAGCGTTATAAGCCTTAATGCTTCAAACACTACTCCTGGTGCTACATCTCTCGGACAGCGATCAACACATCTCATACAGCTAACGCAAATCCATATAGTATTACTAGATAACACAAATGCTCCTGCACCTATTTGTAAAAGCCTTATAGCTCTATGAGGAGGAATATCCATAAACCTCACCATGGGGCAAACAGCTGAGCACGTTCCACACTGATAACAAGCATACGGGTTTTTACCACTATATTCAACTACGCGATTTAATACTTCTGACACTTCACCACCCCACTAAATCACCTTTAATAAATTACCATGAGAGTCGTAGATAAACACCCTGATCAACCTAGATCCTGCGATGTGAGTTGCACAGGAGTTACAAGGGTCAAAAGCTCTTATAGCCACTTCTAGCTCGCTGATTAAATTAGTTAAGTCCTCATTTAGCAGTAGTCTAGTCCACGATTTTAACGCTATCTTCTTAAGCTGAGTATTTATAGCAGCATTATTTATAGCTGTGGGAGTTATTATATTGACATCTGTCACGAGGAAATTCGAATCAGATTTGTAATGGTGAATTAAAACCCCACGTGCAGCTTCTACTACTCCGATACCCTCATATCGAGGTGTCCCCTCTAAGTTCACTACTTCACCAGTACTCAATAAGTCCCTGTGTTCGATCATCATTTTCTCTACTACTTCAAGTGCATAGACGTTCTCAATTAGTCGTGCCCAGTGATAAGCAAGAGTATTATTTACAACTTTCTCACCGCCAAAGAACTCGAGCATTTCTTTATACTCATTTAAAGCCCACTCGGCCGGCACTTTACTACACACATTTAACCTAGCCAATGGTCCAACTCTAACAACACCCCCCTCCTCTAAACCCTGCCACCCTATGATAGTTAAATATGGGAATTTTGAATAACTCCACTCCTCATAATGTTCTGCAATATATTTCGTATACTCCTCAGGTTTAAAAGTAGCTACCTCACTACCCTTATAATCTACTACTCTTAATACCCCATCATAGAAACTAAGAGATCCATCTTCACTAACTAAGCCCATGTAATAAGTCTTTAACTCATAATCCTCTCTCCTCGCGAGTTCTTGTAGTCTTCGCGATTTTGAGAGAGTATTTTTAAAGAGATCTAGAGTATACTGTAAATGTCCTCTCAGCTCTCTTAAACTTTTTTCAATAAACTCTAAGTCTTCTTTGCTCAGCTTCCTGGAAACACCTCCAGGTATAGCTATCGGCACATGTATTATTTTCCCACAGATCTTCTTAATGATACTCGTCGTTATAGACCTGGCTGTAATCAACTTCTTAATAACCTCCGGATATCTCTTTACTACGTCTACAAGTCCACGTAACTCACTACTTCTCTCCGCGAGTAGGTCGGCTAACGCCATTACAGCTAAGTGTAATAGATGATCATCTATCATGTAGATATAATGTACCAGTTCTCTCACTTTAATAGCTGTTTCAGTGGGTTTTCTACCAAATAACATATCTACAGCTTTAGCAGAAGCCATATGATGAGGTATACTACAAACTCCACATATAGTCTGAGATATTCGAGGCATCTCCTCTACAAGTCTACCACGGCAAAATGCCTCAAAACCTCTTAGCTCTAATACTTGGTAATATACATTGTTTACCTTACCCGCATCATCTAAGGTTATTATAACCCTTGCTTCACCCTCAATTCTCGTAACCGGCTCTACTACTAGATTTTTACCTTGCATATTCACTACCCTCTAAGCTTAATTTAAGCATATATAGGCGAGACCTAGGCAGAGTATACCTATAGAGAACTCCAAGACGATCTACGAGCTTATCGAGAATTTTAGCTAAACCCTGCTCCATTAACTCTTTCTCTCTTTCAACAGCGACTAGTGCTAATATCCCAGCTATGTACCTAAGACCTACATCTTCAAATCCTGGTAGTGGTCCAAAACAACCCGTGCAAGGCATATTCACATTGATACAACTGTGTTCACAGCCTTCTCGAGTAACAGGGCCTAAACATAGTATTCCCTGCTCTAAGAAACACCTATTTTCCTCGATCTTAGCCTCATATATCCTCTTTATACTCGGTATTTGTAATTTAGAGAGATCTTTAGGTTTTCTAGGACAAGTCTCACATTGTGCTTTAGAACCAGCAATTACTAATGGCCCTATTGGTTCCTCGCCAGCAATGTATTTTAAGAGCACATTTACAAATTCATTAACGACTTTAATAGGGGGAGGACAGCCGGGAACTACTATGTCTACATTGACTACGTGGGGTAGTGCCCTATAAGTACTTAGCTCTGGTAATTTAGGTAATTCAATAATACTCTTATATTGAGAACTAGTAGTAATCGTTGACTTCACTAAGTTAATTAATTCAATAGGAGAAGTTAATGCGGCTAATCCAGGTATTCCACCATATGCTGAACAACTACCAAAAGCTACTAGTATCTTAGATTTCTCTCTCAACCACTTCGCTAATTCCTCATCTTCACTAGTCCTTACACCACCCATAAATACCGCAACATCTATTTTACCAAGTGATTTTAAGTCGGAGAGTCTAGAATCAACTGCTACACTCCAATACGCTAGATCAAGGTTCTCCAAGATCTTTGAAATAGCTTCTTCACTATTCGCTAAAGCTACATCACACCCTCCACAAATAGCTCCGTGAACTATAACTATATTAGGTTTATTCACACACTACCACCACGTATTTTTACTCTAAGTGGACCTAGCTTCCTAATAGTAGATGTGAACTCGTCAAATAGTGTTTTGAGTTTTTGTGATTCAACAGCACTCACCCACTCTAATTTCAACCTCTCAGGCTCTATGCCAAAGTCACTAAGTAGCTTCTTCAACATGTAAACCCTCTTAAAGGCCTTAAAGTTCCCCGCAATATAGTGACAATCTGAGGGTGTGTGACAACCCGCCACTATGACTCCATCTGCCCCGTTCATGAAAGCCTCTACTATTAAATCAGGGTCAACGCGTCCAGAGCAGGGGACTATTATTGGAATCACGTTTGGCGAGTATAATAACCTACTAACACCGGCGAGCTCGGCTGCTGCACCTGAACACCACTTACATAGAAATGCCACTATTTTAGGCTCCCACGAATCCAAGTTCACTTCACCACAGCCTTAACCATTTCTAATAATTGCTTAGTTGAGTAATTCCTCAACTCTATTGCACGACTTGGACATGCAACTACACAAGCCCCACAACCCTCACATAACAACTCATTAACTTTCGCTTTCCCCTCTACTAGCTCTAATGCACCATATGGACAAATACCTATACATACTCTACAACCACTACATAAATCTCTATCAACCACAGCTACTAATGGCTCTTTAACAATATACTCTGAATACAATAATTCCATAGCCTTAGCCGCCGCGGCAGAGGCTTGTGCAACAGTTTCAGCAATATCTTTGGGGCCGTGTGCAACACCACATACAAATACACCACTAGTCACTGTTTCAACAGGTCTTAACTTTGGATGTGCTTCTTGAACAAATCCATATTTATCAAAAGGTATTTTCAGTTTAGATGCTAATTCATAAGGTAACTGTGGCACTAAGCCCGTGGCTAATACAACGAGGTCTGCCTTGACCGTTAATAACTGGCCTGTAAGAGTATCAAATCCAACAACAACCATGTCGCCTGTTTTGGGATCTCGGTAAACCCTGTTAACTCTGCCACGTATGTAGTTTACTTGAAACTCCTCTTGTACTCTCTTAATGAACTCTTCATAGCCTTTGCCAGCAGCCCTTATATCTATGTAAAACACATATGCCTCTCCACCCGGTACTCGCTCTTTAAATATTAATGCGTGTTTCGCCGTGTACATACAACATATTTTTGAACAATATTCGAGGTGATTAATGTCTCGTGAGCCAGCACACTGTATAAACACAACTCTCTTCACTGGTTTTCCATCACTAGGTCTTAGTATAAGGCCTTTTGTAGGACCACCCGCTGAGAGTATTCTCTCAAATTGCAGTGAATCTATTACATCTCTATATAAGCCATAACTATATTCCTTAAGCCTCTCAGCAGGATATAAATCATAGCCTGTTGCAACAATTATAACTCCGACTTCTTCTTCTACTAATTTATCTTCATCATTAAAGTCTATGGCTTTAGTTGGACATACTCTTAAACACTTATCACACCCATCTACCCAGTGTCTACAATTAGCCTTGTCAATTACATAGGCGGGAGGTATTGCCTGCGGGAATGGTATGTAAATAGCCTTCCTATCAGAGAGACCTCTATTAAACTCGCTTGGAACTTTTACTGGGCAAACCCTCTCGCAGAAGCCGCAGAGCCTACAATCACCTATTTTAACATATCTAGCGCGCTGAAGTATTTTCACCTTGAAGTTTCCAACAAATCCACTAACATCTACTACTTCAGAGTTAGTATAGATTTTTATTAACGGGTGCCTAGCAACTTCAGCCATTTTTGGTGTAAGTATACATTGAGCACAATCTAGTGTTGGAAAAGTTTCACTAAGCATAGCCATTTTACCTCCGATTGTCGGTGTCTTTTCAACTAGTATTACGGGTATTCCGGCATTTGCAAGGTCTAAGGCAACTGTTATCCCTGCTATTCCACCACCAATTACCAGGGCTTTTCTCACAGTTCTACTCTTAACAGGCTCTAGCGGGCTATTATCAGCAACCTTCACCACGGCTGCTTTTACTAGTTTTATTGCTTTTTCTGTTGCCTTCTTCTTATCTGTATGCACCCAGCTAGAAAACTCCCTTATCACAGCCATCTCGAGCCTGTAACGATTTAAGCCAACTGCTTCTATAGCTCGTGCAAATGTCTCATAATGCATTGTGGGAGTACATGCTGCAACCACTACAGCGTTGAGTTTCTTCTCTAAAATCGCTTTTTTAATAAGTTCTTGCCCGGGTGCAGAGCACATATAAATATAGTCTTCAGCGTGAACTACGTGAGGAAGTCTTTTAGCCTCTTCTACAACTTTTTTAACATCTACTACGCCAGCTATGTTAAGGCCACAATGGCAGACAAAAACACCTATTCGTGGCTCCTCACTACTCAAACACATATCACCGAGTACTTGTGAAATAGTAAATGTTAGAATAAAACTGTGAAATAATATTTAAACTTCTAAGTTACTCCAAGTTTTTTAAGTACTTCTTCTCGTTTCTTCTTAGCTTGCTCTACAACCTCTTCAGTTAAATTACGGCCTTCACTATCTATTGTTATTAATAATGGGCCAAAGTCTTCGACTTCAAACACCCATAAAGCTTCAGGTATTCCTAAATCAAGCCACTCAACTCTCACAACACGTTTTATTGCATTAGCCGCTAATACAGCTGCTCCTCCAGTGAAATATGCGTAGACAGCACCATATTCTCTACATGCTTGAGCCGTTCGAGCACCCATTCCACCTTTCCCAATAACCATTCTCACCCCAAAATTCTTGATCACATCTGCCTCATAGAGATCCATTCTAGCACTTGTCGTGGGTCCTGCCGCCAGCGCTATCCACTGGTCGCCTAGTTTTTGAACTACTGGGCCGCAATGATATATAACCCCTCCTCTCAAATCCACGGGGATGGGTTTACCTTCTTTGAGGTAATCTAACATCCTCCTATGTGCAGCATCTCTAGCAGTTACAATTGTCCCAGTAAGATATACTATGTCTCCAACTCTCAATTTCCTAACATCAGCTTCTGATAGAGGTGTCTTAAGCTTATATTCAGCCACATATATCACCCCTACTGCTCTATAACATATTTCCCATTAGCATTTATTTTCACAGTAGCCCTCCTAGTGGCCCAGCATTGAAAAGCCACTGCAACAGGCATTGCTGCTGGATGTCTATGTGCATAATCTACGTGTACAGCTAATACCGTATATTTTCCCCCAAGACCCATAGGGCCTATACCAAGGCTATTAAGAGCCTCATATAGCTCTTTTTCAAGCTCATATAACACGGGATCAGGGTTTAAAGTACCTATTTTCCTAGTACAAGCAGCTTTTTTAGCTAAATACATAGCTATGTCTGCACCACCACCAACACCAACACCTACAATTGTTGGTGGACAAGGTAGTGAGCCTGCTTTTAAAACAGCATCTACAACTACTCTTTTAACTGCTTTAACACCCTCACCTGGAGGTGGTAGTTCTAGGTATGAAACCCCCTCTGAACCACCCCCCTTCGGCACCACTGTAACCTCTAAGCCATCTCCTTCAACTAGTTCTAGGTGTATATATGGCATATACCTACCTGTATTATCACCTGGATTTCTACCAGTAAATGGATCAACAGTATTAGGTCTCAGAGGTACTTGTTTTGTGGCTCTTCTTACTGCTTCTACGAGAGCTTCTCTTAAAACTCTTAATCCAGGGAAGTCATATCCCACTGTGACATAATATATGATAGAACCAGTATCTTGACATACTGGCTTCTTAAATTTCTCAGCTAACTCAATATTTTTAAGTATTGCTTCTAACTGTGACTTAGCCATAGGATTTACCTCTTCCTCATATGCACGTTTAAGTGCTTGTTTAATATCTGGTGGTATATATATTGCTGCACGCTCTATGGTTTCTGAGACAGCCTTAGCTATTATCTCTTTAAACTCCTCTAGAGATGGCATATATAATACCCGAATTTACGGTTTTAACTCCTTGTACTCTCGGTAGAGCTGTATAAGACCCGCCTTAACAAATAACTCCATTTCCTTCTTCGGCCTCTCAATCATCTCTCTTATTTCAAGCTCTAACTCTGATCTAGAGAGCTTTCTCCTAGCATAACCTAGCTCTATAGCTTTCTCTGCGACAGCCATCGCCTCTCTCACATACATCTCAGCCTCCTCCATTCTAGGCACTATTCTCTCCTCGTGAATACCAGTCTCTTCAGCATACTTCGCTATAGCGTAAGCTGCTGCCAAGAACATTTCATCAGTCATTTTCCTCGCCCTCACAGTGAAAACCCCCCTGAAAACTGCTGGAAACCCTAAACTATTATTTATCTGATTCGGGAAGTCACCTCTACCTGTAGCAACAATTCTCGCCCCTGCTTCTTTAGCCTCCCACGGCCATATTTCAGGTATAGGATTTGCCTCAGCAAATACAATAGCATCTTTATTCATTGATGCAACCCACTCTTTCTTTATAACTCCTGGACCCGGCTTAGAAGCCGCGATAACCACGTCAGCTCCAATAAACGCTTTTGATACATCTCTTACACCCTCTGGATTTGTCTCCATAGCAATCCTATATTTCCACGGGTTCTCTTTTTTCATATCTTCAATATCTCCTCGTTCCCTGTAAAGTGGGCCTTTTGAATCAATCACAATCATGTTCTCTGGTTTTGCACCAGCCACTTTAAGATATCTATACGTGCATATATTTGCTGCACCAGCTCCAAACAACACTATCTTGACTTGATCTATTTTCTTACCAACAACTTTTAACGCGTTTATGAGGCCTGCTAAACTTACAAGTGCTGTTCCCTGCTGGTCATCATGCCATACTGGTACATCTAGTATTTCTCCTAGTTTTTCTAACATATAGAAACACTTAGGAGACTCTATATCCTCTAAGTTTACTCCACCAAAACTCGGCTCTAAAGCCTTTATTATATATATCAACTTCTCTGGATCTCTCTCACGTATAACTATTGGGAAACAGTCAACGCCGCCAAGATATTTAAACAACAAACACTTACCCTCCATAACTGGTAAACCAGCAGCCGGCCCTATATTACCTAGACCTAAAACCCTTGTACCATCACTTATAACAGCAACAGTATTCCACCTCCAAGTATAATCAAAAGAAGCATCTTCCCCAGCTCTCTGTATTCTCCTACAAGGCTCAGCTACACCTGGAGTATACCATATATTAAAGTCATCAAACCTAGTTACAGGAACCTTAGCAACCGTCTCAATTTTCCCACCATAGAGCTTATGAAGCTTTTCAGCTAATGCCGCCCAGTCTACTTTAACCTGAGACATAAGTCCACCTCTTCTTTCTATGCTAGGTCAACTTTAAAAACACAATACAGTGACGTTAAATACTCCGGGCAATTATTAAGCGTTTTTAAACAAAGATTAGAGCTTTTATAAATCAATAACTTTCAATAAGCTCTACATAGCTGAAATGATGTGTTTTAATTTCATTAAAACTTTATAGTGTATGGGTGTGTAGAGTGAGATATCAATTAATCTATTTAGTTGTAGATGGTGTAGCTGATAGTCTCAAAGACCCTGTGACAACCCTCGAGATTAGTGTAAAACCTGGGCTTGACTGGGTTGCAAATAGGGGGATTTGTGGACTACTCTACCCTGTTAGTAGGGGAGTTGCTCCTGAGAGTGATGAAGCTGTTATCTCTCTACTAGGTTATAACCCTCGCGAAGTATATCCAGGTAGAGGTGTTCTTGAAGCTCTTGGAGCTGGCTTAGAGTTAAATTGGGGTTTTGAAATAGCTTTTAGAGCTAATTTCGCTACAATAGACCCGGTTACTAGGAGAATTATTGATAGGAGAGCTGGTAGAGGTATTAGCGCTGATGAAGCTCGAGAACTCGCAAAAGCTGTAAATAACTTAGAACTCGGAGAGTACGATGGATATGCGAGAGTAATTGCTACTATTGGCCATAGAGCTATTGTAATTATTGGTAGTAAGAGCTATAAGCTTTCACCATTGGTCAGCAATAATGATCCAGCATATGAGAGGAAAGAGCTTGTAAGCATTGCTGTTGAGAGACCTGAACCATTTGTAAAAGATATAAGACCTCTAGTAAAAACGCGCGAAGCAGAAATAACAGCTAAACTCGCAAACATATTCTTTGAGAAAGCACTTAAAATCTTAACAGAACACCCTATTAACATAGAGAGAGCTAGGCGAGGACTTTTACCAGCAAATGCACTATTACTCAGAGATGCTGGTGGAGAACCTCTTAAAACTCAACCACTACCTGAAAAATATAAGTGTAAATTTGCTGTTCTAGCTGAAATGCCCGTTGAAATAGGTATTGGTAGGGTTTTCGGAGCTGACACTATAGTATTAAAACCACCCACCGGAGACCCACAAGTAGATTATGAAGAGAGATTAAAAATCACACTACAAGCTCTCCGCAGCCACGACATAATCTACGTGCATTTAAAAGGACCTGATGAGCCGGGACATGATGGAAATATAGAGTTGAAGAAGAAAAAAATTGAAGAAATAGATAAGTACTATGTTCAACCACTAGTTGAATTTATTAAAGAAAAATACGCTCTCCTCGTAACAGCAGATCACGCAACACCTCCAAGTAGAAAAACACACACAGATGACCCAGTACCCGTAGCACTTTATACGCCAGATATATTAGCAGATAACGTTACTAAATTTACTGAGAGAGATTGTACACGAGGATCTCTTGGTATAATTGAACATGGTTGGAGACTCTTACCACTCATCTTAGAGAAATACTTGTCATAGTGGTATCTCAACTTGACAATTAAAATTTATGTGCCATTACACATCTCTGGGATCTGGATACCTCACTATGCTAGTAATCACATTGAAACTGGAAGTAGGGGTGTAGGTTTAACTGTAACCAGCTATCTTATAGCTGAAGAGACATCTAAGTGTAGTATTATTCTTAATAATAAAGAAGTCTTAGTAAACCAATCTCAGGAGACTTGTAGAGATCTTGGAGTTAATATAGGTGTTCGCGGTAACTCGTATTTTAACCTCGGATCTGGTTTTGGACTCTCAGCTGCATTATTAATATCACACAGCTTAATAGCTTATAATACAATTAATAAACCTCTACTTAGAGCACTACAACACGCCCACATACTCGAAGTTAAATATAGAACTGGACTTGGAGACGTCATAGCAGAGTATATGGGGGGTTTCGTGGTGAGAGTTAAACCTGGAGCACCTGGTATTGGTGTCGCATATAAGTTGCCGGTTAAAAGTAGAGTAGATCTGGTGTTAGTCGAGCTTAATATTAGAGAATCTACTAGTCAAATGCTTTCAAGAATGAGTAGAGAGCTTTTAATAGAAGGCGAGAAACTATTAGAGAGAGTCTTAGAAATCCAGGATTTAAAAGCGTTTTTCGAGTCTTCAAGGCTTTTTACTAGCAAGCTCTTTGACTATAGTGAAGTAAGAGAGATATTGAAAGGTTTAAGGGGAGTTATAGATTATTACTTAAAGAAGTCTGCACTAGTTTTATGGGTTGAGAGAGAATTTATTGATGAAGTACTCTCAAAGCTTAGAGCTAGAGGGTTAAAAGCCTACTATTCAACTATATCGCTAATCGGTGTCCACATTGTGGATTCCATTAAATCACCCAAGAAGAACTAGCTTACTAATCAGAGAAAAAATAGTTGAAGGATTTAAACGGGGATTAGTAGCATTAGAAGGACTTATAGCTCATGGTCGTGGTGAATGCTTCGACTACCTCATAGGAGAGTCAACACAGCCATTTGCACTAAGAGCTATTGAAGCAGCTGTAGCAGCACTACTCTTAGCTAAGTACCCTGTGATCTCTGTGAATGGTAATACAGCCGCCCTCGTACCAAAGGAGATTGTCGAGCTCGCCAGGGAGGTTAGTGCTAAGATAGAGGTGAACTTATTCTATAGAACACGTGAGCGCGAAGAAGCCATTGCAATGTGGCTTAGAGAACATGGCGCTGAGGAAGTTCTAGGTGTAGGTGAAAATGCCTCAGCTATTATACCAGAACTTTTCAGTGAAAGAAGAAGGGTTAGTCCTCGTGGAATACTAATAGCAGATGTTGTATTAGTTCCTCTAGAAGATGGCGATAGAACTGAGGCTTTAAGAAAAATGGGTAAGACCGTTATAGCTATAGACTTAAATCCACTCTCGAGAACAGCTCGCACAGCCACAATTACAATTGTAGATAATATTGTAAGAGCTATGCCATTAATGGTTAAAAAAGCCAGAGAAATGAAAAAACTGAGTAAAACTGAATTACAAGAAGTTCTCAGAAATTACAATAACAACCAGATATTACAAGAAGCATTAAAACACATATTAAACAGACTCAGCGAGCTCTCACGATCTAAACTCACACTCCTCTGATCTCTCATTTAACTCTACATATCTTAGTTAAGTAATTTGTTTGACTAAAAAATTTATAAGCTCTATAAAGATATTTACTTACCAGGTGATAAAAACATGTGGAGACATGAGTTCCATGAACATCACTATGAGCCGCTTGAGCACCGCGAAGAACGCTGCCTACATCACTTTAAACCATGGCGTTTTGGCTATATGCCGCTTCGTGGATTACTACACTTATTAATATTAAAAATTTTAAGTAAAGGACCATTGAGAGGCGTAGATGTACGTAGTAAGTTAAAAGAGGAACTTGGCTTAGAAATACCTGCCTCAGCAGTTTATACTATTCTAAGTATGCTTGAAGAGAGAGGATTTATTACCTCAAGTTGGGAGGTTGAAGAGAAAGGCCCTGCTAGAAAAATATATAGGGTTACAGAGGAGGGATTAGATTACCTTAATGAGGCTTTAACTAGGCTAAAAGAATATAAGAGAGTAGTTGAATACCTGCTTTCTTAGTCTAAACTCATTAATATTAACTTTTTTAAGCATATTTCTTTTTACTACTACCGGTGATATGTACTGAATAAGGTATCTAAACGTGTAAGTAGTATTCCTCTAAATCCTCATAGAGTTTTAATAGCAAAAGCACATGAATTGTGGAGGAGAGGTATTAAAGTATATGATTATACTGCAGGTCAACCTGGTTTACCTCCAAGTCGTAGTGCACTAGAATTCTTCACTGAGATGGTTAAGAAAGATCCTTTTAACCACTTCAGGTATATACCAACCCAGGGATTATTAGAGTTGAGAGAGGCTTTATCAGAGGATTTGAAAAAATATGGCGGTATAGATGTATCATCAGATCAAATCGTCATTACTACTGGTGGTGCTGAAGCACTTCTCATCGCTACATTAACACTACTAGATGAAGGCGATACTATATTGCTATTAGATCCCTGTTACAGCGTGTACTGGGATCATGTGGCATTTACTAAGTTACGTGTTGAAACATGTACTCAAAGTTTTAATAGAGAATTTAATCCAGACCCTGAGTGTATTAAAGAGAAATTGAGTAGATCTAAAGCTATACTTTTCGCAAGCCCAGATAATCCGACATCTAGAATAATCGATCTAGAAGTAGCAAAGACTATTATTGATGTAGCATATGATAAGAGAGTGTGGGTTATTTATGATGTAGCATATAAACACATGGTTTATGATGGTGAACACGTGTGGCTTGAAAAATACGCTCCTTCACTAGACTATCTCGTAGTTGTGGGTTCTTTTAGCAAAGATCTAGCAATACCTGGTGGTAGACTTGGCTATATCTATGGTCCACGAGACATTATAGAAGACCTTGTAAAACTCAAAGCAATATTTGGAATAGTAGCACCAGTACCTATGCAGTGGTTAGCATATTACTACCTTAGAGAGGGGTTTAAAGAGGAGTATTTAAGAGAAGTATTACCAGTTTATAAGAAAAGGCGTGACGTCGCCTACGAGGCTTTTAAGAAACTAATACCTGAAGCTAGATTATATAAGCCTAAAGCTAGCATGTACCTATTCCCAGACATGAACTCTTATCTTGAAAAGTTGAGGTTAAGTGATCTCGACTTTACATTAAAATTGGCTGAGAGTAAGGGTGTTGTAATGTTACCGGGCTCTATATTTGGTAATGCTGGTAAAGGCTACTTGAGAATAACATTTGTAACTATGAGTGAAGAAGATTTAATAAATGGCTTTAAGCTACTAAGAGAATTCTTAGAAGAAAATAAAGTCTTATAAATCTACTCAAGACTATTTCTTTAAAAACATAGAAGAATTAGCCACTTAGACTAGTCTTTTTAAATACTAGCCATCCCAATACTACTGGTATAGTAATCCATGTTATTGTACTAATGCATATAAACAACGGATTAATTATACTCTCAACAGTTAAAACGCTTTCTCCTGTCACATATACTGTATAGTAATACTGCATAAAGTAGTATATTCCTAATGGTGTGAAGTAATATGAGGTATATTGTGCTCTCATAAGCTCTTGAGCAAGCCCAACTCCAAAACCTCTGAGTGAAATGACAACTAGGTATACTAGTAAATTCCACAAAATACTAAATACCATATAAGTTATCACAGAAACTACAATATACCTAGTACCACTAGTAAATGCTGAGAGCATATAGCAGAGCGAGTAAAACGCTATAAGTGCTAAAGAGAGCCCAGCATAGAGTAATATACTCTGATAGAGATCTAATAATACTCCTGTAAAGAAGTAAACCGATAATACTAGGGCGGTGTAAAAGAGAACTGTTGCTACGAGAACTACTAATACGCCGGCAAAATACCTCGTAGTGTAAAGCTCAAACCTAGTAATAGGCCTTGCTAATACAAACTCAAGTGCCCCCTGAGCTCTTGGCTTAGCAATATAGATATATACTAAGTAAAGCACTATTACTGGGAAAAATGTAATAAAGAGACTAACACCAACAGATCCAACTATTTGCGTAGATACAATCATCTTAGTTACTCCACCTTGTAGAGGAGAAATATTAGTTCTCGTTATAGCATACATAGTGCTATTCTCACTACGTGAAACCAAGAGAACATATAAAGAGGGTTGTATAGGTCTCAATCCTCTTTCAAGTAGAGTCATATTTAACTCTAAGACACCAATACCACTATGCACTACACCCACATGTTCAAAGTACTTCTCAATATCATTAATACTAAGAGTTTTAGGTATCTCAGTAACATTAAGTTTCTCAATATAAACATCAAAATATACATCTTCAAAACTATAGAGAGATGTTATAAGCAAAGATTTCTCAAAGCCCAGGGCATAGAGAGATGTTGACACAATACCTGGACTCTTCATTTCTACTTCTCCCACAACACCCACTGAGACAACAGCACTAGGTATAGGTGTAGCTATCAATGTTTCCTGGGGGGCTGTAGTAATGGTGTCTTTAGTAACTCGAATACTACTAATAGCAAAGGGGATTGGAGTTGATACTAAGACGTAGACTGTTTTATTGTTAACTTCTAATGGGAAGTATAGTGTTCCAGCACCCGTTCTTATAGCTTGAACTATTGTTCCATAGACTGTTGTCACATTTATGTAAAGCTTATAAATTAGATCTCTGCTAATATACTCTCTAAGATTTTTAACAACAACTACTCTCCCACTACTACTTCTCACTACATCCTCATCTATAATTCTCAATAATTTTTCAAATTCTTCCTCATATACTTCAGGTGTAATTTTACCTAATTGCAGGTCTTCTTGAAGCTGCCTCAATGTAGTTGCATTATAACAGCCAAGTTTATATGAGATCTCGCCGTCAATAGGCTTGAGATCAGGGTTTAATAATAAAACTTCTAGTTTAAACTCCCCTGTACTAGTATCTATATAAGAGTGTAATACTTGTTGCTGAGGATTAGGCATAGTAGCTATAAATGCTAATATTGCATATGCTACACCAACACCTGCTAATGTAAAGATCACTAATGTAACTATGACTGAAATTCTCAGTACACCGCGTTTAAAATCATAGAAGATAGGGTTCAAAGATGATCACTCTCAGCTTTCTTAATTAAGCTGAAGAAGAATTCTTCGAGACTCTTTTCTTCTCTCTTAACCTCTAATACACCAATACCGCTATTCACGAGATCAGAGATCACTACGCTACTATCAACCCTAGGATCTCTCAATATGACCCTCTGCTCACCTATAATAGAGGGCTCACCGTACTTCTCCAGTATTTTAAGAACATGATTATCAAGCCTCGACAACAATATTTCAAGTGCCGGCCTAGCTTTATACCTGATCTCATCCATATTATATATACCAATAATTCTACCCCTATGTATAAAGACAACTCTATCAGCAACGCCCTCTACTTCGCTGAGAATGTGTGAAGAGAAGAGAACTGCTTTACCTCGTTTTCTAAACTCAACTGCTAATTCTCTAAAGAAAGCTATGCCCCGAGGATCAAGCCCGTTGAGAACCTCGTCGAAAATGAAGTTCGGCGGATCATTGATCATTGAAATAGCTAGCGCAAACCTCTTCTTCATACCCTGCGAATACTCTGAGAGCTTCCTATACATAGCTTCTCCAAGTCCAAATTTTTCTAATAATTCAATACCAAGCCTCCTAGCCTCATTAGCAGAGATACCGTAATAGCCTGCTAAATATATAAAGTAATCTAGAGCCTTAAACTCAGACTCAAATATTGGTGATTCAGGAACCCATCCAACAATTTTTGAAGCCCTCTTCTTATCTCTAGTTACAGAGTAGCCATCAATAAATACATCACCACTATCTGGTGGAAGAACTCCCACAGCTATTCTAATAGTCGTAGTCTTACCAGCACCATTAAGCCCTACATAGCCTACAACTTCGCCATTATTAACAGTAAAAGAAACATTATCTAGAGCTTTTATTCTCCCAAAAGACTTAGAAACCTTAACAACCTCTATTACCACATACAACACCGGACTTGAAATAAATAGGAGAATACTCAAATATAAGCTTTAACTCTCATCAAAGATCAGGGGCGTGTATAAATAATACTCTAAACCCCTTGGAAAGCTTATTTACAAGCGTGCTCTAATAAGAGATCGATAGCGTGGAAAATACGATTAGTAATTTATCAAATAATAGATATAAATACATGATTATTTTTAACGTGTACTGGTGCTCAAGGTGAGTAGTGTGACAGATGTTCCAGCCTGTGTCCTTATGATCTTATTAAGCTCTATACTAGCCCTCTGGGGTGTTCAGTTAGCGAGAATACTCTCGTCAATAATCTTCAGTGCTTTTCTAGGTTATATAGCGTGGAAATATAGTTATACAGCTTGGGGGAGCTTGGCATTATCAATAATACTACTTCTCCTAGGCTTATTAGTGGGTTTTGCACTTGGATTTATTTTACTTAGATTTTCAATATCCCTAGTAACAGCTTATATACTTGCATCTATTCTAGTGAATAATCCATATCACCTTGTAGCACTAGTAATCATCCTTACACTACTATTTTTCGCACTTAGCCGAGTCCTATTATCAGTAGTATTAGCCATTACAGGAACACTCATGGTTTACAAGGGATTAACCCTGCTCGGCATAAATGTTATAATAACACTTCCACTATGCATAATCTTAGGGATTATAGGCATTTACAATCAACGTAAACGCCGGTTATAGTCACACTGTTAATAAGTGAATTTCCAACTCAGATCAATTACTTCTCAACTGAGAAAAATTATAGTTGAGAGGTTTTAACTAGTCGATATGGCCTGTAGATGTAGATCCACGTGGACGCGGGATTAATAAGTCTATTAATAATCCTCGTAGTTAAGAGTAAGAAGAGGTCAAGTGATCCAGAGTTTCTTAGAGATTAATTCTTTGAAATCTTCTCGAGCTCTTATTAACACGTAATCTACTAGTTTACTGAGACTTGAACTACGACCATGTTCTCTATTCCAGTCTTCTACAACTCTACTCCATAATTTCAACTCGAGAATACGGATTTTCGCAATCTTCTTTAAATAATCTGCAATTACTGGTTCTACTGGCTTATCATCTATAAGTAATCCAGGGCATTCACCCACAGCTCTCCCATTAACTTCAATTTCAATTTCGCCACTTTCTTTCTCAACATAAACAAATGGGTAAAATCGACATACTAGTGGCTTATAGGGGTGTACTTTACATTTCCCATTTTCAAGAAATACACAGCCGTTATCATGTTCAGTTAAAGCTAAATGCTTATATTCACTATTAAATAACAATGGTTTAGGATCACTACTAGGATCACTACATTCAACAAGCCTCACATAATTCTCTAGATCGTAGTAATCACCATAATAATACAACCTCCAGAGATCTAAGTGTATAACTGGAATCCAGAACTTCCTACAACAAGAACCATCAAGCCTACACCTGAAAGAGACCATACATCATCACCGCGAAATTAACAAATCTCTAGATTTATTTCTACTAGTACCGGGGAAGTTAATTTTATCTCTAATCCCTTTAGATATTTTAACCTAGTAAATACACTTATCAATTGGGATGAAGAGGGCTGTACTCGCAGAGTAGTGAAGATTCCATTGAATACTGACCCTAAAATTATTGAGATTTAGAGATCCTATACGAGAATTTAAGACTTAAATACTTGAAAAATTAGACTTAATGCGGGTGTTAAATGTAATGCACCATGTTACTAGTAGACCTAGCTATGTTGAAGCATATAGACTCATGAGAGAAGGTGCACTCTATCTCATTATAGCATCTTTAATCATAGGTGTAGGTGGTATGATGTTAATATCTAGTTTCTTCCCAGCATTACTTACGAGGCAACTTAGACCATCTGTAATTTGGGGATTGCTCATAGGCCTAGTAATCCTCGAAATTATTGGGGGAATTATTTGGCTTATAGGTGCATGGGGCAAATTTATACCTGGAGCACGTAGACTTGGGGAATTAAACCCTGAGTTTGGAACTGCTAGTACATTAATATATATTGGATTATTCTGGGGTATTATATTAATGATTATTGGAGTATTACTATTAGTAGTTATCGTGGGGTTTTTCATTATAATAGCAGCAATTATATTATTAATACTCGGCTATGTTGGCGTAATAATACTTGGATTTAAACTACACGATTTAGAAAAAAATACATTGTACCTCGTAGCGGCAATATTATTCATAATCGGCATTTTCGTCCCAATACTGAGCTTCATAGCTTGGATAATACTCTACATAGCACTAGGTGAAAGTATTAGAAAAGCAGAAACAGCTCCACCAACATCGCCAACTACTCCACCTACACTACCACCCCTCTAACTCATATGTCTTTTTCTCTACTTTTCAAAGCATTAAAGTCTAAGAGGGTTTTAGGAAAAATAAATAGGTTAATGAGTCATGAATATATCTATTATTTCAGGGTTAAGATATTTGAGAAGATCTCTTGTTTTAACCCTGTAGAGTCTGTTTAGTGACCCACCACCACATACTATATACTCGTGTTCTAATATAGCTGGATCTAAAATTACTCTTAAACTCTTAATACGAGGTAGAAATGGCGTTACAGCCCCCACTTCAACACCGAGAATAGTATTGACTTCTCGTGGTGTTGCAAGCGTAGTTTTTGTACCTAAAATTTGTTTAGCTTTTTCAAGGTCGATCTTTCGATCACCTCTCGCCACGATGACAATATAAT
>Ga0272445_1001166_pt1 | contig 21466 bp, 32 predicted proteins | sample YNPCB0031_FD_194404 | JGI IMG/M metagenome (GOLD analysis project Ga0272445, IMG submission 194404) | Hot spring sediment microbial communities from Yellowstone National Park, WY, United States - YNP-CB-003-1 | ecosystem: Environmental > Aquatic > Thermal springs > Hot (42-90C) > Sediment... | reverse complement strand
GCTTTAAGCCTATGCCCCCCATCTATAACCTCGCCACTAGGCGTCATGTATACTGGCTCGAGCTCGCCAACTAACTCACGGGACTTACGAAGCCCCTCAACAACTTCCTTATCATGCTCCTCGCTCATTTTTGCTTCTCCTCTCTATCCACTCATGAATGTAATTAAGTAGGGCGTCATCAATCGCCTTACTAACTTCACTCTCGCTTAAACCAAACTTTTCAGCCAGATACTTAGCAACGTAATTCATCCTATGTTTCTCTTCCTCACTCATCTTCTCAGCAAGAAACTCAAAGAAATCCTTACTCATATCACATCACTTTTGTGTTATTCTGAGAGTAACACAATTTAATCAATTTTGATTATTTATTCATGTTTTTCAGAAGTTCCTCGATTACCTCGTTTATTGTTCGCTTCTCCCACTTGACCTTTAACTCATGCAGTTGCTTCCAAACTTCTTTATTTATGAAAATATGTTTCTTCTCCATTTCACTCACCCTCCGCATCAACTATTCCTTTTGAGGTTATTTGGACGACGCATTCCGCCTCTGGTCTCCAACTACTATCAAACAATCTGACTATGCGTTTGTTTCCCTGTGCTCTGCGGAGATACAGCCTCGTGTTTGCATTGTGTCCCAGTATTGTTCCGCCTGTTGGAACTTTCTGCTGGATTGGGTCGTAGGTGAACTGCGCCTGCGGGTTTGTTACAACTTGGTTTGAGATTACAACTGTGATGTTGTAGACTTTTGCTAGGTTGAGGAGTCTGCGGAGCATTTTGTTAAGTATCTGCTGCCTCATCCAGAGGACTTCTCTGCCAATGTAGTCTGCTCTTAGGATAGCCATTATGCTGTCGATTAGAATTAGCTTCACGTTTCTGGTTTCAATTGTTAGGTGCAGTCGGTCTATGACTTCGCTTAGGAAGTCTGAGTCCATGACTGGTATGTAAATTATTCTTTTTAGTATGTCGTTTGAATCGTATCCTCTCCCCTTGGATATCTCCTCGACTCTCTCCCTTGTGAATGTGTTCTCGGTGTCAATAAAGATCGCTGTCATATCCTTGTTTGCGCCGAGAGCTTCAACCATAATGGTTAGCAAAAATTCCGTTTTTCCGCTTGCGAAGTCGCCTACAAACTCTGTGATTTCTCCGCTGAATATTCCTCCGCCCAGCATTTCATCAACTGCTTTTGAGCCGCTTGTGAAAACCGCTCGTTTTCCTCTGATTGCTTCTATCTGGTCTCCTGGAGTGAACCAGAATCCTGTTTTTCTCCATGCTTCCTCCATGATTTCCTTTGCCTTCTCATAGCTTATGTTGATCCATTTGTTTTCGATCCACTCTTTCATTTCGCTTAGGCTTCTGGTTACAAGGGACTCGACTGAGGTTATGCCCATGCTTCTCAGCTGCGCTACAACGTCCTTACTTAAAGAAGATAATTCCTCAAGTTTCATTTCATTCACCCATGAATAAAATGATAAAAGTGAAGTATTTAACCTTTTTGCTGAAAACAGAAAAAGTTTAATTTTAATTTTAATTTATATTTTGTGTGGTGGGTTTGATGGAGCCGGCTAAGAGGAGGAGGATTATTCCGGGGTTTGCCCCTGAAATTTGTCCGAATTGTGGGTCGGATTTTATTGTTGCTGGTTTTCGTTCGGTTAAGCGGAAGAGGCTGGTTGCGCCTAGGATTGAGGTTGAGGAGACTGTTGAGCTGCCTGTTTATTATTGCGGTGAATGTGGGTATGTGATTAGCAGGGCTTTTCTTGACGGCGATGTTATTTCGGGTTTCGGTGCAACTGAGGTTGAAATGTATATTGTTGAGGATGTTAACGGTGTGAAGCATCATTTAATTCATAAGGAGGGTTACCCTATTCGCCCCCGTTACGGAGCTGTTGAAATTGAGAAGGCGTATAGGGTTGTTCCGCCTAAACCTATGAGTGCGCTTATCGTTGTTCTCAAGTGTCCTTTAACGTATAGGAATGTTTGGTGCTACTATGAGGAGCTCCCAGGCGGGGTCAGCGTGGCTACCGACCGGGCTGAAGCTGAAATTGTTAGGGAAGCTAGGCATGTTAGGGAGTTTACGATGCAGCATCTTCGAGATTTCCATGAGCTTATCCGCAGGGTTAGAAGTGCCGGCTATAAGCCTCAGGTTATTCAGGGAGCTTTAGCTTACCTTGTCGCTTGCAGTTTAAGTGAACCTAAGTATGGTGGGACGAAGAGCATTATTACTGGTTTCCTCAGAGCTTCAGACGTTCCAGAATACAGGAATGTTGAAGCTAAAACTGTCGGCGAAGCGCTCAGCAGAATTCAAGCTTTAGGTTTAACTCCTGAGGAGCATTACGGTTACTGGAGGCTTGTATCCACGGTTATCGGCGAAAAGCCCACTTACGTTTATATTCCAGTTAGAAATGTTCTTCAGGAGAAAGAGTATGTTGTCAGATGGGAGCTCGCCAAAGAGTTAATTAAGAAGCCACGATGGTGGGAGATACTTGAAGTTAAAAAGCCAAGCGAAGCACCAAAATTTATTGGGCTTGATAAATGGCTTTGAGGAGGTGGAAAAATTTGGTTGAGAAAGCTCCTGAAAAGGAGAAAATTGAGGAGTTAAGGAAGCAGATTCTTAAGGAGATTGAGGAGATTGAAAAGAAGATTAAGGAATTGAGGGAGGGACAGAAGGCGTGTCTGAAAATGTAGAGCGCCTTGTCGAGTACTACTTTCAGATTGTGGAGAAGGGGCTTAAGGAGGAGGGTATTTGGGGGGAGACCGTTAGAAGGTTTCCTCCAAGCGCAATTAGGGAAGCTGTTAGAAGGATTGTTGAACGTTGCATAGAGACATATTGGCCTCTTGAGAATGTTGATTGGAGAACGGTTTTCGAAAAGCTTAAGGATCATGGTAGTGTTGAGAGCTTCATAAAGGATCTTGAGGAGAAGAGGGAGATACCGCCCTCTCCGGAGGAGGAAGCGCGGGAGTATGCGCTTAGAGAACTTGCGGAGGCAGCTGCCAGATTAAAGCAGAGGGTTCTTGAAGAGAAAGAATATGAAAAGTTGCTCAGCGCACACAGGGAGGTTACTTCAATAAGAAAGAAGCTTCATGAGGTTGAGAAGGAAAGGGATGAATGGAGAAAGAAGTATGAGGAGACTGCTAAAAAGTATGTTGAGGAAACTGAATCGTTGAAGAGGGAGATTGAATCATTAAAGAGGGAGATTGAGAAGCTTAAGGCTGCTCCGCCTCCACCTACTCCGCCTCCAACACCAGCAGCCGTTAAGCTCACCCCTGAAGACGAAGAGAAGCTTGAGAAGCTGTTTAAGCATATTCTCATCTCGGAGATAGGCAAAGTTCCGAAGGAAGCCATAGAAGAGTTTGCGAGGGAACTTGAAAACCTCAGAGCTTTATCCTATGAGGAGGCTGCTAAAATCATTCAGCTACTCGCCCTAGAAATCGCTGAGAGAGAGAAAGCTCCTAAGGTTCTTCCCCCTATGCCTGAAAAGTGCCCAATAGATGGTTCACCCATTAGGGAGGTTACGCGTGTACCGATCGGCCCGGTACCTATACGTTTAACAGCTGAGGAGGAGGAGTTTAGGCGAAGGGTTGGTTTACCTGTTCCAGAAAGGGAGCTTGTTTGGGTCGATGTGCCTCCAACCATGAAGGTTTACGCTTGCGAAATGGATCACCTGTTTGAGCGGGATCCAGCAACTGGAAGGCTTATTCAGCGGACGCCGGAATATGTTTACCGTAAAATTTTGAGGGAAACTGCCGCCTTAAGGAAGGCGGCCTATCCTGAAGAAGCAGCGCCTCCAGCTCCAGTTTACTATTATCTGCCTCCACCTCCCAGACCTATGAGGCTTCAGAATGCGTGGTGGGACTGGCTTGAGAGGGTTAAGGGTTTAACTAAAGAGCAGTTTATGGCTTTAAGCTGGGAAGAAAAAGAGAGGATTAGGAAAGAGTGGGGCGAATGGGTTAGGCGCACTGGTGGGCGTGGCGACTAGCGGGCTGCTACTCCTGGCATGGCTCTCTTCATTGTAATGAGGCTTCTTAAGGCCTCGATGGAAGCTGCGGCTGCTTCGTGGCGTTCGCGTCTGCGGACGTCTGGCGTCTTGCCTCCGTGGGCACCTTCGCCTTTGGCAACTGAGGTTGCGACTATGACGGCTGGGGCCGGCATCATTACACCTTTATAGCTTCTTTTTCCGAATTGTCCATAGGCTTTTGTGTGGGCTGCTTCTGCAAGGGCTAATGCTGCTTCAAGTTGTGGGAGACTGAGGTTTGCTACGTTGCCCATCCATGGCGGTCCACGCCTAAAGGTTAGGGCTTTGCGGCTCCATGGGACTGAGAAGTATATCTGCATGCCCTTTAGCATTTTAAGCTCGGTCATTCTTTATCACCACGGTAAAGTTTATATCTTCTCCTCAATTATATGTTTTTGAGATAAGAGGGAAAATTGGGTTATGGAGAGAAGATTTCCCCCTAAAGGTGGATTAATAACCGTTAAGGTTAGGCCTGAAACATACAGGAGATTGAAGAAGTATCAAGCGATGCTTATTCTTCAATCAAACGGTGAAGAAACATTCACAATGGATCAAGTGATAAGCGCGTTAATAGACTTCTTAGAATCAGCTAAAATCAAGTTCGTCAAAGTGCCAGAAAAACAGGAGGCTGAACGTGAACCGTGAACTACCCCTCGCTATTGCAAGGGGCTTCCTGCTTCATAGACGACCTGCGGCGTCTCCAACCTACTGGCGTTATGCCAGTCATCGGCTTATCACAGGCTTTCAGGGCTATCCCATCCCCACATCGTCTACCCCTCATAGCCCCTTCGGCTTTACGGGATGCAGGGCTTGGAGAGTCGGCATGCATCCCGACCTATGCCTGCAGGTGAGACAAGTGAAGATTGCGATGGGGGAAAATATAAGCGTTTCGGCTTTCATCCCCCAGCTTTCGCAAGGGGACTTCCCGCCGACATTGTTAAACTTTTAAATTTTTCGCTTTGATGGCGTCTTTCCATATTTGGAATGCGCCTAGGTAGAATAGTCTGTCGCTTTCAGGCAGGTTCATGAAGTTAGATATGCTTCCAGGTCCCTGTCCCCAGTCGCTACTTAATATTTCTAGGAACTTTGGGAATAATGGGTCGTTCAGCACCTTCGCCTCCTCTTTGCTTGTCGGTGTCTGCTGAGTGGGGATTGCTATTGGCTGAAGATATGGTAGCCTGTATCCTAGCTTGATTAACACGTCATCCCAGTAGTTTCCTGTTACGATGGGTGTTGTTTCTATAACTGTTTTCTTTCTTCTAGGCATTTTGCATCACTTTTGTGTTTAGCTGATCTAAACACAATTTAATCATTTCAATCAATTTTGTTATTTTAATCATTTTTGAAGCCATTTGATGAAGTCGTAGCTTATGAGGATCCATGATAGGGCTATTAGGGTTGCTCCTATGTCGAGGGCGTGGAGTCGGCATTCAAGCACGGTCCACTCGACTATGCGGTCGTGGATGTAGACTCCTGCTCCAGCTCCGAAAAATAGGGTTGATAATGCGTGTTTTCGGCTTATTTTCCATGCTTTTTCTGGTCCTAGAATTTTGATTAGGAGTTTTCTAAACATACATGTGCTCGTTTTAGGTGGGTTCTTCACTGTATAGCAAACCAGCGCATCCCTATCATGCCTAAGCCAGATGACGCTCCAGCCGTCCTTCGCCCTGCTGATCGCCTCATCAAATTTCTTCTTAGCCCTTTCAAGGGCTTCCTCCCATGAGATGCCCTCCTTAACCTTAACAATCAAGCCGTAGTTTGCGCACTCCTCAAACAGTTGCTCATCTGTAAGAGTGAAGCCGAACTCGCTTGTGTATCCCCAAACAGCCTCAGCACCCTTCTTCCAGGCATCAATTCCACCATCAGCACACCACAAACAGGCTAAAGTAAAAATAACCTTGCCTTTTAGCAAGTGGTCGTTGTTTTTATCGATAACGTAGGATGTGCCTTTTTGGGCATACAGCCCCGATGGTGATCCGTGATTATAGAACACGATCAAATCGTGTTTTTCAGCTTCACGCTCAAAGTTTTCTCTTGTGGCGTCGTCTTTGAATAGCGGTGTGTATTCAACGTTCAGCTGGTTGAGTAGGCTGTTTATCCATTTAAAGCTATATTGGGTAGGTTCATCCCAACAGGGTGCAATAGCCAGCATTGTGATGCACCCTATTTTTTGGGTGTTAGTAGGTCTACTGCTGTTTTTATGACTTCTTCTATGATGTATTTTCTGAATTTCTTGTCTCTCTCCATTTTCTCTATGAGGCTACGTGCATCATACACTGTTCCACCTAAAATGAAGCGCCAGCTATCGTTTCTGCTTAGAAGATACTCCTTAACCACATGGTAAATTTCGTCGCTCAACCCGATCCGCCTCCCCTTTTCATCTTATATTTTTCTATCATACTGCCGCTTAAAAAGCTTAACACTAAGCCGATGATGTATATGAAGTCTTTTGCGTCAAGTTTGCCTGCTACTAGACCGATGGTTGCGCATATTACGATGGCTATTCCAATCAGGTAGATCCAGCTTACCTCCATCTAGACATGCGTCTCCTCAGTCACCTCACATCTCAGCCTGCCAGACGAGCACAACGTTGTTTGTTCCAGACGGCGGAGCATAGCAAACTTTAAATACTATTTCATTATATTTAAGTTTATCGACAATTCATCCCCGCCCTCTCGGACGGAGTCTCCTTGCAGAGTTTAGATAAAATGAGCACAGGAGAAGGTTCTGAACCGAAAAAGAGAAGAGGGAGGAGAAAAGCTCGAGTTGCGTTCAGCGCGGTCTCAGTTCCACTGCCAATCCTAGAGGAAATTGACAGCCTAATTAAGGAGCTAGGCTACTGGCCAAGCAGATCATCATTCGTGCGAGAAGCATGCGTAGAAAAAATAGAACGCGAAATCGAAAGAATAAAAGCCTTACGTTATGAGAAATCTAAATTTTGCCGTTAACGTCGGTTAAGGTTGCTTGACATAGCCCAGAACTCGGTACGATGAAACCTTAGGTAGAGAAACCGAGAATCTCCCGACTTCAGTCGTGGAGAGTATCAAGTTTGAGATGTGGCTTCTCTGTATTTGGCTATTTTCTGTTTCATGCGGTTGAGTCGGTCTTCCTCTTTCTTTTTGTCGGCTTCCTGCTTGTTTTTCGTCCATTCCAGTTGCTTGTCTTTTTCTTGGTCTGTGAACTGTGGTGTTGGTTCTTCTAGGACTGGTGTTTCCTCGTCTCCTATTCTTACGGCTTTTACTTGCCAGCTGAAGCGTATGTTGCTTTTTCCGTTGTTTAGTTCTCTTACTTCGAATCCGTAGAATTCTTTTTTGGATACGTATAAGCCGTTGCATTCTCCTTCAGGTGTTAGGAAGACTGCGTATTCTGTTTTGTCGCTCATTAATGCTACGAATTCCTCGCTTAAGCCTACGAAGGCTTTGCCGTCTTTAAGTTCAGCTATGCCCCAGTCTTCAACCGTCACTTTAGGCGATTCTACGCATTTGAAGACTATGTAGCGTTCCGGATTGTGTAGTGGATGCTTGAAGGCGGCGGACTTGTTTACTGCGTAAAGGTAAGCCCATCTAAGTGTCGAGTCCCCAAGATATCCTGTGTTATCTCCATCTTTTGGATAAACATTAGTGCTATTAACATTACGCGCATAAACCTCGTACCAGTAATAAGTAGAGGTGCCTAGTAAGCCGTAATACCCATCCGTCGGACAGAATCTGTGGTCTACCGCACTGGTGCCAGCGATGTTCTTTGTTCTAAACCAAAGATACGTTGCCGAGTCACTTCTCGGCCCTATGTAGGATGGGCTTATCCAGCCTGTTATTGCATCTGCACCGCCGCTTTCATGTCTAGATTTATGAGCGTCTGGATTCCATCCGTTAAGCAAAGCCGTTCTAACATCGCTCCACCTATAGCTTGATGAGCCTAAGGCTCTAGTGTTGTCTGCGTCTGGCAATAGTGTCTGGGCAACTGAGGCAATGTTCTGAAGCGCCATTCCACTTGTTATGACAGTTGTTCCACGTATAGCCAAATAGTCTAAGTTTCTGACGAGGTCTGTGCCGCCATATTCGTGGCTTGAAGCATGGGCTGAAGGCGGAAAAGTGCTTGGCTTGTTTATTAGGTTGTTCCAGTCCTTTGTTGCTCTTAGAACCCAGCTTGTTCCGTCGTGGACGTATAGGTTTGCACTGTCCACGTAGGCTCTTTCAGCGGCTCCGGTTGGGGCTGAAGTTGGAATTTTGCCGTAGTGAGCCCAGTCCCCGTGGTGGGCGAAGGGTATGCCCGTCTTTGTCCCATGCTGAGAGTCTGTTATTGTGCCCGCTATTCCGCTTATGTCTCTCCAAGCCATGTCGTAGCCTGAGCCTTGCCCAACTAGGACGTATCCGCTTGAGCCGTCTGGAAGCCTTGAAACCGAGAACCGTCCACTCACAATTTTTGAAGCGTCTAAGCCAGGTATGTCTGCGGCTGCTATAGCGTCATACACAGGGTCTGCGTTTGCTGTTCTAACAACCAAGAACCTGTTGGCTGTTGCTGATGTAGGCAATCTTGAAAGGCTTAACCTTCCAGAGGTTATCTGCGAAGCATCGAGGGAGACTGGGTCAGAGCCTCCTGAAGCGTGAGTGCTTGCGTGGGTGCTTGGCGGAAAAGTACTAGGCTTGTCTGGAATATTGCCCCAGAACGGCGTATCCCAGAAATCGCTTATCTTACTTCTGCTTATTGAAGGAATATCGTCTGCAACTATCACGTCGTAAACAGGGTCTGCGTTTGCTGTTCTAACAACCAAGAACCTGTTGGCTTCGGAGGACGTGGGCAGCCTAGAAATGTTCAGCCTTCCGTTTGTTATCCACTCGGCGTTTATATTGTGGAGGGTTGTGTAGATTTCCTGCTGCCACTGTTCGATTCGCGTTGCCTCCTTCAATATTTTCTTGAGCATGTGGATTTTGTCTATACTACTCGTTCCAGTCACCTCCTAAATTAACTAGTTGCATGTATTTTCTTATGAGTTTGGCGAGAACCGTGACGTTTGGAGCATATACTACCCTATCGTATAAGCCTAAAACCTCAACTAGGGCGTGGAGTGCTACGCCTTTGGAAACCGTGTCCTTCAATCCTAAAGGTTCAGTGAAAGTTCCGTAGACGGTGAAGACTCGGCTGTAAACGTCCTTCAAGCCTAAAGCTTCATAAAACCTTTTGCCCGGCGCTTTCCTCAACACGTCTGATAAGCCCAGCCTTTCGGTTCTAGCTACGGATACGCCTTTAACTGTGAAGTCGGTAAGCCCGAGCCTTTCGCTTTTGGTCACCGAAACGTCTTTAACTGTGAAGTCTTTAAGCCCCAGCAGTTCAGACTTGAGGGTTGAGGAGGCTTTCTTAACCTTGTCAGCCAGTCCTAAAGTTTCACTGTAGGTTCGGTGGACGCTCCAGAGTCTAGAATAATAGTCCAGCAAGCCTAGGCTTTCAGCTCTAACAACCGACGGAGCTTTTGCTACGACGTCGGAGAGTCCAAGAAGCTCCGTTAAAGCTCTAATGTAAAGTTTAACAGAAGACACCGTATCTGACAAGCCTAAAGGTTCGGCGAAAACCCTGTAGGCGGTCCAGCATCGAGTGTAGAAGTCCTCCAAACCCAAACTCTCAGAAAAAATCCTGTATATTGACCACACCCTCGCATAAACGTCAGACAAACCGAGAAGCTCGCGCCTTACAACTGAAGAAGCTTTAACCGCGGAATCCTTAAGCCCTAAACTTTCAGTCAAAGATACCGTGTAAGCCACTGCAAGGGTTACGTAGCTGAACATGATACTGTATGGTGAGGCTGATCCTTGACGCCATAAAACTCCGATTTTTCCAGATGGGTATCTTTCTGTATTAATCATGTTTGGGCTTGTCTGGTTTGAAGCTAAGGTTGTTGCTGAACTCCATGTGTGTGTTGAGTAGTCCATTGTTCTGTAAAGTATGTTTGTGCTTACGGCGTAGAAGACGTAGAGTTTGCTGCTGGTTGCGGCAAGGCATGGGCTTAAACACGTGCTTGAGTCAACGGTGGTGGCTGAACTCCAGCTTGTCGTGTAATAGTAATAGCTTAAGGCTCCGCCTCCAGTAGCCGGTATGACTGTAAGGTGAACTTGTCCGCTCATGGCAGCCATAGAAATTTCATTAACATATGCACCGGCTGTTTTGCTTCCAAAACTCGTGTCGGCTCCCCATGCTGACCCGTCGTAAACCTTGTAGGTAAGCGTGCTAGCAGAATACTTTGCCGCTACAAGCATAATGCCATTCGTGTACTGTGGAAGGTCGCAGATGCATATTCCAGCCCTATTGCCGCTGTCAGTCAAAGTGGTGCTGTCCAGTATTTCTGTCCACGCAGAGTTCCCGTCAGAGTTATAGTAGACGTGGACATGGTAGGCTTGACTGGTCGTATAGTAAGCTATCAGCGCTAAATAAAACCTGTTTGTTGTTTTAGCCCAACTGAAAAGCCACCAGCCGCCAGCTTGACGCACAGTGATGGCGCTTGCCCATGTTATAGTTCCAGCAGAAGGCGTGCCTCGTCTTGTGTAGGCTGTTGACGCTGTTGCGCTAGAGGTGCTGTATGTTGGCGTTCCATAGGCAACGTAAATATATGTTCCATCTGTGTAAACAGCATAACCATCATTCCTACCAATAGCCCACAGGGCAACTTCGCTTGACCAGTTCACACCGTCCGGAGAAGACTTATAGCATAAATAGCCGTCCGTCGTCCGATAGTAAAAGGCATAGAAGTAACCTCCAACATAGACAACAGAACGCCCAATACAGTAACAGAGGTCACCGGAAGCTATCGCTGACATTTAACCACAACCAGCTGTATAAAAAGAGGGGATTCTTGGCGCCCAACATAAACTGGGATTTCACGTTGCAGGCTACGTCGCCTGCTTAACCTGAACTTTCCACGTTACCTGAAGCGTGTCTCCCGCATCCCAGTTTATGTTTAGAGCACTGAAGACTTGTCTGCAATTGTGGACTATTATGTTGTTGGCTAGGTAGATGTGTTTTTCTGTCTCCAAGTTATAGACGTAGCCTCGGTAATGCCTTCTTCCAACGGTTTTGACTGGTATTAATGCGTAGTCGTTGGTGAACCTTATCCTGCCAATGCCTCTTGATGGTATTCTTACGTCAACTCTGTAGTGGTTCTTGAATGACGCGTGTCTTCCCTCTATCATCCTGTCCTCTATCGCTGGATATTCGTATATTCTGGCGTAGTAGCCTAGTCTCATCGCAATCATGTGGAGCTGGAGGGCTAGAGTGCGACTCGCCGTCTTTATCTCTACATCTGTTCCTCTCCTTCCTTGGTTGTGTATATATCCGTCGCCAGCGATGACTCCCTCCAAGAAGGCTCTCACTATCCTATCGTCTCGGTGTCTGAGGATGAAGTCCGGAACTCTCTTCTCAAGCCTGCCGTCTCCGCACCAGCTCTTCAAGGCTCTGCCAAGCAGGCTACTGGTAATCACTAGTTGTAATGCTTTCTCTCCATAAAGTCTATGGTCTATCACATCACATCCATAACCTAGCTCCTCTGCTATCCTCATAGTTCTCTGAATAGCCTCTTTGTCGTTTTCACCCAGTGCTATTGCAAAGTCACCGTCTATTGAATGCTGACTTCCATCAGCTACATATAAGCCCATGAGCCAAGCGGTGTCTTCGTTTAGAGGGACGCTCAGCCTCTTGGCACTACCGGGATTGCTTCCATTTTTTAAGAACGGTCTCAAGTCTAGCTCGTTCACATCCACATCTGCAAAATGTCTTGGAGTTACTAGGAAGTCTCCACGGGTTATCTGCTCACGTCCTCCATGCTTTAAAACTGGGGATGGCCTTACGTCTTTTGCGTCCTTGAAGACCGGTTCTCCGAACTCTATCCACTTCCCCTCATGTTTGGATACTATTTTTGCTGGAACGGTTAATACTGGATGCTCCGGCGTTAATTCAACCTCCGGCAACCCGAATGGTCTGATCGACACCAAGTCCCCGTCATAAAGCCTTTCAAAGGTCTCTAGAACCCTGCCCCCATATAGGGCGTGATCTCCAACAGCGTATTCCTCTATCGGTTTGTTGTCTCCCAATATTAGGGTGCCCGGCGGTAGGCATAGCATTGTTCCGCCTGTTGATGCGTTGAATACTCCGCTTTCTGTTACTGCTGATGTGCCTGTTAGTCCGTCTGCTGAGGAGAATGTTGTTACGTATTGGGCTGTGTCGTTGGTTACTGTGGTTGTCACTCTTGAGCCTGTTGTGCCTTTGCGTTTTATCTCGTTCACTAGGGCTGTCTGGGTTGGGTCGAAGTCTGTTGTGCCTGTTCCTATGGCACAGTTGTGAATGATGAAGGGCAGTAGGTAGATGTTTGATTCGGTTTCTAGGTTGCAGACTTCTCCCTCGAAAGGTTTTATGTTGACTCTGGTGACTGGGAAGTAGTAGTTGTTCTCGTCCTCGTGGTATAGTTTTCTCTTCCTCTCGACCAGCCATGTAACTATCCAATTGTTTCTCTGCCAAGTTTCCCTCCCCTTAATTGTCACCATGCCTTCTCTCTTGCCCTCAACGATGTCTGAAGCTATACCCATTGACAATAGAAGCATTTGCAACTGCATTGCCAGCTCTTTAGATGCCGTAGTAACAACCCATCCCCTGCCGATGTGTGGATGTGTCACTGGGTTTCCGTCTCCGTTGACGTATCCTCTCAGGAATGCTTCTTTGATTCGTCTAGGGGCTTTCATTATGAAGTCTGGGATGCGCTTGTTCTCAGCTCCTTTACCGCATTTGTCAGCCAAAAGCCTAGCCAGCACGGACGCCCTGAGTTTAATCGTAACTCCTCCGTCGCCTTCGATGACCTGCGGGGGATAGCCCAACTTCTTTATTAGCGTCTTTACTCTCTCGATGTTTTCCTCTTCGTCTTTGCCCAGCGTAAACTGAGCTTCAGGCGATTTCTTTCTACCGCCGATGCTTCCTTCCGCCACGTACCAGCCACATAGTTCAGCGAAGTCCTCGGTTAGCTCAACTCTGTCACGCAGTTTCTGCTTGGAATTACCCTTCTTCTGGTATGGTGAAAGGTCTATAACGATTTCCGACTCTTCCTTGAAGACGCTTTTTGGAACCACTACGCAATCCCGTAACGGTTTAACCTCAGACGCCATCTTCCATACTGGTTTGCTCAACACCCATGTCTTCTTACGCTTCGGGTTGCTGCGCCCCCCGCCTAGGTATAGGTTCTTCTTAACCCTCTCGACCACTAGAATCCTGTGCTCTGGAGTGAAGGATACTGGCACCAGATACCTAGGCTTTACTTCTACTATTGTTCCTTGATAGTTTCTTTTTGAGGTAGCTAGGACTTTAGAACCGTCTCCTACAAGTTCTCCAACTGAGACTTCTTCGATTTGTTTGAATCCGGGGTTTGTGTAAACCATGGTTCCTGGAGGGACACAGTAGTCGAAGGCTGTGCCTCCGACGTCGAGTGTTATTAAGCCGGCTACTTCTGCCATGCCTGCGTTTGTTATTCCGTTTGGGCTCCATCCGCTATCGTACTCCTGCTTGACGTTCCCGTCCTTGTCTCTGACGGTCAGGATCACTCTGTCTCTTATGCCCATCGGCTCTTTTGGCTTGGCTTCCTGTTGCTGTAGGCTCTGCGTTTGTGGCTGGGAAAGCTTCGCAAGGATGTCTGTTAGTTTCTGGTAGTCTAGGCTTAGGTTTCTTGTTGTGCCTATTAGGCTCATTATTTCGTTGCCCATTCTTCCTACAACCTCTTCAAGCTCGCTCATTTCTTTCCAGCCTCCTTTTCAAGTATTGCGAGTTTTTCTTCAAGTTCCTGTATGCGTTTACGCTGTTCCTCAATTATCCTTGTGGCTTCTGCTGGCGGCGGAGCGAACAGCTCAGGGTAGAGTTGACGTTTTGTTTGTAGGTATTCCTTTCTCGCTTCCTCGATTTTTTTGAGCATCTTCAGCCTAGCTGCTTCAAGCTGTTTTTCCCTTTCACTCATGTTCTCACCCTCCTAAAGTTTTGTATTTTACAAATATGTTTGGCAGCGTGGTGAGTGCGGATCCTGTGTTCTGCACTTTGATTTGGATTGATTCGGCGTGGGGGATGTTTCTTATTGAGGCGACGTAGTAGCCTGTTGGGTCTCCGTTTTCGTCTAATTCTGCGAAGGCGCTTATGTCCCGGCTGTTCTGCTGGATTTCCCTGAGCTCATCGTATGTTTTTTCCAGGGTAACTGTTCCGTCAACTGTTACTTGAACTTTAAAGTTTGTGTTTGGAGAGCGGATGAAGAACTCTTCAACCTGTCCTGTGCCAGTGTATTGCAGCACGTTTAGCCATTCGCCTGCTCCTATAGCTTGGTCTTTGAATTCTTTGAAGTTGCTTGTGAAAGGTATTGTTAGAATGCCTGTTTCTTCAAGCCGCTTTATGATTATTCCCAGGTTCTTTTTCAAATAGTTTAGAATTTCCACTGACGACACGCACACGCACCACCACGCTACACAAGAAAAAGTTTAGGTGGGGAAGGATTTAAAGTTTGCTGGTGATGTTGATTTTGCAGAACAGCTCGTCTATTTTCTGGAGTGTTAGGGTTGTGGTTGATGGTTCAGCTATGATTTTTAGGTTTTTTGCGAAGTTTATGTCTGATAGGCGGAGTATGTAGGTGCCGTTTTCTTCGAACGCGTCTATTTCTTCCACTTTTTGGCTCATGTCTTGGAACCATGTGTAGTTGTTATGGTACAGTTCTGAACCGTCCACGTACACTCTTAAAACATAGTCTTTAAATGAGCTTTTAATGACAAGCTCTTTAAGGCATCCGCTTCCAACCTCATCTATCAAAGTGTCTGGAATCTTAACGTTCACCTTTCTGACAACCCTGGAAGTCAAGGGAGGCGTCGGTGTGACTTCAACTTGGATTTTTTCCGCTATGGACTCCGCTGTAAGCCTAGCGTTCTCCTCGGCGGCAACAATCGTCAACGCCCAGTTCAGCAAGTCGCGTTCGTTCAACTTTTACCACCCATAGGCACGTAGTGGATTCCGCTTATTCTGCCTTGTTCGTCTCTGTCGAAGATTACTGAGCCTGCTGAAAGCTTCATGAATGTTTGTGCTAGGATCCAGCCTATTGGTATGCCTATAAGTATGCCTATAAATAAAATGGTTATTGACCAATCGTTTCTATCCATAATGTTTTACACTCCACCTCTCTATCAATACTTTAAATGGTGGATAAGTCATAAAAACTTTGCCATGCAGCAGAACGCTATCGCTAGATCCCATGTGAACATGAACATTTGAGCTGCGTCTGAAGCTTTCTTCTTCCAGAGGATGTTCCATTTAACGTAGCCTAGGTAGCTCATTCCAGCATAAACAGTCCATATTATGCTCATGATGAGCCATAGTATGTGTATGTTGAATGTTAGGTTCAGTAGGAGCAGTAGGCCGCTTGCAAGGTACATTATTTTCTCAATCCAGAATGGGGTGTTTTTTGTTGCGGGTTTTGGTAGGAATAATGCTGTTAGGTATGCTATTGCGCTTACGTATAGGAGTGAGTTTACGTAAATCATTCTTCTTCACCTTAAGATTGATTTTAGGGTTTCCCTAAACTTTGCGTAGTTAGTTATTAGGATTGCTTCGACATATAGGTTGCCGACTGTCGGCTGAGTTATAGGGGTGTTTGTTAAAGGGTCTGCTTTCGGCGCGGTTACCCTAATGTAGTTGTCTTTGCGGAAGAATTTCGGCGGTCTAGGTGCGTAGATTAAAACGTATATGTTGTTGGCTTCATCGTATTGGGCGCAGTACACGTTTGTTGTGTTCGCTTGGGTGAGACCATATAATTTTGCAGTAAACGGGCTGAACGTTATTTCCTTAACCCAAATGTTATGTGATATTGCCGCGTATTTTTGGTTGCATACTCCCATAACGAAGGTTAGCCAGCCGTCTGATGGAGCTCTCCATTCGAAGCTTTCGCCGGGATTAAGCAGCACGTTCTCATGTTGATAGAATTCCTCTCTCACGCCCTCAAGAAGTGGCAGAAGCTCCTCTAACATTAATTGTCACTTTACTCGATTAATCCTAGACGTTTTGCGGATTCAATGAATAGTTTCTCATCTACAATAATTATTCTCCGTATTATGGGATTATAGAGATTGTAGGTGGTGGAAGATACATTTCTCGCAGTCATTTTTATCTTCTCTCTGTAGGGGTAGGGAAAGGGTGGGGTCATGTAGAATGTTAGAATGCCACCGTAGCCATAGTTTGTCATTGTCCCTCCCGATCCTCCGAACAAGGTGTTCGCCCAGCCCGGCCCTTCCAGAACCCGTCTCGGTTGGAATCTATACTTAACATCATCAAGATATAGATAGACGATAAGGTAATCCAGCCCGGCTTCTTCCACTTCAAAGTAGAGGTCAAGCAGCCACCCTTTCTCCCTTCTCTCCTGAATAAGGGTAACTTCAGGTTCTGATGAGGGGGGGTTAATGGCGAATTTAGATGGAACCATGGCGACTGCTTGAGATGAACACTCTATGCCTTCCGGTACCCCTAAGTATTCTATTCTCCATCCTTCTAATAGAGGCAGATAGCTAAGTATATTAGACATTCAAACCACTAATGGGTTCACAAGTTTCATTCAATCTCCAAGCCGAGTTCAATGTATGCCTTTGCTGGGGAGTTTTCTGGTTGAGTCCATGATATTCTGAATGCTTCTTTACCTGTGAAGCCTCTGAGTATTTCTGGTCTACGCTTTTCAATTGATATCTCGCCTTTGCTGGCAAGCTTCTCCTGTTGAATGTCCTTCCATGTTATTGGTGAGGCGGTGCAGTCGTAGGTGTATTGTAGCGTGAAGAGCGTCTCGCCTTCGCCTGCTATCTTCTTGAACCATATTTTGGCGGTTAAGCCTTTAGGAATGCGGAAGTAGTTTACCGTGCTCTGGAACAAGTCGCTGTCAAGGGGCACTGTCCCCGAAACGTTTGTTCCGTCGGTTTCTCCTCTGATTGTTATTAATTCTGAATATGGCTTCTCGGACATCACACTTTCACCTCCCTTAGGAGAGCATCATAATCCCTAAGCGCCCTGTCACGTTCATCTATTCTGTATAGTGGGAACCCTGTTATGCCGTAAACCTCTGTCAAAGCTCTTTCGACTGTTGCGTCCATAACGTTTATTGGCAGTGTTATCCAGTGGCTTGGTATTCTGCGTGTTAATATGTCGAATATTAGGCTTGAGTTTTTAGGCGTCTCAATAATGTATTCTGCGTAGATGAACCTGACGAAAGTGTATAGGTTTGCGTTTGTCTCATTTCCGTATCTGTAGCCGTAGTGAACCTTTGGCAGATGCACGATTTCGTAGGAGCCTCTTGCGAAGCCGAAGTCTCTGTCAACTCCGGTTACGATTTTGTCTTTTTGGAATCTTCCCTGCGTCACCGCTATGGGGATTTGAACGTCTACTCGTAGGAAGGCTGGCGTAACATACTGTATAACGTGGAAGAGCCTGTCCCTGTAGTCTTCAGGCATATACCACATGTCGCTTGAATCATAGGCTCCGGACATTGGAAACATAAGCCCGGTTGTGTAAGCCCTAGCTGGGATAACTCCGTTAGCAGGAACAGAGACGCTTCCGCCGTCAAAGGTTGGAAGCACTGTTCCGCTTGTCAACGGAAGCGGACCGTAGTTGAGCTGTTCATAGCGCCTGTTAACCCTGCTCTTAACGTGGAAAACCAAAGCTTTAGAAGTCGCCGGAATGAAAGCCACAAGATTTTCATTCTCTAGCATCAATCCTAAAGCATCCGACACCTTATCCATTTTAGACACGCTCTCCAATAAAATTATTTGAGGTTGCTACCATATAAAGCTTTAGCTTATGCCTAGGACTATTATTAGGACGGGTGAACAAGCCTCTTCTCTGCAAACGACATGACATCACACTCCAAAAAAAAGAAAAGGGGGGATTTGGGTTAAAAAGGTTTGGGTTTTACGAGGCTTTTGCGATTATGACTGCGGAAACTGAGTTTGCTGTTACGGTTTTGCCGGCGGCTGTTGGGTTGAATACGCGTAGCCTCAGGGTTGATGTGCTTGGAAAGCTGAAGCCTACGAGGACTACTCCGTCTACAAGCCCGGATACGGATTGAACTGCAAGTATCTCTCTGATTTGCGCTGGGTTTGAGCTGACTGTTAGGTCTACGTTTGCTGCTGTGCCTGCAGATATAGAAACATCTGAGCTTGGTCCAGATGCTGATGCGGTGACTATTTTCCATCCGTCAGCCGTCAATGCTTGAACGCTCATTCAATCAGCCTCCTTAGCTGATCCATTTGAGCGAAGCCGCAAAGTCATGTTCGTAGAATACTAAGCCTAGAAGCTTTATTGTTGCTGTTCCGGATCCGCGTGGCATGAAGCTCCAACGTATGCCTTTGTCGTAGAAGATTGGCGTTGCGCCTAGTGGTGTTGGGTACTGGTAGATGAGGCGGTTTTCCTCTATGCGTTCTTCAACTATCGGTGCGACCGTGTATATTCCGTATTTTGTGAAGCCTTCAGCTTCAAGCCTGAACTGATCAATTTTCGGGGTTGAGCCTATTTCTAGGATGCCGTTGTTGAAAACTAGAAGGGTCGTGTGGGCGCCTGTTGTTGCGGAAGCCTTGTAGAAGTTTGTGGAGGTCCCGAAGAGGTAGGCTGCTGTTCCGGCTGTTAGGCTTATGTCCCAGCTGTTTGTGGTGTAGCTTGTGTAGCTGCCGTCGCCGGAGGAGGCGTATTTTATGGCTTGTGGGAACAGCCATGCTACGCCTAGGCTGCCTGTCTGGCTTGGGAAAGTGTAGCTTTTCTTTTCTGGAATCATGTCCTTGAATATGCCTGCTACTTTAAGGGCTATGTTCAGTTGGGGTTCGATGTCGCTTGCAACTTTCGGCGTTATGCGTCTAAGCTGGTTTAAGCCGTAGTTGAAAACTTTCCGTATGGCGGCTGCCTCGTCGGATTCTAGGGGTGTGTAGACTACGCTTTCTCTGTCTCCCATGAAGACAGGTATGCCTTTGCCGAGTTCCTCTGCAAATAGTTCCTTTACGCCTGGCATTCTAAATCACCGAAGAAATATTGGGGAAAACGATATATATTCCTTGTGTATTAGATGTATTACAACGAGTTTGGGTGAGGTGTGTTGGCGGGAAAAAGACAGAAACAGGTGCTGCTTGAAATCAGGTGCAACGTAAAAACCAGAGACAGGTTTAAACTGCTATGCGTCAAAGGAAAGTTTCGCAACTACGAAGCCTTCCTAGAATGGCTTCTAGCGAAGGCTGAAGCCGAATGGATTGCTGAAAAAGTCTACTAGGCTAGTAGACTTTCTCCCGAGTTGCCGCTGAAACAGGGGCTGGAGGAACGGATGCTGCTGGAGCTGCTGGAACGTAGGTTGCGCCAGCGCCTCCTCCGGCTGCAGCCATGGCTTCTTCAGCTATGTCCCAGAGGGCTGTTGAGATGAATCCGCCTGTGAGTATGACGAGTTTGTCCCATGGATCTTTGAGTTTGAGGAATATTGCTGCTGCTGGGAGTCCGATTGCTCCTATAACTGTTATCCATGTGCTTGGTCTCTGTTCGATGGGTGCAGAGGCTTTTCCAGCATACTTGTCAACTTCTTTTATGAGGAGGCTTATGCCTTTCCCAATATGTTGCCCACCGTAGTTTACTCCGACTTCACGCCATGTTACCATTATTTTTTCACCTTAATTAAAATTGTTTCTTTCAATATTTAACCTTTTACTTGAACCAGCCGCTTTGTGTTAGTGTGCCCAGCAGGTATCCTAAGCCAAATTCAGGTTTCCCTAGAAGTAGGCATCCTCCAGTTATTATCATGTGCACCCAGTCGTCCAGCGCGAAGAGGGGTGTTGACGGTGCGATGGCGTTTATGTTTGCTTGGAGCAGTATCTTGTCCATTATGAAGCCGCTTAGGAACCCTGTTCCTAAGCCTGCAAGCCCGGTTGTTAATTCCTTAACTGACGCTACTCTAACCATTTTTTCACCAAAAATGATTAATCATGCTTAATATTTAAGTTTTATCTTTTTGAGATGGCGAAAATGATTGTTCCTATGATTATTGGAGCCACTATCCTGATGATTGGGAGCAGTTCGATTGGAAGGAGACCTGTTACTTTTATGCTTCTTGATGCTGACGCTGCATCATACGGCATATCTGCCACCTCTTTTATAGTATGTTGAAGTGTAATATAAGGCTGCTCCCATGATTATTGGAAGTATGTCTATGAGCAGGGGTTTTGTTCCTATTCCGATTGTTAATGCTGCCAGCGATGTGAATCCTTCTCCTTCGTAGACTGCTTTAAGCGTGTATGTTCCCGGTCCCGGCGCAGCCATCGTGTATGAGTAGTTTCCGCTTGAGTCTGTTGTTACGTTTGCGATGCTTGCGCCGTCTATGTAGAGTTTGACTGTTCTGTTGGCGAGCGGCGCCCATACGTCTGGGCCGGATTCATATTGAAGTTTGCCGCTTATGGTGATTGGTTGTACTGGTTGGGCGGTGCTCGGCGCGCTTATGCTTATGCTTGTTGGGTACGCTATGTTGCCTGATATTTGCGGGCTGGCTACGTTCGTGGCTGTATCGTATGCGCTGAACCACCATACTTTGCATGGGACGGTGGGTGTTTGTCCCCCTGGTTGAAGTGTGATTGTCCATGGGATTGCCCATGTGCCTGTGTAGGTTCCTGTTGAGCCTGTTGAGCCTGACAGTATCTCAGCGTAGCCTACGTTTTGGTAGCCTATGACTACCTTAACTGATCTGTTTGTTAGCAGCGTGCTGTCTGAGTAAACTTTAACTGTGAACGTGAGCGTTTGACCGGCGCGCCACGGTTGGCTTGGTGAAACCGTTAATTGAACCGTTATTGCCTGGATGGTTATGCTTCTTGATGCTGACGCTGCATCATACGGCATATCTGCCACCTCTTTTATAGTATGTTGAAGTGTAATATAAGGCTGCTCCCATGATTATTGGGAGGATGTATCTTAAGCTGGGCTTAACTGTTGGTGGAGGCTTTGGAGGCGCCCCGGTTGGTGTGAGCTGAAGCACTATGTTTCCGTCTCCGTTCACTGTCACTGTCCAGTTTGAAATTGATATTCCGCCTGTTCCGTAGGCTCCTGTGCAGCTGTATCCTGAAGGTAGGCTTGTGACGGTTAGGGTGAATGTGCTGCCGATTGGCACCAATACGCCTTTTCCAACCGTGAGCGTGTAGCTGTTCAGTTGCGCTGAAACCTGCCTTGTCTCCTCATCTGACAGTGCTGGTTCAGTGTAGAGTGTGACGGTTGCTTCTGTTGGTGGAGGTGCTGGTTGTTCTGGGTAGCTGGGCATAATGACATGTTTAGACGCAGAACCTAGGTTGTAGTAGGGTGGTTTAAAACTATCTAGGCTGTAAACATACTCTACGGTTACATCATCCTCAGCTCCCGGTATCCAATCAAATTCATAGCCGCATTCGCCATTATAGGTTTGATTTGGATTAATA
>Ga0272445_1001162_pt1 | contig 21524 bp, 24 predicted proteins | sample YNPCB0031_FD_194404 | JGI IMG/M metagenome (GOLD analysis project Ga0272445, IMG submission 194404) | Hot spring sediment microbial communities from Yellowstone National Park, WY, United States - YNP-CB-003-1 | ecosystem: Environmental > Aquatic > Thermal springs > Hot (42-90C) > Sediment... | reverse complement strand
CCGCCCCATGGGGATCTCCTGGATGGGCTTGGAGATGGAGTTCTCCGCCACCCCCGGGGCCACCACGTTGGCGGTGATGCCGGCGGTGGCGAAGCGCTTGGCGATGGCCTTGGTGTAGAGGACCACTCCGGTCTTGGCGATCACGTAGGGCGTGATGTGGGGCCGGGCCAGGAGGTTGGAAGCCCCGGCGTAGCCCAGGTTGACGATGCGGCCATAGCCCTGCTCCACCATGAGGGGGAGGACCTTTTGGGTGAGGAGGAAGGTGGCGGTGAGGTTGGTGTCCAGGATCCAGCGCCACTCCTCCAGGCTCACCTCCTCTATGGGCTTGTAGAGGTAGTCGCCCACGTTGTTGACCAGGACCCCGACCCCCCCCAGGTGGTAGCGGACCTCCTCCACCAGGCCCGCCACCTCCTCCTCCCGGGTGAGGTCGGCCCGGACCTTGATGGCCCGCACCCCCAGGGCCTCCGCCTCCTGCCGCGTGGCCTCGGCCAGGCCCTCGGAGGTGCGGTAGTGGACGGCCACGGCGAAGCCCTCCCGGGCCAGGGCCAGGAGGATGGCCCGGCCGATCCCCTTGGCGCTTCCCGTCACCAGCGCGACCCTCATGCTCCCTCCAGGTAGCGGGCGAGGAGGACCCGGGTGAAGCTGTTTAAGGGGTAGCCAAGCCCCGCCTCAGGCTCCACCCAGGCCCACTCCAGGATCTCATGGTTGGGGCGCACCTCCCCTTCCCCCTTGGCGAAGTAGTTGAGGAGAAGCATGTGGCTGGGCTTGTGGAACTCGGGGCTGAAGAGGGCCTCCTGCACCAGGGCGAAGCGAATCTCCCCAAGCTCCAGGTTGACCTCCTCCCGGATCTCCCGCCGCAAAGCGGCCTCGAGGCTCTCCCCGTAGCCCACCTTCCCCCCGGGCACCCCCCAAAGCCCCCGCCACTTGGCGGTGCGCACCAGAAGCACCCGGCCTTCCTTTTCCACTAGGGCCCCCACCGTGGGGATGGGATACTGCGGAGGATTCTCCATAGGTACCAAAGCCCAAGATACAGGGCCTGAAGGAGGACGAAGGTGAGGTAGGCCCCAGGCTGGTGAAAGGCCAGGAAGAGGCCCATGAAGAAAAGCTGGGTGGTGAGGCCCAGGTTCACCACCCCCGCAAGGGCGGCCTCGTCAAAGAAGCGCCTGGGGTCTAGACGAAAGGACTTCAGAAGAAACCCCTCCAAAGCGGTGATGGCCCGGTCCTGGGGCAGGAAGAGGAAGCGGTAGACCCCCCGCAAAAGGGCAAGGAGGGGGCTACTGGGGTCCTGGGCCTCCTCCGGGAGGGGAAGCCCCCGGTGGAGGCGGTAAAGCCTTTCCAGGTTGAAGTCGTAGGACTGGACCAGGGTGAAGACCAAAAAGGCCAGAAGGGCCATCCCCCAGGCTCCCGTCCGCACCCCCAGGGCCAGGAAGAGGAAGAGGTTGCCGAGAAAGTCCAGCTCGGTGTCCAGGTAGCGGCCCAGCTCCGTGACCTCGCCCCTGAGGCGGGCCAGCTGGCCGTCGGCGTTGTCCAGAACGGTCTTCACCTGCAGGAGGAGGGCGGCCGGGAGGTCCTCGCCCACGAGGACCAAAAAGGCGGCCAGGAGGACCAGAAGGGTGTGGAAGAGGACCAGGTGGTGGGGCCTCACCGGGGTGGGAAGAAGCGCCCGCACCACCAGGTGGGCCAGGGGGCGGAAGAGGACGATGTTGAGGAACTCGTGGACCGGCCTGGCCTTGGCCCCGGGCACCATGGCTAATCCTTAAGATGCTCCAGGATCCTGGCCACCACCTCCTCGAGGCCCATCTCGCTGGTGTCCAGGATCAGGGCCTCGGGGGCGGGGGCGCTTTGCGCCCGGTCCTTTTCGTCCCTCTGGAGGAGGTCCCGTAGGACCTCCTCGTAGTCCCCGGGGCGCTCCTTGGCCCGCCTTTGGGCCCGGACCTCGGGACGGGCGGTGAGGTAGAACTTGTGGGGCGCCTGGGGAAAGACCGCGGTGCCCATGTCCCGCCCCTCGGCCACAAAGGGCGGGGGCACCTCCTTTAGCCTTGCGTTCACCCAGGCCCGCACCCCGGGGAGGCGGGCCACCTGGGAGACCACCCGGTCCACCGCCTCGGTGTGGAGGTGGGGGGTGAGGTCCTCGCCATCCGCCAGGACCCGGTTCCCCTCCTTATCGGGCAGGAGGCGCACCCTCTTGGCCTGAAGCAGGGCCAAAAGCCCCGCCTCGTCCTCCAGGTCCACCCCCGCCCTCAGGGCCAGGTAGGCGGCGGCCCGGTAGAGGAGGCCGCTGGAGAGGTAGGGGACCCCCAGGGCCTCGGCCACCCGCTTGGCCACGGAACTCTTCCCCGAGGCCGAGGGGCCGTCTATGGTCACGATGCCCCGCATAGGCCAAGGAGGTCCCGGAAGAAGCCGGGGTAGGAGATCTCCGCCCACTCGGGCTCCCACACCCTAACCCCCACGGGGAGGCCCGCCACGGCGAAGGCCATGGCGATGCGGTGGTCGTGGAAGGGCTCCACCTCGCCCCTCCGCACCCCGCCTCCCCGGATCCTAAGCCAGTCCGGCCCCTCCTCCACCTCCACCCCCAGGGCCCGGAGGTTTTGGGCGATGGCGGCCACCCGGTCGGACTCCTTGACCCGAAGCTCGGAAAGGCCCGGGATGAAGGTCTCCCCTTCCGCCCAGGCGGCGGCCGCCGCCAGGATGGGCACCTCGTCCACCATGAGGGGGATGAGGCCCTCGTCCACGGCCACGCCCTTCAGGGGGCTATGCCGGGCCCGGACGTAGCCCACGGGCTCCCCCGCCTCCCCCTCGAGGACCCGCCACTCCACCTCGGCCCCCATGGCCTTCAGGACCTGGAGGAGCCCGGTGCGGGTGGGGTTCAGGCCCACCCCTTCCACCACCACCTCCGAGCCCGGGGAGATAAGGGCCGCCACCAGAAAGAAGGCCGCCGAGGAGAAGTCCCCGGGGACGGTGAGGTCCTTGGCGGGGAAGGGCCCCGTCTTGGCCGTCCTCACCCGGTTCCCCGCCACCCAGAGGGGGAGGCCAAAGTGGCGGAAGAGCCTTTCCGTGTGGTCCCGGGTGGGGGTGGGCTCCTCCACCTCCGTCTCGCCCTCGGCGAAGAGGCCCGCCAGGAGGAGGGCGCTCTTCACCTGGGCGCTGGGCACGGGCAGGGTGTAGCGGATGCCCCGCAAAGGCCCACCCCGCACGGCCAGAGGGGCCTTCCCGCCCCCTTCCCGGCCGTCAATCCGGGCCCCCATGGCCCTTAGGGGCTCGGCCACCCGGGCCATGGGCCGCCGCCTCAAGGAGGCGTCCCCGGTGAGGACGGCGAAAAGCCCCTCCTGCCCCGCCAGGATGCCCAGGACGAGGCGCATGAGGGTGCCGGCGTTGCCGCAGTCCAAGACGTCCTCGGGCTCCTTTAGGCGGAGGCCCCTTCCCCGCACCCGGAAGTGGGGGCCCTCCTCCTCTATCTCCGCCCCCAGGGCCCGGAGGACCCGGGCGGTGGAGAGGGTGTCCCCCGCCTTCAGAGGGTAATAAAGCCGCCCCTCCCCCTCGGCCAGGGCCAGGAGCATGAGGCCCCGGTGGGTCACGGACTTGTCCCCGGGAACCCGCAGGGCGCCCCTCAGGGGGCCGCAGGGGCCGAGGTCCAAAAAGGGCCGGTCCATGCCCCCTAGTCTTCCCGCCCTTCAGGGCTTTGGTCAAGGCCGGGGGCGGCACCCAGGAAAAGCCCCTCTCCCTGAAGGCGCACCTCCTCCCCCGGAAAGAGAAGGAAGGTGGCGGGGGGCCGGAGGACCTCTCCAGGAAGCCAGGCCTCCCCCTCCAGGAGGGTGAGGGTAAGGGGGGCCTGAAGGCTCAAGGTTAGGCCTCCCCGGAGGGGAAAGCGGTAAAGGGCGAAGTGGGGGGTCTTGAGAAGCCTCTCCCCGCCCGGCACCGGCTCCGGCCGGACCGGAGGGATGAGGGTGGGCTCCAGGAGGGCCACCTCCAGGGCCTTCTCCAGGTGGAGCTCCCTGGGGCGGCCGTAGTCGTAGAGGCGGTAGGTGAGGTCCGAGGGGGTCTGGACCTCGTAGACCCGCACCCCGGGGCCCAGGGCGTGCACCACCCCGGCGGGCAGGTAGACCACCTGGCCCGGGACCACCCGCACCCGCCGGAGGACCTCCTCCAGGCGGCCCTCCTCCGCCCGCCTGCGCGCCTCCTCCCGGCTTAAGGGCCTCTTTACGCCGTAGACGATCTCCCCCGGGGAAAGGACGTACCAGGCCTCGTACTTGCCCGGCTTCCCCTCCACCCTTAGGGCGTAGGCGTGGGGCGGGTGCACCTGGACGGAAAGCCACTCCGCTGGGTCCAAAAGCTTCACGAGAAGCGGCTCCTCGCAGAGCCACACCTCCCCGATCCCCGGGCCGAAGCCCAGGGCGCTTCCTCCCCAGATGCGGGGGACGGGCTTGGGGACACAGGGCCGCACCGGGGTTAGCATAAGGGGCATGCGCGACCTGGACCGGGAGGAAACCTATCTGGTGGACCGGCAGGGCCTGGCCCTGGAGCTCAGGGACCTGGTGGGCACGGGGCCCGTGCCCCAGGGGACCTACCCGGGCCCCCACGGCGTTTTGGCCTACGGGGAGGGGCGCTTCGCCGCCGAGCTCCTGGCCTTCCCCGAGTGGACGGAGGAGGGCACCCTCTTCCTCCTGGAAGGCGGGTACGACCTGGGGGAGGCCGCCGCCATGGGCCTTCTGGCGGAAAGTGGCCGGGCCAGGGTGGTGCGGGTGGGCTTCCGCCAGGGCGTGGACGTCCACGTCCCCCCGAGCCCCCTAAGCCCCTACCGCTACCTCCGCTTCCTCCTCCTGGCCACGGGGCAGGAGGAGGCCCTGAAGGAGGTGGACGAGAAGCTTCTTGAGGAGAGGCGGCGGCTCGGGCCCGAGGTGCCCCTGGGGGAGAACCCCGCCAAGTTCCTGGCCTACACCCTCCTGGAGCGCCTTCCCCTCTTCTATAGCCCCTTTTTCCGCCCCCTCGAGGCGGCCGCCCAAAGCCTCACCGCCCGCATCGGGAAAAGCCTCTCCCTGACCCCGCCCTTTAGCGCCCTGGAGTTCTTCCTGACGGGCCTCGAGGCCCGCCACGAGCAGGGCGACCCCCTGGCCGCCGTCCTCCTGGGAGGGGGGGAGGCCGTGGCCTTGGCCAAGGAGATCCTGGAAACCCGGGTGGACGCCGTCGCCGAGGTCCCCCCGCCCGAGGGAAGCCGCCTGGCCCAGGCCGTGGCCCTCTGGTACCGCCTGGCCTGGACCGCCTACTACCTGGCCCTCCTCTACGGCGTGGACCCCTCGGACCAGGAGGTCTTGGAAAGGCTCAGGGAGGTGAGCTAGGTGGAGATCCCCCCCTTCCCCAAGCCGGGGAGCCTGGAGGAGGCCCTGGCCCTCCAGAAGGCCCTGGCGGGGAAGGTGGTGGTGGCGGGAAGCCTGGAGGGCGTGAGGCGCATCGCCGCCCTGGACGCCTCCCACAGGCGGGGAAAGCCCCTTTTGGCCGTGGCCGTCCTCTACGACCTGGAAAGGGGCCCCCTCTTCGTGGGCAAGGGCGCGGTCCCCGAGGAGGAGCTTTTCCCCTACGTTCCCGGCTTTCTCTCCTTCCGGGAGGCCCCCGCCTACCTCCTGGCCCTGAAGGCCCTGCCCGAGGCCCCGGAGGCCCTTCTGGTGGACGGGCAGGGCATCGCCCACCCCCGGGGCCTGGGCATCGCCAGCCACCTGGGGGTCCACCTGGACCTTCCCAGCGTGGGCGTGGCCAAGAGCCTCCTCTATGGCCGCCCGGAAGGCCCTCTACCCCAGGAAAGGGGAAGCGCCGTCCGCCTCCTCTCCCCCGAGGGCAGGCCCATCGGCTACGTTTACCGTAGCCGGGCCGGGGCGAGACCCCTTTACGTCTCCCCCGGGCACCGGGTGGGCCTCGAGGAGGCCCTAGCCTTCGTCCGCGCCCTCCCCACCCGCTTCCGCCTGCCCGAGCCCCTGCGCCTGGCCCATTTGGAGGCGGGCAGGGCCCTGAAGGCCTTAGACTGAGGCCCGTGGAAAGGCCCAACCCCGTCTACCGGGCCGCCTGGCTCCTGGCCCGCTTCCTCCTCCACCTCCTCTTCGGCTACCGGACGGAGGGCGCGGAAAAGGTGCCCGAGAAGGGCCCGGTGATCCTGGCCGCCAACCACCTTTCCATCCTGGACCCCATCGCCATCGGCGCCGGCATCAAAAGGCCCGTGAGCTTCCTGGCCCGGGCCGACGTCTTCCGCCTGCCCGTCCTCTCCTGGCTCCTGCCCCGGCTCTACGCCATCCCCGTGGAACGGGGGACCGGGGACCTTTCCGCCATCAAGGGCGCCATCCGGGCCCTGGAGAGGGGCATGGCCTTCGGCATCTTCCCCGAGGGCACAAGGAGCCGCTCAGGCAGGCTCCAGCCCTTCAAGACCGGGGTAGCGGCCATCGCCTTCCGCACCGGCAGCCCGGTGGTGCCCGTGGCCGTGGTGGGCTCCGAGAAGGCCTGGCCCGTGGGCCGGAAGCTCTTCCGCCTACGCCAGCCCATCCGGGTGGTCTACGGCGACCCCATCCCCGTTCCAAGGAAAACCAAGGTTTCCCACCAGGAGCTGGAAAGCCTCACCCGGGAGATAGAGGCCCGGGTACGGGAACTTCTACCCCCCCAGTACCGCTAGAGGCAATGCTTTCACTATCACACATTACTATACATGGCGGAAGAAATGGGACAGGGTATTGCGGGAAACGAAGTCGGCGTGATATAGTCCGCCCGGAAGGGAAAAGAGGAAGGAGGTGAAGAATGGCAGCAAAGAAAACGGTAACCAAAGCGGATCTGGTGGATCAGGTGGCGGCGGCGGCCGGCTTGAAGAAAAAGGACGCCAAGGCGGCCATTGACGCCTTCCTGGCCAAGGTGGAAGAGGCCCTGGCCGCCGGCAACAAGGTGCAGCTCACCGGCTTCGGCACCTTTGAGGTGCGCAAGCGGAAGGCCCGCACCGGTGTGAAGCCCGGCACCAAGGAGAAGATCAAGATCCCGGCCACCCAGTACCCCGCCTTCAAGCCGGGCAAGGCCCTCAAGGACAAGGTCAAGAAGTAAGCTATTCCCTTCCCCCGGGGGGCTTGGCCCCCCGGGTTATCCCTTAGGCCCCGCCCAGGGCTCCGCCGGGCTTGATCTTGGGCACCACCCGGGGGGCCTCCTTTTCCTCCTTGGGCTCCTCGGGGACCTCCAGGGGAAGGCCCTCCACCACCCTCTGAAACTCCTCCGCCGTCAGGGTCTCCCGCTCCAGGAGGGTCTCGGCCACCCGCTCCAGGACCTCCCGCTTGGCCCGAAGGAGGTCAAGGACCCTTTGGTACTGCTCCTCTATGAGCCGCCGCACCGCCTCGTCAATGCGCTTGGCCGTCTCCTCGGAGTACTGGCGCACGTCGTACCCGCCCAGGTAGGTGTCCTCCCGGAGGGCGTAGGCCACGGGGCCGAACTCGGGGTGCATGCCCCACTCGGTGATCATGCGCCGGGCCAGCTCCGTGGCCTGACGGAAGTCGTTTTCCGCCCCCGTGGTCACGTCCTCAAAGATTAGCTCCTCGGCGGCCCGGCCGGCCAGGGCCACAGCGATCTGGTCAAGAAGGCGCTTTCTGGACCAGTGGAGCATGTCCTCCCGCCTGGGCATCATGAAGCCCAAGGCGCGGCCCCGGGGGACGATGGTGACCTTGTGGACCCCGTCGGCGTGCTCCAGGAAGTGGGCCGCCAGGGCGTGGCCGGCCTCGTGGTAGGCGGTGATCTGGCGGTCGCGGTGGGTGAGGACCAGGCTCTTCTTGGCGGGACCCATCATCACCCGGTCGGCGGCCTCCTCCAGGTCCTTCATGGTGATCTTCTTCCGCCCCTCCCGGGCGGCCAGGAGGGCGGCCTCGTTCAGGAGGTTCTCCAGGTCCGCCCCCACGAAGCCCGGGGTGCGCTTGGCCAGGAGGGCCAGGTCCACGTCCTCGGCCAGGGGCTTGCCCCGGGCGTGGATCCTGAGGATCTGCTCCCGCCCCTTCACGTCGGGGGCGTCAATGGCCACCTGGCGGTCAAAGCGGCCCGGGCGCAGAAGGGCGGGGTCCAGGACGTCGGGGCGGTTGGTGGCGGCCATGACGATGATGGTGGAGTCCTTCTCAAAGCCGTCCATCTCCACCAGAAGCTGGTTCAGGGTCTGCTCGCGCTCGTCGTTGCCGCCCCCCACGCCGCTCCCCCGCCGCCTGCCCACGGCGTCAATCTCGTCTATGAAGACGATGCAGGGGGCGTGGCGCTTGGCGGTCTCAAAGAGGTCCCTGACCCTCGCCGCCCCCACGCCCACGAACATCTCCACGAAGTCCGAGCCGCTGGCGGTGATGAAGGGCACCCGGGCCTCCCCGGCCACCGCCCTGGCGATGTGGGTCTTGCCCACCCCGGGAGGGCCCACCAGGAGGACGCCCTTGGGGATCCGGGCCCCCATCTCGTGGAAGCGGCCGGGGTTTTTCAGGAACTCCACGATCTCCTTGAGCTCCTCCTTGGCCTCCTCGGCCCCGGCCACGTCCTTGAAGGTGACCTTGGGGGCCTCGGTGAGGACCTTGGCCCGGCTTTTGGTGAAGCTGAAGGCGGAGTCGGAGGGCCCGGCCCGGCCGGTGCGGGAGAAGTAGTAGAGGGCCCCTATAAGGAGACCCACCAGAAGAAGGGGCCAGAGGAAGCCCAAAGCGTTTTGCGTCTGGGGGGGCTCCACCCGCACGCTCACCCCCTGGCGCGTCCAGGCCTCGAGGGTGGCGTTGTCCGGGGGGCTGGCGGCGTAGGTGGTGAAGCCCGAGCCGTCGGTGAGGGTGCCCTGGATGCGGGTCTCCCCCGAGCGGACCACCACCTCCTTGACCCGGCCCGCCTTCAGGTCCTCCAGGAAGGTGGTGTAGTTGACCGCGCCGCTAGGGGGGGCCATGGTGCCCGCTAGGCTGAAGGCCCAGGCCAGAAAGAGCAGGCCCAGGACGAAGACCAAAAAGTTCAGGGGAACCCGAGGCATGTCTTCCCCTAGGGTACACGCCCCATGGGGGTTCTGGGTAGCCCAGGACACCATGACAAGACTTCGCTCAACTCGCTTGACAATAAAGGCAGGCATCGGGTATGCTGGTCCGGAGAGGTGAGGTTATGGCTAAGGCAGTGGGCATTGACCTGGGCACCACCAACAGCGTGATCGCCGTCATGGAGGGCGGCAAGCCGGTGGTTTTGGAAAACGCCGAGGGGGAGAGGACCACCCCCAGCGTGGTGGCCTTCCGGGACGGGGAGACCCTGGTGGGCCGGATGGCCAAGCGCCAGGCGGTCCTGAACCCCGAGGGGACCATCTTTGAGGTCAAGCGCTTCATCGGGCGCCGCTACGAGGAGGTTCAGGAGGAGGCCAAGCGGGTCCCCTACAAGGTGGTCCCGGGGCCCGATGGGGGCGTGCGCATTGAGGTCAAGGGCAAGCTCTACACCCCCGAGGAGATCAGCGCCATGATCCTCCGCAAGCTGGTGGAGGACGCTTCCAAGAAGCTGGGCGAGAAGATCACCAAGGCGGTGATCACCGTGCCCGCCTACTTCAACAACGCCCAGCGGGAGGCCACCGCCAACGCCGGGAGGATCGCCGGCCTCGAGGTCCTGCGCATCATCAACGAGCCCACGGCCGCCGCCCTGGCCTACGGCCTGGACAAGAAGGGGAACGAGACCGTTCTGGTCTTTGACCTGGGAGGCGGCACCTTTGACGTCACGGTGCTGGAGATCGGCGAAGGGGTCTTTGAGGTGAAGTCCACCTCCGGGGACACCCACCTGGGCGGCTCCGACATGGACCACGCCATCGTCAACTGGCTGGCCGAGGAGTTCAAGCGGGAGTACGGGGTGGACTTGAAGGCGGACCGGCAGGCCCTCCAGCGCCTCATTGAGGCGGCGGAGAAGGCCAAGATTGAGCTCTCCAGCACCCTGGAGACCACCATCTCCCTCCCCTTCATCGCCCTGGACCCCGCCACCAAGACCCCTCTGCACCTGGAGAAGAAGCTCACCCGGGCCAAGTTTGAGGAGCTCATTGAGCCCCTCCTCAAGCGCCTCCGGGGCCCCGTGGAGCAGGCTCTGAAGGACGCCGGCCTCACCCCCGCCCAGATTGACGAGGTGATCCTGGTGGGCGGGGCCACCCGGGTGCCCGCGGTGCAGCGGGTGGTGAAGGAGCTTCTGGGCAAGGAGCCCAACCGCTCCGTGAACCCCGACGAGGTGGTGGCCATGGGGGCCGCCATCCAGGCGGGCGTCCTCATGGGCGAGGTGCGGGACGTGGTCCTCCTGGACGTCACCCCCCTCTCCCTGGGCGTGGAGACCAAGGGCGGGGTGATGACCGTCCTCATCCCCAGGAACACCACCATCCCCACCCGCAAGTGCGAGATCTTCACCACGGCGGAGCACAACCAGACGGCGGTGGAGATCCACGTCCTGCAGGGGGAGCGCCCCATGGCCGCCGACAACAAGAGCCTGGGCCGCTTCCGCCTCGAGGGCATCCCGCCCATGCCCGCCGGGGTGCCGCAGATTGAGGTCTGCTTTGACATTGACGCCAACGGCATCCTCCACGTGACCGCCAGGGAGAAGTCCACCGGGCGTGAGGCCTCCATCACCATCCAGAACACCACCACCCTCTCCGAGGAGGAGATCCAGCGGATGATTGAGGAGGCCCAGCGCCACGCCGAGGAGGACCGGCGGCGCAAGGAGCACGCCGAGCTCAAGAACGCCCTGGACACCGCCCGCATCCAGGCAGAGCGGGTCCTCAACGAGAAGCCGGGCTCCCCCGAGGCCAAGGCCCGCCTGGAGGCGGCCATCGCCAGGGCCAAGGAGCTGGTGGAGAAGGACGCCCCCGACCCCGAGCTCAAGGCGGCTACCGAGGAGCTTCTGCAGGCGGTCCAGGCCTACGAGGCCTCGGCCACGGCGGGGGCAGGCACCGGCAAGGGCCCGGACGACGTGATTGACGCCGACTACAAGCCCGCCGAGTAAGCCCACGGGAAGGCCGCCCCGCCCCCAGGGGCGGGGCCTTCCCCTCAAGGAGGGAAGCATGGAAGAGAGAAACCTGGGGGAAAACGCCCTGGAAAAGGACCTCAACGAGGTGGCCCAGGAAGCCGAGGCCCTGGAGGCCCGCCTCAAGGCGGCCGAGGAGGAGCTTAAAAACTTCAAGGACCGGTACCTCCGCCTCCTGGCCGACTTTGACAACTACCGCAAGCGCATGGAGGAGGAGCTAAAGGCCCGGGAACGGGAAGGGGCCCTCAAGGTCCTGAGGGCCCTCCTCCCCGTCCTGGACGACCTGGACCGGGCCCTGGAGTTCGCCCAGGCCAACCCGGAGAGCATCCTGCAGGGGGTGAGGGCGGTGCGGGAGGGCTTCTTCCGCATCCTGGCGGGCCTAGGCGTGGAGGAGGTGCCGGGGGAAGGCCAGGCCTTTGACCCCAGGTACCACGAGGCCATCGGCCTCCTCCCGGGGGAACCCGGCAAGGTGGCCAGGGTCTTCCAGCGGGGCTTCCGCATGGGGGACAGCCTGGTGCGCCCCGCCCGGGTGGCCGTGGGCGAGGAAAAGCCCGAGGACGAAGCGGGGGTGGAGTAGGCCATGAAGGACTACTACGCCATCCTGGGCGTCCCCAGAAACGCCACGCAGGAGGAGATCAAAAGGGCCTACAAGCGCCTGGCCCGGCAGTACCACCCCGACGTCAACAAAAGCCCCGAGGCCGAGGAGAAGTTCAAGGAGATCAACGAGGCCTACGCCGTCCTCTCCGACCCCGAGAAGCGCAAGATCTACGACACCTACGGGACCACCACCCCGCCCCCTCCCCCGCCGCCCGGGGGCTACGACTTCTCCGGCTTTGACGTGGAGGACTTCTCGGATTTCTTCCAGGAGCTCTTCGGCGGGGGGCTTTTCGGCCGGAGCCGCCGGCCCCGGCGGGGGCGGGACGTGCGGGCCGAGCTAGCCCTCACCCTCGAGGAGGCCTTCCACGGAGGCGAAAGGGTCCTGGAGGTGGGGGGCAGGCGGGTCTCCGTGCGCATCCCTCCCGGGGTCCAGGACGGAGCCACCCTCCGGGTTCCCGGCATGGGGGGACCCGGGGACCCCCCGGGGGACCTCCTCCTCACCGTGCGCCTCCTTCCCCACCCCCACTTCCGGCTGGAGGGGCAGGACCTCTACGCCACCCTGGACGTCCCGGCCCCCATCGCCGTGGTGGGGGGCAAGGTGCGGGCCATGACCCTGGAGGGCCCGGTGGAGGTCACCGTCCCCCCCAGGACCCAGGCGGGCAGAAAGCTGAGGCTCAAAGGCAAGGGCTTCCCCGGACCCACTGGCCGCGGGGACCTCTACCTGGAGGTGCGCATCACCATCCCCGAGCGCCTCACCCCCGAGGAGGAGGCCCTTTGGAAGAAGCTGGCGGAGGCCTACTATGCTCGCGCGTAGCGCCTGGCTTTCCCTGGAGGCCCTAGAGGAACACGGCCTCTCCCTGAGCGCCGTGCGGGGCTACGTGGAGATCGGCTTCGTGGAGCCCTTAGAGGTGGGGGGCACCTGGTACTTCCGCCGGGAGGACCTCCTGCGCATGGCCAAAGCGGAGCGCATCCGCAAGGACCTGGGGGCCAACCTCATCGGGGCGGCCCTGGTGGTGGAGATCCTGGAGCGCTCCCAATAGGCTCCGGTACGCCCTTTTGGGGCCCCCGCCGTGGCCAGAGCCACGGCGGGGTACTTAGCGGGACATCCTTCCCCCACAACCTCCCCTAAACTTGGGTTAGGAGCCACTCCTTCCCAGGGTCGGACTTCGCCCACCCTTTTTATCAATCAACTTGACAATATCCATGTTAGGCGATATGCTAGCTTTAGCGAGAGGAGGTAGGGGATGAACCTGGAACGCTGGACCCAAGCCGCCCGTGAAGCCCTGGCCCAGGCCCAGGTCCTGGCCCGGAAGCTTCAGCACCAGGCCATAGACACCCCCCACCTCTGGGCCGTCCTGCTGAAGGACCCTGGGGGGCTTCCCTGGCGGCTTTTGGAGAAGGCCGGGGCCGACCCCAAGGCCCTGAAGGAGCTCATGGAGCGGGAGCTTTCCCGCCTCCCCAAGGTGGAGGGGGCCGAGGGCGGGCAGTACCTGACGACCCGGCTTTCCGGGGCCTTTAACCGGGCCGAGGCCCTGATGGAGGAGCTCAAGGACCGCTTTGTGGCCCTGGACACCCTGGTCCTGGCCTTGGCCGAGGCCACCCCGGGCCTTCCCGGCCTCGAGCCCCTGAAACGAGCCCTTTTGGAACTCAGAGGAGGTAAGACCGTGCAGACGGAACACGCGGAGAGCACCTACAACGCTTTGGAGCAGTACGGCATTGACCTGACGGCCTTGGCCGCCCAGGGCAAGCTGGACCCGGTCATCGGCCGGGACGAGGAGATCCGGCGCACCATCCAGATCCTCCTCCGGCGCACCAAGAACAACCCGGTCCTGATCGGCGAGCCCGGCGTGGGCAAGACGGCCATCGTGGAGGGCCTGGCCCAGCGCATCGTCAAAGGGGACGTGCCCGAGGGCCTCAAGGGCAAGCGCATCATCTCCTTGCAGATGGGCTCCCTCCTGGCCGGGGCCAAGTACCGGGGCGAGTTTGAGGAGCGCCTGAAGGCGGTCATCCAGGAGGTGGTGGCGAGCCAGGGGGAGATCATCCTCTTCATTGACGAGATCCACACCGTGGTGGGCGCCGGCAAGGCCGAGGGGGCCGTGGACGCCGGCAACATGCTGAAGCCCGCCCTGGCCCGCGGGGAGCTCAGGCTCATCGGGGCCACCACCTTGGACGAGTACCGGGAGATTGAGAAGGACCCCGCCCTGGAGAGGCGCTTCCAGCCCGTCTACGTGGAAGAGCCCAGCGTGGAGGACACCATCTCCATCCTGCGGGGCATCAAGGAGAAGTACGAGGTCCACCACGGGGTGCGCATCTCCGACCCCGCCCTGGTGGCGGCGGCGGTTCTCTCCCACCGCTACATCACGGAAAGGCGCCTCCCCGACAAGGCCATTGACCTCATTGACGAGGCGGCGGCCAGGCTCCGCATGGCCTTGGAGAGCGCTCCCGAGGAGATAGACACCCTGGAGCGCAAGAAGCTCCAGCTGGAGATTGAGCGGGAAGCCCTGAAGAAGGAGAAGGACCCAGACTCCCTAGAGCGCCTCAAGGCCATTGAGGCCGAGATCGCCGAGCTCACCAAGGAGATTGAGAAGCTCAAGGCCGAGTGGGAGGCCGAGAGGGAGATCCTGAAGAAGCTCCGCGAGGCCCAGCACCGCCTGGACGAGGTGAGGCGGGAGATTGAGCTGGCCGAGCGCCACTACGACCTGAACCGGGCCGCCGAGCTCCGCTACGGGGAGCTTCCCCGCCTCGAGGCCGAGGTGGAGGCCCTCTCCGAGAAGCTCAAGAACGCCCGCTTCGTCCGCCTGGAGGTCACCGAGGAGGACATCGCCGAGATCGTCTCCCGCTGGACGGGAATCCCCGTGGCCAAGCTCCTGGAAGGCGAGCGGGAGAAGCTCCTGAGGCTTGAGGAGGAGCTCCACAAGCGGGTGGTGGGCCAGGACGAGGCCATAAGGGCCGTGGCCGATGCCATCCGCCGCGCCCGGGCCGGCCTCAAGGACCCCAACCGCCCCATCGGGAGCTTCCTCTTCCTGGGCCCCACGGGCGTGGGCAAGACCGAGCTGGCCAAGACCCTGGCGGCCACCCTCTTTGACACCGAGGAGGCCATGATCCGCATTGACATGACGGAGTACATGGAGAAGCACGCCGTCAGCCGCCTCATCGGGGCTCCTCCCGGCTACGTGGGCTACGAGGAGGGGGGCCAGCTCACCGAGGCCGTCCGCCGGCGGCCCTACACCGTCATCCTCTTTGACGAGATTGAGAAGGCCCACCCCGACGTCTTCAACATCCTCCTGCAGATCCTGGACGACGGCCGCCTCACCGACAGCCACGGGCGCACCGTGGACTTCCGCAACACCGTCATCATCCTGACCTCCAACCTGGGTAGCCCCCTCATCCTGGAGGGCATCCAGAAGGGTCTGCCCTACGATCGGATCCGCGACGAGGTCTTCGGCGTCCTGCAGAAGCACTTCCGCCCCGAGTTCCTGAACCGGCTGGACGAGATCGTGGTCTTCCGGCCTCTCTCCCGGGAGCAGATCCGCCAGATCGTGGACATTCAGCTCGCCAACCTCCGGGCGAGGCTTTCGGAAAAGCGGATCACCCTGGAACTCAGCGAGGCCGCCAAGGACTTCCTGGCGGAAAGGGGCTACGACCCCGTCTTCGGCGCCAGGCCCCTGAAGCGGGTCATCCAGCGGGAGCTGGAAACCCCCCTGGCCAAGAAGATCCTGGCCGGGGAGATCAAGGAGGGGGACCGGGTCCTGGTGGACGTGGGCCCCGAGGGCCTCTCCTTCCGCGCCGCCGAGCGCATCTCGGCCTGAGGAGGCGCCATGGGCGTGGTGGAGATCCTGCAAAAGGCTTACCAGGATGAGCTTTTAGACGCCCTTCGGGCAGAGCGGGCGGCGGAAGGGGTGCCCTACCCCCACCTCAAGGCCCGCCTCCTGGAGGTGGCGAAAAGGGAGCGGGCCCACGCCGAGGCCCTGGCCGAGGTCCTCCACCGCCTGAAGGCGCCCCTCCCTCCCACCCCCAAGGCGGAGGAGGTGGGGTGGGAGGGGCTCCTCCGCCTCCTCACCGAGGAGGGGCTGGACCGGGCCTACTACCTGGAGAGCACCCTCCCCGACCCCGAGCTGGAGGCCCTCTTCACCCGGCTCGGCCAGGAGGAGAAGCTGAACCAGGAAGCCATCCGCCAGGTGGTGGCCCTTTTGGGAGGTGGGGTATGATCGGCAAGGAAGAAGTCCGGCGCATCAAGGAGTCCCTGAAGGACCTGAAGACCCCGGCTTTATCCCTCTATCTGGACATCAACCCCGCCAAGCCCGACAACGCCGGCAGGGCCTACGCCCTCAGGGCCAAGGACGCCATGAAGGCCCTCGCCGTGCCCGAGGCCCTGGCGGAAAAGGTCCTGGAGCTTTTGAAGCACGAGGTCATCCAGGCCAAGACCCTGGCCCTCTTCGCCGATCAGGAGCGCCTGGAGCTTTTTCCCTTGCAGGTGGAGCTCCCCCTGGTGAGGGCGGTGAAGACGGCCTTTGTGGACGAGAAGACGAGCCGCCTCCTCACCGACGGGGCCCTGGCCCACTACGGGGAGCCCTTCCTCCTTCCCCTGGTCTACGCCCTGGACGAGTACGAGCGCTACGGCGTGGTCTACGTGGACCAGGAGCGCTGGCGGGTCTTTGAGGTCTTCCTGGGCGAGATCGCCGAGGTCAAGGACGCCTTCCTGGCCCTGGACACCGAGGCCTGGCGCCGCCTCTCCCTGGACGCCCCAGGCCGCCGCTTCAACCTGGGCGGCATCGCCCGGGGCGGGGCGGGGCAGGACCTCTTCGCCAAGCGCCTGGCCGCCTGGGAGGAGCGCTTTTACAAGGCCCTGGCCCACGAGCTGGTAAGGCACGTGGAGGAGAGGGGCTTCACCCGCCTCCTCCTCATGGGCCCTGAGGAGCACACCAAGCTCTTCCTGGGCTACCTGCCCAAGCGCCTCAAGGAGAAGGTGGTGGCGGAGCTTCCCTCCCTGCCCCACCCCGGCGCAAGCCCCGGCGAGGTCCTGAAGCGCCTTGAGCCCGTCTTGGAGGAGGTGGAGCGCCAAGCGGAGGTGAGGCTTCTGGAGGAACTGGAGGAGGCCTACCCCAAGGCGGCCTTCGGCCCCGAGGTCTTGGCCCGGGTCCAGGAAGGCCGGGTGGAGCTTTGGGTCCTGCCCTGGCACCTGGAAAAGGAGGTCTACGCCTGCGACGGCCTCTATCTGGCCGAGGAGGCCCAGGCCCTGGCCTACTGCCAGAACCCCGAGAAAAAGCCCCTGGCCGTGGTCCTTCCCGAGCTCGCCGCCGGGTACGCGGCCAAGCTAGAGTTCGTGCGCGGCGAGGCGGAAAAAAGGCTTCTTGAGCGCGGTGGCATGGCCGCGCTCTTGAGGTGGTGAAAGGAGGTAGCAAGATGATCCGGTTTGATCCTTTCAGGGAGCTGGAGGAGTTGCAGGAGAGGCTGGCCCGGACGCTGGGCGCGCCCCAGCAGGGGCCCAGGGTGTACGCCCCCCTGGTGGACGTGATGGAGGACGGCGAGGGGCTTCACCTCCTCGTCTACCTCCCCGGGGTGGATCCCGAGAAGGTGGAGGTCGTGGCCGAGGAAGGGGTCCTCTCGGTGAAGGCCGAAAGGCCCTTTGAGAAGAAGGAGGGCGTGGCCTACCACCGCCTCGAGGGCCCCTACGGCACCTTCGCCCGGAGCTTCAACATCCCGGCCACCTACGACCTCTCCCGGGTGCAGGCCCGCTTCCGCCACGGGGTGCTCCACCTTCTGGTCCCCAGGGCCGAGGAGACCAAGCCCAAGAAGATCCAGGTGCAGGTGGAGTAAAGGAGGTGCCTTATGCGGAGGACGGTGCGCTACATCCTGGCCACGTCTAACCCCATGGGGGACCTGGAGGCTTTGGAGAAGTTCGTCAAGGTGGCCCCGGACACCGGGGCGGACGCCGTGGTGGTCATCGGCAACCTGATGCCCAAGACCGCCAAGAGCCGGGACTACGCCGCCTTCTTCCGCATCCTCTCCGAAACCCACCTCCCCACCGCCTACATCCCCGGGCCGGAGGACGCCCCCATTTGGGAATACCTACGGGAGGCGGCCAACATTGAGCTGGTCCGCCCCGAGATGCGGAACGTCCACGAGACCTTCACCTTCTGGAAGGGGCCCTACCTGGTGGCCGGCGCGGGCGGGGAGATCCTGGACGACGGCGAGCCCGAGGAGAAGGAGGCCCTCCGCTACCCCGCCTGGGTGGCCGAGTACCACCTGAAGACCCTGTGGGAGCTCAAGGATTACCCCAAGATCTTCCTCTTCTACACCCGGCCCTTCCACAAGGGCCTGGGAGAGGGCGGCTCCCACGAGGTCGCCCACCTCATCAAGACCCATAACCCCCTGGTGGCCATCGTGGCGGGCCGGGGCCAGAAGCACGAGATGCTGGGGGCGAGCTGGGTGGTGGTCCCCGGGGACCTCTCCGAGGGCGAGTACAGCCTTCTGGACCTCCGGTCCAGGAAGCTGGAGACGGGGAACGTTCGCTAAGGAAAGGCCCCGCCTTTAGGCGGGGCCTTATACCACCCCATGCTGGCTTGCGCCAGCATGGGGGCCCCGGCAAAAGGTTCCTGGGGAAGTTACCAGGCATAAGGGTATTCCCTATGAGCACCGTCACCTGCACCAACTGCGGCGCCAAAAACCGCCTCCGCACCCCTCCTCCCGGCCAGGTGCCCGTCTGCGGGGCCTGCAAGAGCCCCCTTCCCTGGATCGTGGAGGCCGACGAAAAGAGCTTCGCCGCCGAGGTGGCGGGGGCTCCCCTGGTCCTGGTGGACTTCTGGGCGGAGTGGTGCGGCCCCTGCCGCCTGGTGGCCCCGGTTCTGGAGGAGCTGGCCCGGGAGCACGCCGGAAAGCTGAAGGTGGTCAAGGTCAACACCGACCAGAACCCCAGGCTGGCCGCCCAGTACCGGGTGATGTCCATCCCCACCCTGATGCTCTTCCAGAGGGGAAACCCCGTGGCCACCTGGGTGGGCTTCCAGCCCAAGCGGGTTCTGGAGGAAAGGCTCAAGCCCTACCTGGGCTGAAGGAGGGAAGCCATGCTGGAAAAGATCTGGCCCTTTGGCCGTTCCCGTTTCCGCAAAGCGGTGGAGGAGGCTTTGGAAAAAGCCTTCCAGGAGACCGGCGAGGCTCTGGAGCCCCTCTCCGAGCTGTCCGAGCACGAGGACCACTACCTCCTGCGGGTGGAGGTGCCGGGCCTGGGCCCGGAGAACCTGGAGGTGCGCCTCGAGGGGGACCAGCTGGTCATAGAGGGGGAGAAGCGGGAGGAAAAGCGCGCCAAGCACCTGGCGGAGATCGTCTACGGCCGCATCTACCGGGCCTACCTCCTGCCCAAGGACGCCAAGAAGGAGGGCCTGGAAGCCCGCCTCAAAAGGGGCGTGCTGGAGATCAAGATCCCCCGGGAAAAGCGTCCTCAGGAGCCCCCCCTCAGGATCCCGGTAGAGGAGGCCTAAGTGCCCCGCCGTGGCTCTTGCCGCGGTGGGGGCCCCAAAAGGAGGTACCGGAGCCTAAGTAAAGGCGTTCTATACTAAAAGCAATGGGTGGCCACTTAGGCCCCCGGCCTCTTTGTGGGCACCACAATAGCAAAAGACTTGACACAGACAGACTTAAAACCTAAACTTGCCTTCGGGGTGGTGTTATGTTGATGAAAATCGCCGAGTTTGAGAAGCTCTTCCGCCTGGCCGCCGGTCTTGACGTGGACAAGGACGATCTAAAGCGCCTTTCCGACTTCCTCCGCAACAAGATTCACGACCTCTTGGTGGTGGCGGAAAGAAACGCCAAGTACAACGCCCGGGACATCATCTTTGAGCCCGACCTGCCCATCACCAAGGGCCTCCAGGAGACCATCCGGGAGTTCCGCCAGATGGACGTGGCCCTGGAGCTGAAGCCCGTGCTGGACGCCCTGGCCGCCTTGCCCCCTCTGGACCTCACCGTTTCCGAGGACGTGGAAAGGCTCCTGCCCGAGATCGCCGGGGCTTTGGTGGTGGCCTACGCCCGGGTCCTTAAGGAGCTGGACCCCGCCCTCAAGAACCCGCAGACCCAGCACCACGAGCGGGCGGAGCGGGTCTTCAACCTCCTCCTTTAGGATGGCCCAGGACCTCCTCCTCAGCCTTTACCGGAGGGCCACCCAGTTGGTCTTCAACCTGGTGGTGGTGGCCCTCCTCATCGGGCTCTTCGTGGGCGTGGTCCGGACCTTCTCGGAGCTGGGCCTCACCGTCACCGAGCCCACGGTGCGGCTGGGGTTAAAGGACCTGGTCACCAACGTCCTCAGCTTGGTGATCGTCCTGGAGCTGATCCGGGTCTTCGTGGAGTACTTTGAGTTTGAAAGGGTGCGCCTCGAGGTCCTGCTGGAGATCGCCGTGGCCCTGACTCTACGGGAGCTTCTCTTGAACCTCTTCGCCGAGAAGCTTTCGGGCCTGGACCTCTTCCTCTGGACCCTGGGCATCCTGGCCCTGGTGGCGGGGCGCACCCTGGCGGTGCGGTTTTCCCCTAGGAGGTCGGCATGAAGGTGGAAGAGGTGGCCCTGCCTGGCGTGGGACGGAAGTTCACCATCACGGTGGGAAGCGGGGACCGGCTGGTCATCGTGGTGCACAACTCGGGCAAGCGGGAGCTTCAGTGCTTTGAGGCGGAAGAGGACGATGAGCCGAGGGCGGCTTTGGACCTCACCGACGAGGAGGCCCGGGAGGTGGGGGCCATTCTGGCCGGGGTCCTCTTCCACCCCGAGGCGGTGGGGGACACCCAGAGCAAGCTGGGCCAGAAGGTCATTGAGTGGATCAAGGTCCTGCCGGGCTCCCGGATCGCGGGCAAGCGGGTGGGCGAGATCCCCCTGCCCCCCGGGGCCCACCTCCTGGCCGTGGACCGGCCCGGGGCGCCCCTGGTGCCGAACCCGGGGCCGGAGGTGGTCCTGGAGGTGGGGGACACCCTGGTGGTGGCGGGCACCCGGGAGGCGGTGGAAGCCCTGAAGAGGAGCCTCTGATGCACCCTTCCCTGGAGGCCTTCGCTCTGGCGGCGGGGCTTTTGGCCCTGGGGGCGGCCTTGGTGCACCGCTTCGGCTTCCCGCCCCTTCCCGTCTACCTCCTCACGGGCCTCCTCATGGGCCACCGTCTCCCCGTGGAGGAGCTGGAACCCCTCCCCTCCTTGGGGCTTCTCCTCCTCCTCTTCTCCGTGGGCCTGGAGTTCGGCCCCGACCGGCTGAAGGAGCTTTCCGGCCGGGCCACCCGGGCTGGCCTCTACGATGCCCTGGCCCTCCCTCTGGGCTTTCTCCTGGGCCTTCTTGCCGGGCTGGACGCCCGGGGGGCCGCGCTCCTCGCCGGCATCATCTACACAAGCTCCAGCGCCGTCATCGTCAAGCTGATCATTGACCTGCACCGGGCCGCCAACCCGGAAAGCGAGGTGGTCCTGGGGGTCTTGGTGCTGGAGGACCTGGTCATCGCCCTTCTTCTCGCCCTTCTGGGCGGGCATGGGCCGGGAGGGGTTCTGGCCGGGGTGCTTCTGGCCCTGGCCTACCTGGCCTTCGCCCGCCTCCTGGGACCCCACCTGGTGCGCCTCATGGAGAGCTTCTCCGATGAGCTGGTCCTCCTCCTGGGTGCAGCCTTCACCACCGGCACCGCCCTCCTCTTTCACGCCCTGGGGGCCTCGGAAGGCGTGGGGGCCTTCCTCTCCGGGATGATCGCCGCCTCCTTGGGCCTCAGGGAGAGGCTGGAGCACCTCTTCGGGCCGGTGCGGGACCTGGGGGTGGCCCTCTTCTTCCTGGTGGTGGGGGCCGAGGCCACGGGCCTCCTGCGGGGCCTCACCCCCGTGGGCGCGGGCCTGGCCCTTTTGGGGCTTCTCCTCAAGCTCCCCCTCAACCACCTGGGCGGGGCCAGGGCGGGCCTGGGCCGGAAGCGGCGGCTTTACGCCGCCCTTTACCTGGTCCCCCGGGG
>Ga0272445_1001159_pt1 | contig 21612 bp, 17 predicted proteins | sample YNPCB0031_FD_194404 | JGI IMG/M metagenome (GOLD analysis project Ga0272445, IMG submission 194404) | Hot spring sediment microbial communities from Yellowstone National Park, WY, United States - YNP-CB-003-1 | ecosystem: Environmental > Aquatic > Thermal springs > Hot (42-90C) > Sediment... | reverse complement strand
ATGTTGCCGTTGTTGACCACATAGGCCAGCAAGGTCACTGTAACCGGTTCCCCGTTTGAGAACGGCAACGAGGGCTCTGTCCACACCCGTACTGGCTTCAGGTTGACGGTCGGGCTGACCTGCGCCGTGTAGGCGGCAAAGTTGTCCCCGAAAACAGTACGCGCTTTCGTGTTCGGGTCAAACAGCCAGCCGTTAAAGTGGTCATCGCTTAGGCTGTACCAGGCCCAACGTTGAACCAGGCGGTATTCATCGGCCGGGTACCCCAGGGTGCTGGTCACCGTCATCAAATAATCAAAAGTGCCGTTCATGTAGGCATTGACCCGTTCCAGCGGGAAGCCGTAATCCGGCCACATCTGCACCCCAAATTCAGTGATGATCAGGGGACGGTCTTGATACCCCCTTTCGGCCATCCACCGACGGAAGCGCTCAATGTTCTGTTTAAAGATTTCCAGGTTATCGTTGTCCTGAATCTCGTAGAGCATTCCCTCGCATGCTTCAATCCCAGGGGGGATTTCTGCCCCCCAACAGTCTTCAGGATAACAATCGCAACTGCGCTCCCGCAGGATGAAAGCGTGGATGTTCCAGACATCCACCGGCATGGGCTCCCCATAACGCTTTCGGTAACTTTCCAGTACCATGTCCAGATACTGAAGGCGAAGCGGAGTAGGCTGCACGATCCCCCCAGCAGCGATTTGAGCTGTCGGGTCCCACCCTTTGATTAGATAATATAGGTCGTGATAGGCCTGGGCATAGACGTGAGGTTCCAGGCTATCCTGCCAGTACCGGCGGTCGGGCTCGTTGCCGATGAGCCAGATGGCACCAGGGAGCGCCCGAACCGTTGCCGAAAGGACATCCAGCCCCGGCGAATAACTGTATGAGTTAGGCCCGGTTTGCCGGAGACGAACGGTCGGCATGTAAGCAATCCCCCCGGGCCGGCTTGGGTTGGGCGTTACCGTCCAGTCTATATACCACCCCAAGCGCAGGCTATTCACTGGATAAGTAGCAATATCACTGCCAGCTCCTACACCGAAACGGCAGAGGCGGGCTGAGGGGGGCACATAGCCATTCATAACCAGGGGAAGGTAGAGAGTGTGCGTGATGTCTGTCTCGGAAGCCGCGTGGTTCGCCAAGACTCCAGTGCGCTGCGGGAGCCTGCCCTGAACGTCCAGGGTGATGAAGAGCCCCAGGCCTGCCAGCAAAACAGCCCACCCAATTTTCTCCCAGAGGAACTGTCCCTTTCTCACTGGAGCACCCTCACATAGACAGGATTGGGGCCAACATTCACTTGAATGCGCCCATCGATCTGGCCGTCATCCCCATCGTTGACCAGTCCAATGGTATCCCCATACATATTAAGGATTTGCGCTTGCGCTGCTGGCAGCCTGATCGCCCGCACCTGGTCGTCGTTAGACCAGAGAACATAAAGAGGCTTTCCGTCGGTCCAGGTCAGCAGGTATCCTTCCATCGCGCTGCTCCCCAGTTCCGCGGCGGTGAGGGCCCGCTGGTACGAAGCCCGGCCCAGCCAATAGGCTGCCGTCCGATAAGCATAGAAGGCGGGCTTGCGCTCCAGACTTTGGGTCAAAAGGCCGTTTGCTCCATAGTAACTTCCCGGGTCAATCCAGGTCCACCAAATGGTGATTTTTAACCCTGAAGCGATAGATTGAGCGAACAGTCTGACAACATACCGTGACTGGATTTCCGGCGTGCTGGGGAAACCAGGATAATTATCACTATGCCATCCGGCCTCAGTGGAGATTATAGGTTTATTGGCAAAGCCGTATTCAGCCAGCTTGCTCCGCAGAAAAGCGGCTTTCCCGCTTAATCCTGGGCCGTAAGGAGACCAGACTGGCTCAAAGGCCGGGTAATAGTGAAAGTTCATCAGATCAAAGCAGTTTCCTCCCCCTGCTGCCAAAACATCATCTAAAAATTCTCTTACAAAAGGACCGCCCTGCTCCTCAAACCAATCATAGGCCAGCCCTCCCAGAACAACTTGAGCCCTCGGGTTGGCCGCCTTGATGACCGGATAGACCGCGCACAACATCCGGGCATACTCCGCCCCAAAATGGCCCCAGTAACTGTCCCCGTATTCAGCGCGAAGTCGGTCTCCGGCATCCGGTTCATTGTAGAACTCCCAGTAATCCACTACCGGGGAGCCCGGAGCATCTTCCCAGCCGTCACCGTCGTACCGTTCGGCCACCGCGCCCATAAACTCCGCAAACTCCCCGATGTCCACTTTGTCAATCGGGCCATTGGCATAGGTCGCAGCCCAGCTGGGGTTGCTCTGAACGGTGACAATCAAGTGCAGTCCTGCCTGATGGACAGCCAGAATATTGGCATCGTAATAGGCAAAATTGTAATTCTCAGGAATCGTATCCGTTGGTTCTACAGCCGACCAGGCCATGGGCCAGCGGACCCACCAGACCCGCGCATCATGGGTGTGGGTGAGACCAGCGGAAGGGACTGTGAGGTCGCCATACATTTGTACCCCGAAAATCGTAGGCACCGGCGGTTCATAATTAGAGAAGACAAGGGGCAGAAAGACCGTTCGCGTTACCTGCCCTGTGGCTATCCCGGATTTCGGAAAGGGAACCTCCTGTATATTTTCCAAGGCCTCGGAAGAGGGATCGAAACTCAAGAAAAGCGCCCCCAGGCACAGGAGTAGCCCCCTGGCCAAACCTACGAAGTTCCGCACAAGATGCCAACCGTTCATGGGAAATTCCTCAAGACCAGAGGTAGATAGACGTAGCGGAAATAAGGGGAACACCATTGAGCGATTCGGTTTCGCCCACTTTCAGCCACCCAGACACAACCATTGGCATCTACCGCCAGCCCTTTCGGCGCGCTGCCCAAGGGTAGACCGAACTCCTGAATCCTTCCGGTCGTCGGATGCAACCGTCCAATCCGGTTCCCTACATGTTCCGTGAACCAGATATAGCCAGCCCCAATGGCAAGATCATACGGATCGCTGGATGGGAACGGCAGGGTGTACCAGCGGAAGTCCGCAATGGTCTGGGGGAAAAACTGGCCGATGCGGTTGCCAGCGCGCTCCGTGAACCAGGGGTAGAGCCCCTCTACTTTTATAGCCCAGGGCTGACTACCTCCCCCGGTATAGACCAACCTGAAAGCATCTGACTGTGGCCAGATAGAGGGTTTGAAATTCCAAATCCGATTTGCCCCTGGGGCCGTGAACCAGATGCTATCGGTATTCTGGATGTGGATGTCCTCCGGCTGGGCATCGGAGTAATCGCTGGGAAGGGGGTACTCAGCAAACAAATAGTCCATTGTGCTGGTGACCACCAGCCGCCCCAGTTTGTTCCCGCTCCGTTCGGTGAACCAGACCGTGGTGGGGTTCCCGGGCAAGACATCAATGCCCGCAGGCTGACTACCTAACGTTGGGACGGGGAACTCCGCTATTGCCCCACTGCCCGGATCCAACCGTCCGATTTTGTTGCCTGAGAGTTCGGCGAACCACACCGCACCTCCGGCATACTTTAGGTCATACGGCTGGCTATTGGCTGTGGGGACTGTGTAAGTCACCACGCTGTAGTCTGTGGTTGAAGTCACAACCAGCCGACCGATGGCGTTCTGGCCGGGCAAGGTAAACCAGACCCGCCCCGGCGCTTCTACGCTCACATAGAGGGGACTGCCGCCCACCGGATACTCGGTCAGCAGCGGTGGACTATTTGCCCAAACATTGGAAGCCACAGCTAATGTGATCATCATGATCGACCCAAAAGCCACCAACAATAAAAAGCGTTTCATCTCTCACCTCCTGTCCACTGTGATACCATACTCACCCAACCCTTCCCTACTAGCGTCATCTGACCGGTCTGGGGATCAAAGAGACTTCCCGTGGGATAATCCTGTCCGTCATCCAGGCTATACCAGCACCAGCGCTGGACCAACCGATAGCCGTCCGTCGGATCGCCCAGGACCGGGTCGGCGGCCGTAAGAAAGAACTCGAAGGTCCCCCGCAGGAAACCGATGACCCGCTCCGGCGGGAAACCGTAGTCCTCCGGCATCGGAATCCCATACTCTGAAACGATCAGGGGCCAGCCTCGATAGCCCCGCCCCGCCATCCAGCGCCGAAACTCCCAGATCTGCTGACGAAAAACCGCCAAATTGCCGCTGTCATCCACCGTGTAAAGCCGACCCCAGCGATCCGGCAAGCCGGGCGGGATGTCCACCCCCCAGGAGCCCCGCTCCTCCCGCAGGATGAAGTTATGGACGTTCCAGACGTCGACAGGCATGGCAGCGCCGAACTGCTCCCAATACGCTGCCAGCACCGCGTCCAGATAACGCATCCGCAAAGGGGTGGGCTGGGAAACTCCCCCAATGCCAACCCAGGCCGTGGGATCCGCCTCTTTGATGATGACGTAGGCTTCATGATACAACCGGGCATAGGTCGTCGGATCCACATTGTCCTGCCACTTTACGTCCGGCTCGTTGCCGATCAGCCACAGCGCGCCGGGCCGGGCCCGGGCGATCTGGGCCAGGACAGCCGCCTCGGGCCACAGGTGCCCCCCCCGCACCCGCACCATCGGCACGTATTCGATCCCCTCCGGCTGCGGGGGATCGGCCTGGGCCCGCCAGTCCAGATACCAGCCCAGCCGCAGGGGCCCGATGGGATACCGGGAGATCGGGCCGTGGACCACGCCGACCCCCCAGCGAAACCGCCCCCGATATCGCAGGGAGGAGGCCGCCGGGCTTGGCGAGGGGGAGCCCGCCTGCTCCGGCGCAGGAGACGGCACGGGCGAGGGCGGAGCCGGCAAGGGCGTCCGAGCTGAAGCGCGCGTTCGAGGAGCCGGAGATCCGCCTTGAGACGCCTCCCGCGAAGGGGTCGGCGAAGGCGACGTCGAATCGTCCACCGTTGGCACAGCGGAGCCCATCAGAGGAGTCGGGGTGCGCGTGGGCACCAGGGGCTCCCGGCTGACGGAAACAGGAGGAGAAGGAGCCCCGGACCCCGATGTAGGCGCGGAGGCCGGAGCGGGAGCCCCGGTTGGGCCCGGTGGAAAAGAAGACGGCCCTCTCAGCCAGGAGAGGGTCAGGATCAGGAGCCCTGCCAGGATCAGGGCCACCCCCAACAGCCGGCGGCGCTCATCCCCCACGGCGCGGACGCCCCCGAACCAGGATCAGCACCCCCGCCCCGATAAGCCCCACCCCCAGACAAGCCCAGGGGGAGATCCCCCCAAACCCTCCCCCCGCCGCCGGGCTCAGGGCGGAGGGAGCCCTCGTGGGGGAGGGCTCCGGAGACGGGGACGCCGTCGGGGTGGGTGGGGCAGGAAGGGACGGCCGAGTCGGGGTTGGCGAGGGCGGGATCGCCGTCGGGGCGGCCGGCCCCTGGCTTTCCCCTTCTGAAAGAGCCGGCGTGGGCGTTCTCGCCGGAACCAGGGAAGGAGTCCCCGTGTGGCCCATCCGGGTCGGCGTGGGGGAAGGGCCGGACGTCGGCGACGGGGTCGCCTCTGGACCCGGGGGGCTCGTTGGGGGCGGCTCGGTGGGCGCCGGAGGCGGCGCAGGAGTAGGGGAAGCTCGAATCGGCGTCCGCGTGGGGACGGTCTGCCGCGCCGGAGACAGGCCGGGAGCCGCCCACAACTCCGCCCTCCCCAACAGGCTGAGGGCCAGCACGAGCCCAAGGCCTATCCCCCATCGAATCCGCCTCATCGATCCCTCCTATTCGGGGATTAAAGAAACTGCGCTTCCGCAACGCATCGCGATCTGCCTCACCGCCTGGGGAGCCGGATGCCGATGGCTTCCCGCTTCAACGACCCACCGCTCACAGGCCGGGCGCCTCCACATTACCACACGTAAAGGCGACCGGTCGGTCGCCCTTATAACGGGTGTGTCCCAAAATCGTAGGACAACTGCGAGCAGTTGTCCTACAAAGCGGCCAGGCCCGACAAAATTGGGACACACCCCTTATAACTTGGCAGGTCCATCCCGAGTGATCCGCCATCTGGGGGTCCTGGGATCCTTCCGAACGACCAGCCCGGTTGGCGTCGGTCCCGAGCGAGCCTGCCGATGCGGTCCAGTCCGCCGCCTAGCGGACCCTTCGGAAACAGGCCCGGAACCCCCGATCCTGATCCAGACGGGTCTGGAACTCCACGTGGCCTTCGGCGACGGCGGCAGGGACCGGCTCCGCCTCTTCCAGAACCCAGTCCGGGGGAAATCGAACCCGGACCCGGAGGGGATGCCCGGTGGTCCCCGGCTGCTTCGGAACGCGCAGCGTGTAGCATCCCTTCTCCCCCTCCCAGCGAAGCGCCGTAGGCGACAGCGTCCAGGCGAAGGAGCGAGCCTGAACCGCCCCCGGAGGGATCACCAGCAACGTCGCCACGACGGCGAAGGGGCCCTCCTCCGCCCGCAGCAGGCGAGCCGACCCGGGATCCGGCCTGCCCGTCCGCAGGGCCGAGGCCGGCACAGGGACCGGCGCATCCTCCATCAAGCGGCTTCCCCACGGGATGAAGACGCGCAAATAGTCCCAGTAGCACCGATCCATCATCCGCTCATAGATGGCATCATAACGGATCTCCGGGACACATGGATATCCCGGGGGGGCAGTATGCGTGTACACAATCGTGAGCCTTCCGAGCGAGGGCTCCCGGTCCAGGTCCACTTCGTAGAGAAAAGCCTGACGGACGCGGGCGTTGGCTTTATTGTAGCCGACGTTGGCGTCCACCGCCATCCAGAAATCCCCCTCGCCGCGGCGCAGCGACCCATCCCAGCCCAGCGAGGCCAGCGCCGCCTGAGCCTCCGGGCGGGTGAAATACAGCAACAGATGCTTCTCTTGGAGGAGCCGAAATAGGGCGCGGAGAAAGGGGCCCTGAACGGCATGGCTCTCCTCCAGGCGCTGTCGGATCGCATGGGCCAGGGGCTCCATAAATGACTTGCGCCGCCGCCACCACTCCAGGGTCAGCTGCCCCCCTTCCGGGGCCCATGCGCGGCGGATATAGGCGAGGACGTTCTCCCCGGTGATGGGCTCCGCATGTCCTTCCATCCGGAGAGGGCCGAGGGCCCTCACGATCTCCTGAAGAGCCCGTTGATCCAGCGCCAGGACGCCGTCTACCGCGACGGGGCGGCCGGGCCGATAGAGCGAAAGGGCCTGGCGGGCGGAGGTCGGGAAATCGGGAGACCAGTTGCTGTCGCGGAACACCCACAGGTCGATGCCCATGTACTCCCGAAGCGGCGCGGGGGGATCCGGATAGGGCCGGGAGAAGTCATCGACCGCATAGCTATCATAAAAAACGATGCTCGTGATCCGACCCCTGTCCAGCCGGACCTCCCCGACGCCGGTGAGGAAGCCGCCGGTGGGCCGCAGCTCGTCCTCATTCTGGGCGAGGATCAAATACGTGCGCGGCCCCTCCATCCCCAGGAGATCGGGCAGCAGCGCCGTAAGCTGCAGGCCGGCCTCCAGCATTGGCAGCCCCTCCTCCAGGCGGGCAGCGGCCGGGCGCAGGGCGGGGGGAAGCCCCTCCCGCCGGACCTGACGCCAGGCCGCCCGAGCGGCCGACGCCTCCGCCGCAGCGCGACGGAGGGCCTCCTGGGATTCGCTCAGGCGGACGAGGGCTCGCTCCCAGGACGAGGCCGCTCCGGAGAGGGCCTCGGGATCCGGGCCCAGGGCGGCGCAAAGGGCCTCGCCCGCCGCAGCCAGATGACGCGCCGCTGTTAGAAAGGGGGGAAGGGATTGCCAGTCCTCCCGGAGGCCTGCGGCGAGCCGGACCAGGAAGCCGGCTTCCTCCTGGAGGATCCGGAGGGACCGGTCGCTCCGCCCCGCGGCTTCGCAGAGGCCTCGAAGGTCCGGCGGTCCCTCGGACCACAGCGTCCGCTCCAGGGCCCTCACGTCCGCGCGCAGCTGAAGGCCCGCGTGAAGCACCCGCCCGCCCCAGAGGCCCACCAGCCCCAAGCCGATCGCCACGAAGGTCCAGCCGATCCTCATGTTCGACATTGGTTACGGCCCGTCCGGAGGAGAGGCGCGCGCCCACCGGATCGGACGATCCAGCTCCTGCAGCGCCCGCTCCAGATCCAGCTCCGGGGGGACACCCCACTGACGCGCCAGCATCCGCCGGTAGGGCGCATGCGCCCAGAGATCCCGATCGAGAATCAGGACATCCGGCCGCTCCCCCAGGACCTCCTGGACATACCATAGCGCGAAGGTCGCCCCATCCTGAGCGGTGAGCAGCACGGCCGATGCGGGAGCCTCGCGCAGGATTTCCCGGGCCCAGCGAAGGGCCCGGCAATCAGCGTGCAGGTCCACTCCGGACCAGCCGACCCAGGCCTGGAGCGCGGGCAAGGCCAGGATGGCCCATGCCGGGTCCAGGCGCTTTCCCTGCATCCGGAGCGGAGGAAGCCCGCGCTCCAGGCCGGCGGCCATGGCCGCTGTCAGGATCGGCAGCGCCGGGACCAGATAGACGATGGAATCGGCCGTGGCGTATCCGATGGCGTGGGCGAGAACGCCCAGCCCGGCGCTCCCGATCGCGACGGCCATCGGGGGGCGCTCCCGCCACCACCCCAGCCATCCCCACAGGCACGCAGGGGCGCCCACCAGGGCGAGATCCCGGGCCAGCCATCCGGCGGCGGCCAGGAGCCGTCGGGGCCACAGGCCGGGGGGAAGGCCGAACAGATACCCCCAGTAAAGCCGAGCGCTGACGTAATCCCACCATCCCTTCCATCCGGAGAGCTCTGCCCACGGAGAAGGGGATCGCTGAAGTCCATGGAGGCCTGGCCCATACAGCAGGACGGCGACGGCGATTCCGGTCCCCAGGGCAAGGGCGCTTCCCCTCCAGCCGAGATCCCGGCTCCCTCCCCAGGCGACGACCGGAGCCAGATACGCCAGAACGGGATGGATCCCCAGGCTGAGCCCCCAGGCCAGCCCCAGAAGGGGAGCGGAGACGCCCTTCGCCGCCATCCACAGCACGCCGGCCGAACCGAGGGCGGCCAGGGTGTACACCTCGGTGATCAGCGCCTGCGACCAAAACAGGGAAGCGGTGCCCAGGATCAGCCCGGCGGCCAGGGCCAGCAGGGGGCGAGCCCCCAAAGCCCGGGAGGCAGCGACGGTGATGGCCACCGCCCCCGCCGCGGCTACGGCGGAAAGGAAGTTCAGCCGCCAAGCGGGGTCTCCCCCCAGGAGCCGAATCCAGAGGGAGCCCACGATCAGATAAGTTGGGAATCCGGGGGGATGGGGGAGACGTCCTCGCGCCACCGCCACCGCCAGGTCCCCGCCATCGGCCCCGAAATGCGCCCAGGTCAGCGTCGGGGCCATGGTTCTCAGATAAAGCCCCAGCGTGAGCGCAAAGGCCAACCCTTCAACCTTCAGCAGGAGGCTGCCCATCGGGAGGATCCGGGAGCTTCGTCGAAGCGCAGGGGATGGGCCTGGGGGTGAACCCGGCATGATACAGCAACCCGATGGCCAGGGCCGCCCCTTGAACGGCGACCCGCAGCAGGGTCACCCAGGGCCAGAGGAGGGCCACCTCCCGATCCCGGCCCCATGCCCAGCGGACGAAGGGGAACGTGGTGAAAAGGAAGCCCAGGAGAGCCATTCCGCTGAGTCCGAGGGCGAGCGGATGGACCCAGGCGCTCGCCAAGCCGGCCCCGATCAGGATCAGCAACGCCAGCTGGACCTTCAGGGCGGGGTCGGTGTGGGCGTCCCCGTGGATCTTCTCCGGATACCGGCGATACAGGAGGGCCCGCCAGAACCCATAGCGGGCCTTCCGGCGGAGGTAATGCCCCAATCGGGTCGGATGCCGATGCCAGACCCACGCCTCGGGGGCGAAGACCAAGCGGTGCCCCGCCCGAGCCAGCCGGAAGGAGAGCTCGACGTCCTCCGCGGAAGGGACCGGGAAGGCTGGGTCGAACCCCCCCGCCTGGATCAGGACACCCCGCCGGTAGGCGGCGGCGTAAGAATCGACGAAATCGATGCGCGCCATGCGGGCCATGCGCGCATAGCGGAACTCATACTCCAGCTGCACCAGTCGGGCGATCCGCTCGCGTTGGCGGGTCCGGTAGGTGCCCTTCACACCGGCCACCGTAGGATCTGAGAAGGGCTCTACCATTCGCTCCAGCCAGGTGGGCGACGGCTCGCAGTCCGCGTCGGTGAAGAGGACGATCTCCCCCCGCGCCGCCTGCAGCCCGGCGTTGCGGGCTGCCGCCGGGCCGGCGTGGGGGATCCGCAGCACCCGGTCCGCCCCGGCGGCCCGCGCCGCCTCCGCGGTCCCATCCGATGAGCCGTCGTCCACCACAATGATCTCATACATCGAACGAGGAAGCGTCTGGCTTTGGAGGGCCTCCACGCAGCAGCCGATGACCCCTGCCGCCTGGTAGGCCGGGATGATCACCGAGAGCTCAGGGATGGGCATGGCGCCTCCGCCGATCCGAAGGGGGCCACAGGGCCAGGAAGGCCGCCGCGGCGAGGGGCGGGCCCATCACGACCCCATGTAGGATCAGGCCGACGGCCAGGGCCCGCTCCGGGTCCACCCCGAACAGGCCGAGAGAGACCACGCAGATCCCCTCGAAGAGACCGACCCGGGCGGGGACCGGAACGGCCCCCCCGATCATCAGGGCGATGAGGAGGAAGAGAGCGGCCGGAGGATGGGGAAGGCCGAAGGCGGTCAGGACGGCCAGATTGGCCAGCCCGCCCCCCAGCCACGTCAGCCCGGTCCACCCCAGGGCCTGTCCGGCGACCCTGGGACGACAGGCGGCCGCCAGACCCTCCAGGCCCCGCCGGACGGCCTCCATCCCCCCGGCCTGCCACCGTGAGGGGAGCCGGCTCACCAAGCCGGACGCCCGACCGAGGATCCGCTCCCGCTGCCGGAGGATGGTCCCGAGGCCGAGGAGGCTCCCTCCCGCCATCAGCGCCGCGGGCCCGGCAGCGCGAAGGAGCCACTCCGGCAGCGGCGTCCAGGCCAGCAAAGCCAGGATGCAGACCAGAAGGGCCAGCAGGTCCCACAGCTTCTCCACCACCACGCTTCCGATCACGGCCGGGGCTTCCCGGCCCGTCGGGCTGAGCCACAGCACCCGAGCCACATCGCCCCCCCGCATCGGAAGGGCTTGGTTGAATAACTGTCCGAGCAGGAGGCCCATCATCACGGTCCGCAGGGGAGGCGCGGTGGGATGGAGCAGGGCCTGCCAGCGGCGGGCGCGGGCGAGGAGGGTGAACGCGATCGCCAGCGCCCCGACGAGAACCCATCGGTAATCCGCGGCCCTCAGCGCCTGGGCCGTCCCCCGCCAGTCGACTTCGCGGATCAGCCACCCGATGGAGAGGGCGGCGATTCCTATCCCCACTCCCCATCGCCGAAGAGAGCGGGCGCCGCGCATCGCCCATCCCCCTATCCCCGGGCCGACGGCGCGCGCCGGCCCATGGGCTTCTCCCGACGGCGGGTCATCGGATGGATCCCGCCTCCACATCCGGATGGAAAGGAAAACTCCGCAGGCGCCCAGAATGCTCCACAGGGCCCGCTCCCAGGCCGGGGAGGGGAGAAGGGACAGGCCCAGACCGATGCCGGCGCATCCGAGGGCCAGCCACCGCTGCAGGCCGGGTCGGGCGAGGACCGCCCGGAGCCCCCGGCCGGTGATCCTCGACTCCCACCAGGCCCAACTCCCTGTGGCCACCAGACACGCCAGGCCGAGGATCCAAAGGCTATGCCCCAGCAGCGCGACCATCCCAGCCCCCGCGCCCGGAGCGGATCAGGGCGGCGATCAGCCCCAGGGCGAACCAGAAAGCCACGGCGGGTTTGGAGCCCAGGGCCAGGGCATCCGTCATCCCGTAGGCGTGGAGGGCGATGAGGCTGCCCGCTAAACCCAACGCGATGGCTCTCTCCCACCTATCCCCTTTCACCGCAACCTGCCAGCACACCGCAAGCGCAATCCCCAGAAGCGCCAGATACGCCACCAACCCCGGAATCCCCAAGTCCAGCGCCGTCTGGAGGAAGATGTTATGGGCGTGGGCGATGTCCATATCCCAGGGAACACGGTAGGGATCTAACGGATAAAATCCGCGAGCTACCTCCCGGAATGTTCCCAGACCACACCCAGTGAGCGGGAAATCGCCAATGCTCACTATCGCCCAACGCCAAAGCTCCAGACGAAACTGCAAAGTTCCCAGCGGCCCCATCGACGTTTGAAGGGGAGGATCCTCCAATACTCTCCAGAGCCTTTCCGGTCCGAGGAGAAAACCGCCTATTAGTCCTGTTACCACCAACATAATTATTCCTAATTCCATGGACCGTTTTTTAGGCGAAGGAGGAAGAGTGACAATCCATAACATCACGAAGATTAGTATCCCTAACACCCCACCTATCCAGCCACTACGTGATTGCGTCAAGATTAATGTCGATGAAAACAAAAACAGAATAATCAAATATGCTAACACAAAAAGCGTATATCGTATTAAATTGTTTGTAAATTTCCCTAAAAAAAACACAGAAAACACAAAAGGTATATAAAAGGCCATCGTTCCTGCCAACTGATTGGGATGGATTGCTTCCCTTCTCAATTCCGGCAATCCTTTAATTAAGCGGGGAATACGCCTGATAACTGGTTCCAGAGCAGAGAGGATTGTTTTCCATTCTACTCCAAGCACGCCGACACCCAGAATAATTAATCCAACAAGCAGGAACATAATTATTCCCCAAAGAAGTCCTCGCTGTTTGCTGATCTCAAAGGCAAGAGCCCGAAAGATTGCAAGGCCCAGGATTAAACCTGTTGTCTTCGGCAGAGTTAACGAAAAATCTATAGATACTATAGTTCCGATTCCCAGCATCACAGAAAAGAGCAATAGTGCGCCATTGAAAGGAGTAACGGGCCAGGGCTCCTTGTGAACTATCCAACGCAATAGCCACCATCCCCCCAGCCCTACAAGAGCCAGCACAGTCAAGAGCGGACGGACAGTTGGAAAGAGAAGAAAAGGAGCTATTGCGATTACAAAAACCCATTCTAGGCTAATAGCTTTATACAGAATGTATCTGGCCATATTCTCTGATTTCATGTGATCGCCATCATTTGTAAAATTGAACGGCCTCTTCTATGGCTCGCTTCACTAAGTTAAACCCAGGCAATGGAACACGAGCTCCCCGATGATCCCAACGCCGGGTTAGCGTGACAAGAACGGAAAGGATTAAGATTTCCAAATCAAGTAAAGGGCTCATCTTTTCCTGATATATTTTATCGTATATTACCCAACTTTCCCATGAGAGGCGATCTGCATACAGCTGCGCAAGCCCGGTCAGTCCTGGGAGGAGCTTCTCACGCTCCTTAAAGCCAGGGATCATAAGAACACACCGTTCGTGATCTTCTACCGGGAGTGGCCGTGGCCCCACAAAGCTCAGTTCACCTTTAAGGATGTTAATTAACTGAGGCAATTCATCTAAGCCCGTGGAACGCAACATCTTTCCGATCACCGGAAGGACTCGGGGGTCGTTTTCCTTTGTATAAGATGGACCTACTTCTCTCGCATTCTTTACCATCGTTCGGAACTTATAGGCTTTAAATATTTTCCCGTTTTTGCCAACTCTTTCTTGAGTAAAGAATATTGGTCTCCCGTCTATCAAGAATATTAGAAGAGGAATGCCTATCCACAGCGCACAGAACAAGGGAGCCAATATCACGTGGGCCAAGACAATTATAGCAAGATCAAGCCATCGTTTATATCCCATTTTACTCCTCCATTGCCGGATTAATTATGCCTAAATGTTGCAGCAATGCTAAAGCTAAAAAAATTGGAATGTTTGGCAAATACCGTTTCCAAAGTCTGCGCGGCTCTGTTGACAAGCGAAAAAGCCATTCCAGACCAGCTCGTTGCATCCAGCGAGGAGCCTGCGGCTTACGGCCGGTCAGAAAATCAAAGGCCGCCCCTACGCCGATAAGCACCGGGGCTGTTAATCGCCCTACGTGCTCAGCCATCCAACGTTCTTGTTTAGGAGTGCTCAGGCCCACCCAGACGATATCGGGGGCGACATCGTTAATCATCCGCACAACCTGTTCGTTTTCCTCCGGGGTGAGAGGGCGGAAAGGAGGGGAGAAGGTTCCTGCCACCTGTAAGCCCGGAAACCGCTTTTGGAGCACCGAAGCCAATAGTTCTGGAACCCCTTCTGCCCCTCCATAAAAGAAGTGGCGGTAGCCTTTCACTACGGACCGCTTACAAAGGGCTAACATCAGGTCCGGGCCGTAAACCCGCTCCACATGAGGGAAACCCTTCAGCCGGCTCAACCAGACTAGGGGCATGCCATCCGGGGTTACAAGCCCTGCCCGGTTGTGAATCCGCCGCAGCTCTTTGTCTCGCCAGCTTTCCATTATCCCATGAAAACCTGTAACGCATACATAATGGGGTTCCCGGGAGGCAATCCATTTCTCAATAATATCCACTGCCATCTCCAGGGTAATCGCGCTAACTCCCACCCCCAGAACATTCACCCGTTGAGGCCTCATCGGCCCATCCCCCTGGCTTACTGGCTTTAAAAGGCTAACGCTCTGTAAGCATCCGGTTCAGGATGCGTCGCACTTGCTCCCGGTCCTTAGTGGCGAAATACCAGTCAATCGTGCGCTTGAGGCCCTCCCGGAAGGGCACCTGCGGCTCCCAACCCAACAATTTCTTTGCCAGCGAATTATCCGCTACCCGGTTCTTAGGACCGGTAGGCATATCCGGGCGAAATACAATCTCTGCCTTATGGCCGGTGTATTCCAGAATCATCTTCACGGCATCTATCACCCGAATCCGCTCCATCGTCCCCAGATTGATGGCCGTCCCATCATCTATTTTCTCCGCGGCCAGGATGGTGCCCCGAACGATGTCCTCCACATAGGTCCAATTGCGCACTTGGGTCCCATCGCCCCAAACCTCAATCGGATTTTGCCCAATGAAAGCTTTGGCAATTAGGGCAATAATGGCATGATTCTCTACTCCACGAGGACCGTAAACGGTGAAGTAGCGACAAGAAACTGTCTTCATCCCGAATTCCCGATGATAGGCCTTCAAGGTCAACTCGGCCATCAATTTGGCCCAGCCATACATGTTGTCGGCATCATAGGGTGGCTTTACCAGGTCTTCGGTCAAGTAAAGCTCCTTATCCGGGTCGGTTTGCAGGTAATTTGGATAGACACAACCGGAAGAGGCAAAGACGATTTTTTCCACGCCCGCCTTATATGCTTCCCAGAAGACCAAGCCATCCAGGAAAAGGTTGGTAGCAGGCTCAGCCTGGTGGAGGTCCACATAGCCTCGCCCCCCGTGGGCCGCGGCCAGGTGGAAGACGATCTCGATATCTCGCATTGCCATCCGGGTCACCCCCGGCTCCCGCAGGTCGGCCTGGATGAACTCCACAGTGCCCTGGGCCAGATGATGCTGGATGTTCTCCAGTTTGCCGCTGGAGAGGTCATCCACGATGCGCACCTTCGCCCCACGCTCCACCAGGGCATCGGTGAGGTGGGAGCCGATGAAAGAAGCCCCACCAGTAACCAAAACGTGACGGTTTTGCCAGAATGACATATTTCACCTCCGTAGCATTAGATTTTGATTGCAATCAACGATTTGGCGAGAACCGGAACACGTTCGTGCCCAAGTTCTACTAACATCCAGCACCCCAGTTGTTTCCGCAAGCCCAAAGGTCCGGTGGAATTGTTGCATACGCTTCGTGCGAAAATAGAAAAGGGCGATACAGCCGATGAATGTTCATCTCCTACTTTGGCCTGTGACATACTCAATCGCCTGCCGAAACCCCAGCACCATCCGCTCGTTGTCCCAAGTGGCAATGATTTGGCGAGCGTTTTGGCTGAACCGTTCGCGCAGGTCGGGATCATCCAGGATGCGTCGCAGGGCCTTTGCCAGAGCAACACTATCCCGCTCAGGAACCACAAAACCGTTGATTCCATCCTGCACCAGGCCACCAGCGGCCGCGCCGACGGCCTCGGTGGCAATCACCGGCACGCCTTGATTGAACGCCTCATTGACCACCAATCCCCAGGGTTCCTTGAAATACGGAGTTGTAATGGAAGGTAATACATAGACCCAGGAGATAGAATAGTATGGAACCGTCCTCTCTGGCGGCACGTAGCCAACAAAGCGCACGTTCGCAGCGATTCCCAGTTCCTGCGCCAGCCGCTCCAGTCGCGCTTTCTCCAGGCCAGTGCCAACCAGAACCAATACAGCATCATCCTGCTGTAGTAAGGCAAACGCCTCCAGAAGGTAAGGAAGCCCTTTTTCCTCTACCAGACGTCCTAAATAAAGTACGATTTTTTTACCTGGGACAATATTCAGTTGCTGGCGTAGGGCTTGCTTCTCCTCTTCAGAAACTGGGCGGTTGTAAGCCTCATTATCCACGGCGTGAGCGGCCACGAAAATCCGCTCGCCCGGCACCCCTTCGCTCATCAGGTAGCGTTTCACGTGCTCTCCATAGACCACGATGGCATCGGCGTGACGGTAAATATAGCGGGTGAGTGGCCAGGCTAGGCGATGGAACGGAGTTTGCAGCCGCATCCAAATGCCGGTCCAAAGGATGAAGGGCTTGCGCTTGAGGCGGGCGATGAGATAGGTGATGGGCAGGGCAAAACGGCCGTTGATGCATTTGATGTAGATATCGTAATTCCCCCGCCACAGTTTCCAGGGCAGAGTGGGCGTGACTCGCGTCCGGCCCAGGCGAAAGCCGGGCAGATACTCATAATGAAAATCGCCGGCCCGCACGCCGTGCTCTTGCTGCCAGTACCACTCCTTACCTTCCGAATAAAAGTAGAAATGTATGCTATAGAAGCGGGCAAGCATTTCATAGGTTTTCACGCGATAGTGGGTACAATAATGGGTTACAAAAGCGATCTTCATTTTCACTCGCTACGTAGACACTTTTTGTGCCAAAAGTTTAAAGTCTGAGAAGCTATTATGATGCTCCTTCAATACTTCAATGCTTACTGGGTGAAAGTTGTCTGAGCCAACGATAATGCACGCTTACCACAGATCCCAGTGTGAACAGATACCAGACACCTGTGGGATAGCGCATCGGTTCCGTAGTTGTACTTAGCAGAACAATGCTTGTCAATACTACGATCATCAGATTACCCAGATGATGCGAAAAACAACCCCGCATGCAGCGCAGACGCAGGCTTTTCCAAAAAAAGGAAAACAAAATGATCAGATATAATCCCAGCCCGACCAACCCATAAGCGTGAAGGATACGGATGAAATCATTGTGAGGCTCATTGGAAGACCAATACCCAAAATGGGGGACAAACCCCTCGGCCACCGATCCCCCACGCCCGAAAAGCCAGAACAGGGGATGCGAACTAAATAATGAATGTAGAAACAGATACCAATTCATCCCTCGGCCGCGCAAGAATTCACCACTGGAAAAGGCCACCTTCCCTTGAAGAATGTCAAAGATGTTCCTATAAAGCAGTTGGATCCAGTCCCTCAGCCAAAAAACCAATATTCCTCCTAAAACAACTAATAATATAGCTCTCCCATATTTCTTAGTTAGCACCATCCACAGCCAGATTTCCAACCCGATTGCCACCAGGGCCATGCGATGATAAGTGAAAACCAGAGCCATCAGAGACAGGCCAATGAACGACCATAAAAGCAATCGGTAGAGCAAAGATAGTGAAGGTTTGGTCAATAGATAGAGTGCCAGTGGGATGGCGTAGATCAGAAAATAGATCAGACCGAGGGGATGTTGATAAGTGCCGCTAACCCGCCCGATTTTCTGGCCTTCGAACCAATCCCAATACTCAAAAGGCAATACACCGGCTTTTTGTAATAATCCCAAAACAACCGGGACGCTAACGGCTAAAATGAAACCCTTTGCAAAACGGTCAAAAAAATCTTCCTCGCTCAAAACTACGCCGGCGGTAAAGAAGAACGATACCCCTGCAATTAGTCGGATCAGCTCATTAATTGCCCATGAAGTAGGCGTTAACAAAACTGAAAGAATGGCAAAGACCACGAGTAATATTACTTTCTCGTTTAGGACAACCTGTTTTCTACGCAAGAAAATGGTCAATGCTGTGACGATTATGACCAGCACTGCAATAAGAGTTTGGATGTTTATCTCCTGTTCTGCAACTGTAGCAAAGCGCCAGCGCCAGGTAAGATCTATCAGGGGTTTGGTGACAAGCAGAAGCCAGACAAATTTGCGTAGAGAGAAGGTGAAATAGAGAGCAACAAGCCCGCCTGCCAAGATTCCAATTTCCACCAAGCCATAGGCGGGCGAGAGGAACGTCGTCACCAGAATGGAAAAGAGCAAGAAACCTCCGCTTATCAAGGCCACCACTGCAACAGCTCGGTTTTGAGATAACAAGGTTGTATCTATTCTCATCCTTCCACCACCCCTGCAATCTGTTCCCCACGTACCCGCCAGTCCCATTCTTCCACCATAACCCGGCGGGCCTGTTGTCCGTAATAAAGCCGACGTTCGGGGTCCTTAAGCAACGCAGCAATGGCTTCTGCCATAGCCTCAATGTCGTAGGGGGCCAATACACCCACTTCACGTTGGGTAAAGAGATCCAGAACTTCGCCGACGCCGTTGGTCACGACAGGCCGACCAGCAGCCAGATAATCCAGAATCTTTGCCGGCCAGCGAGCGCGATGGAGCAACGTATCTTCAAGGGATAGAAAACACACATCTGCGCACGCAATCCAGCGGGGATAGTCTTCATCACTTACCCAGCCGGTAAAATGCACTTGCGAACTAATCCCAAATTTCTGAGCCTGTCTTACTGCTGAGGGATGTTCACGTCCTAAGACAATTAGATGATTGGCAGGCATTCTTTTGAGTAGCGCCGCAAAAATACATATTGAACGTTCCATCTCCCAATCCGTCCCTGTCAGCACAATAGGCACATCTTCAGGGAGTCCTAAAGAAAGCCGAGCTTCACGAGATGGTATTGGCTGGATATAATCTGTGGCAGCCCCTTCTGGAATATGCACAATCCGGTCGGCTGGAATACCGATTTTCAAAGCCCTTTCCAGCAAGGTTTTAGAAGTTACCGTAATCTTCTCGGCCAGGAAACGAATTCGCTCTTCCAGCCAGCCATCAATCCGGTGAGCGATTTTCCAATTACGGAACCGATTGCTATGGCCCGCAAACCAATCGCACCAATCGGAGAAAAAGCGATAAGATTTAAAAGGTCGTGTCCAATACACAGGCCAGGAGACATTGGGATGATACTCAAACCCATAGACAACATCATAGTCGCCGGTCAGGATTTCTTTTGTTCGTAGCCAGATGTCCAGTGGCCCGGATCCCCAGCCGGGAAGCCACTTATAGCCCCAATTCGGCCCCTCAATCATCCGCACCCAGGGCCCCTCACCCACAGGCCGATCGCTTTGCCCCACCCAATCTTTCTTAAAGTACACCTTTGGATGGAATTTGGAATCCCTGGAAACGGTGAACATTGTCACGTCGTGACCATGCCGGGCCAATTCCCGGCTGAAATAGAAACTGCGCCGATACGTTCCAACGCCTTTTAAGTTAAAGTTAAGCACCAGGATTTTCATACTTTCCGCACCCTCACATAGAATCCCGCGCATAGCAGCCCAGGGGCCAACGAGACGATCCTTGTGCGTATGGGACGCGGGAAAAGCAGGTTAAACACTTTCCACAAGGGTCTGATCAGGTAGAGGCCCACCTTACCCCGCCGGGAAATCGGCTTACCGTGGGCTTTCTTCCACAACTGTGGTTCCAGCCACATATCCGGGTTGTTGTAATGGGCCAGAGTACCAAAGTCCCAGAACCATTTCTCGGGACGGAAACCCGCGGCTCTCAGGAAACGCCGAAATCCACCATAGGTAAAGAAGCGGATGTGCATGTAATTCCATTCATCATACTTACGACTGTGATCGCTACCAATGGTTTTCCAGAGCAATCCTTTGCCTAACAGGATACGTAACCGCAACGGAAGATAGAAATGATTTGGGACGCTAATAATCGCATATCCCTCATCTTTTAATACGCGACGTACTTCTTGGAGAACAATCATCGGTTCCAATAGATGTTCCAAAATGTCTTTGCAAATCACAATGTCAAAAGATTGATCCTTAAAAGGTAGAACTGGGGAGAGATTCAAGTCCCCGATCACTCCATAGACTCCATGGCGCCTGGCGATTTTCAAACCGTTTTGTGCATAATCCAAACCAACGATCAGATTCTTCCCGGCCAAAAACCACACATCATTCGCCGTTCCACAACCTAAATTCAAGATTCGCGCATCCTTTATAGTTTTACCATCAGCAATTTTCCTATCCGGGAAGCCGTATTCACTGTCGGCATCCCGATATGCATGTTCGTACTGGCTCTGCTGATGAGTGGTGAAAAGACGGCTCATTTGTGACCTGACCTGCAGACAAAAATAGAGTTTACACCAAACCATCTCCCAAACCAGGGCCACTTCTCCAGAGCCTGGTGGGAGAATAAAGCAAAAGGCAGCACATAAAGCCAACGGTGGAAGTCACGTCCTCGCTCATCCACTACTTCCAGGCCAGCCTGGTTGATCAGTCTTCGCCAGTGTGACGGAGAGAGCAGCCGCTCATCGCCAAATGGCCGGTCGCCATGACGGTGATTCGGCACGTCAAAGATGACCCACTCCGCAACGCGCGCCTGTTCCTGTAGCGCCTGCACAATATGCTCATCGGAGAAATGCTCCAGCACACCCTGATGGTAGGCCAGATCAAACTCCCTTTTCTGCCAGGGCAAAGCCAGCATATCGGCCTGTCGCACCTCCAATCGCCCTGTCCGTATCCAGTCAGCATAGCGATCGCGAAGTCGCTGAACCAGCACATCGTCAATATCAACTGCTGTGACCTTATATCCCAAATCGGCCAGCAACACGGCTGTGGTTCCGCTTCCAAAGCCCACCTCCAGCAGCCGGCTGCCCGTAGGCAGGTAGTGCTGAATCGTCCAAATCAAATATCTTAGACGGATGGCGTTGCTGAAAAGCGTCTCATTTTCCAAAAATTGTGGCCACTTGTTTTTCATTGACTTGATCCCTTATTGAGAATTTGCCTGCGCGTAACAAGGAAATCCATAACAAGCCCTCCCATGCTGAGTATCACTGCCAGTGCCAGCAAAATCTGAACCGGCCAATCAACGTTGGTTAGGAACGACATTAGGTCACGTTGGCACAAAAGAACAAACGTCCAAGTAACAATCGGTACCAGGAATAATTTCCAATCGTAGTGCAAGGGGTAGTAGCGCTGACCCATCCAGCCCATCAGGCCGATGATGACCATCCAGGCTGCCAGCCAGGCCCAGGCTGCTCCGAACATTCCATAGGCCGGGGTTAACGCGTAATTCGCCAAAAGATTGACAGCCAACCCAACAGAGTAGATCAGAGCGAACCACTTCGTCCGCCCTGCCAGATAAATGCCTATTGATGTCGGATACTCCATAAGATTGACCGCTCGTACCAGGAGAATCAAGGGGATAACCGCCATAGCCGGAGAATAGGCGGCTGTAGCAAAAATGGCAAACAGGGTTGGTGTGAAGAGCGTCAGGATTAACGCTGCCGCCAACGAGAGAACAAACACGTATGCCAGTATCTTGGAGTAGACCACCCGGGCGTTCGGCCATTTGACAATCTGGAACATCAACCCACCCCAGGCCACACCGAAAGGCTGGTAGACCAACATCTGAAAAATGTTACCAATAT
>Ga0272445_1001157_pt1 | contig 21620 bp, 14 predicted proteins | sample YNPCB0031_FD_194404 | JGI IMG/M metagenome (GOLD analysis project Ga0272445, IMG submission 194404) | Hot spring sediment microbial communities from Yellowstone National Park, WY, United States - YNP-CB-003-1 | ecosystem: Environmental > Aquatic > Thermal springs > Hot (42-90C) > Sediment... | reverse complement strand
CACCGCTTTGCGCACAGCTTCCTCGAACGTGGCGCTACCGGTGCGCTGCTTGAAGGTGGCCAGCATCCTGTATGTATCCTCTGAAACCGCGATCGTCCTAACCCTCCGCGCCACGCTGTTACAGCATATATCGCTATATTAACGTTGCCATTGCATATGCTGCGCGCGCCCGCGCGGTTTTCCCGCGCTTTTCTGCCCCCTCTGGCCCGCCCGTCATCGTTCCGGCGGGCCCACGGGGGCGTTGAGCTCTTCACCGCCCGTGATCGGGCTCCGCCCCCGAGCTTCATCTAGTCCGCTAGGGGCGCCCGGCGCGCGCACGGGCAGCGGGGCAGCGCCTGAGGCGCGACCCCGCCAACTCGCGCCCGGCCCGAGGGCTTCCGGGTCGTACGCTGTTAAGCTTTTGGCGCAGCTCTTCCGGCAGCTGCAGCTTCCGCAGAGGCCACTTCGGCATCGGCAAGCCCAGCGCTTTGAGCCAGTGGTAGAAGGGCACGAAGTCCCTGTCATCGAAAAATCCACACGTTGTGCAGTAGGCGATCCGCGTCCGCCTCGTGTGCACGATCTCCAGCTCCGCGCCGCAGAATGGGCACACGGTTGAAGGGTAACAATCGAAAGTGGCGTAAACGCCGAACCACTTCGCCAAGTTCTCAGCAACATTCCTTAAAGAAAGCAATGTTTTCTGTAAGTAAGATCCCTTAATCGACTCTGGATCCGGTATATCGAAGTTCATTATCACGCTCCTTCCGCTCGCCCTCTGGAACGCCTTCTTGAAAATTTGCGCGGCGGCCGCCTTCACCCAACCCCTCGCTTTGAAGCGCTTCGAGAGCCTCGCGAGCGCGAGGTTGATGCCGCGTTTGTGGCCGTAAGCCGCTGCTGCCTGCCTCTTCGCCACAGCCCTCAACCGCCTACCCCTGTTCGGAGGTCGCAGCTTCGGCGTCTCCAAAACCTTCGTCTCACTCCCGTCGGAAAACGCTTAGACGGCGGCGATCCCGTAATCCGAGTTCGCGTCCACGTAGCAGAGCAGCGCGCTTTTAGGATCCGGTGCCACCGGCTTTTTGCGCTCGACCCTCAACACGATCTGCACCTTGAGAAGCTCGGGGTGCTCGTCTTCGCGCCATTGGATTCTCACGATCTTCGTGACCTTCAGCGGTGCAACCTCAGCCTCCTTCTCCCGAAGCCACTTCAGAGCGCGCTCTGGCAGCGGGAGTTCCAGCCGCTCGCCGCCACCCAGCCTCACGACCAGCGTGCTGCCCTCGATGTAGGCGCCGCAGTTGGGGTGCACCGCTTCAACGAGCGGCAGCTTCAATACGATTTTCCTCGGTCTCCTCATCCTCTCAACCTCGCTGAACTGGTAGACTTGCGACCTCTCGTCGAACGCGTGACGGTAGTAGCTCGGCACCAGCAGCTGGCGAGCGCGCTCAAGCGCCAGCTCCACGCCCTCGTCGAGATTCAGCCGCTTCGACCACCAGTAGAGCGCGGCCACCGCCCTGTACGCCTTGAAGAGCTCCACAAGCCGCTGGAAAACGCTAGCCGGCAGCTCGCTAACACGGTACAGCAACGTCAAGACCCGGAAGCCCTCAACAAGCCCCTCCTTCCCGTTCCTACCCCCCACAGGATCCGCCCCTCGCCCGGGGCGGGGGATCTCCAGCTCGGGGGCCCGGGCGTAGGCTCCTTCACCGCGTGCTCTTCCGCCGCGTTGTTCCCGCGGCTCACGAGCTTAAGGCGGGTTGGGGGTTTTAAAGCCTGCTCAATGTAGACCGAAAGTAAATTTTTTTAATCAAAAAGTTAAAGAAAAAGATAGCGCGCGCATATGCTGCCGATGTCGACCACACTGAACTGAAATAAATTAAAATTACTCGAGAATTATAGTTTTAATCTCAAACGGTTTGAAATGCAGAGTTATGCGGTCGCCGCTGGCCACCAGCCGCTCGCGGTCTTCGAGCAGGTTCGCCTCGTAGACAGCGAAGGTCCTGGGCAGCCTCACCTCGACTCCCTTCTCGACTCCCTCGACCTCGTAGATTCTAACGGCTAACGCGTCGCGTTTCTCGCAGAGCTTCACTGCTTCGACCACTACGCCCTTCGGGGCTTCGAGCACGCCGGCTTCGGGCGGCAGGTGCCCGTTGCTGCCCTCCTTCACGACGGCTTTGACGCCGCTCCACACCTCGTAGGCTCTCCGGTACACCTCGCCGATCCTGTAGTCGCCTGGGTGCGGGTACAGGTAGTAGGTTACCTCGTGCTCGCCTAGGTCGCTCCACGGGTTGGGGTGGAAAGGCGATTTTAGCAGGCTCAATCCGACCTTGCCACCCTTAGCGCTGTAGCCGTGGCGCGATGGGGCGATGATCGCGAGCCCCACCTTGCCGTCGGAGAAGTCCGCCCACTTCAGCGCGGGGACCTCGTACTTCGCCTCGTCCCACCTGTCCCTCGGCACGGTGGAGCGCTCGACGACGCCGAATGGCACCTCGTACCAGCCCTTCTCGACGCTGGCCTTGAGCTCGAACCACGCTTTGACCAAGTAGCTCTTCTCCCTCCAATCGATCCTCGTTTTAACCTCGATGAGACGGGATCCGCTGCGCAGGGATACCCTCTGCCTCACCGTGGAGGACTTGAACCTGAGCGCGTACTCGACCGAGGCTACTAGCGGGCCCGCGGCGACGACCCTTGGGGCTTCGGCGACCTCGAACGGGTGGCCGGGCGACTCGACGGTCGAGCGGTCGATGTCCCACGCGTCGAAGTTGCCCGGCTTGTCGGGGTGCGCTCTCAGCACGTTGCTCGGCGCCCCGAGCAGCTCCGCGCCCAGCTGCTTGTCGTAGATGGAGAGCAGGGAGCCGTCGGGCCCCACCTTCACCCTGACCAGCTCGTTCTCGAGCACGACGCTCTCGCCCTCCCTGTACGCCCTCGCGCCGCCAGCGGCCGGCGCCGCTTTGCCCGGCACAAGCGTGGTGTAGCCGAAGGCTGGCACGCGGACGAGAGCCAGCCACCTGCCGTCGACTTCCTGCGCGGCGGCGGGCTCGCCACGAGGCGTCGCGAAGCCGGGTCCCGGGAGCTCCACCAGAGCCTCGACGGGCCACGCGAGCCTGTTAAAGACGATCACGCTGCCCTTCGGCGCGTTTACGCTCTCCGCGATCGCCCTCAAAGCTTTCGAGGAAATGCTCGAGAACGCGCGGATCGCTTCCTCGAGGTCCTTGTACGCCTCCTCGTACGCTTCGCGGTTGGAGGAGCCGGGGAGCACATCGTGGAACTGGCAGCGCAGCACGCGCTCCCAAGCTTCGCTGATCTCGCGCCTCGGGTACTCCTGCAGGCCCAGCAGCTTGGCCGCGGCCGCCGCGCTCTCGGCCCAAAGGGCCTCGCTCTCGGCTCTCGCCATCAGCTCCTTGACCTTAAGGTTCGTCGTGTAGACGCCCCGGTGGAACTCGTTGTAGATCTCGCCCTTCCATCTCGGCAGCTTGTCTTTCACCTTGAGCAGCTCCTCAACGTATTCGCGCTCCGAAGGGGCTTCAACGGGCTCGGGCAGCTGCGGGATGCGCTTCAGCAGCTTTAAGCGCTCGAACATTAAGAACGTGGGCCCGCCACCACCGTCCCCGAAGCCGTACGAGTGCACCGCCGGCGCCGCGTCCTTCTGCTTGTACCTCTCCCACAGCCCCGCCAGCTCGCCCGCAGTGAGCGCGCCGTTGTACGTGGCCACGATCACGTGTGCCACTACCTCGCTGCCGTCCAGCGCTTCCCACACGAACGCGTGGTAGGGGAACTCGTTGGTATCGTTCCACATCACTTTATGCGTGCAGAAGACATCGACCCCCGCCTTCCTCATGATCTGCGGCAGCTGGGCGCTGAAGCCGAAGCTGTCGGGCAGCCAGCCGATCCTGCTCCTCTTCCCGAACTTCTCCTCGAAGTAGAGCTGGCCGTAGAGGAACTGGCGAGCGAGCGACTCGCCGGAAACGAGCTGGGTGTCCGACTCCACCCACATCCCACCGATGGGCAGCCAGACCCCCGCGTCGACCAGCTTCTTCACTTCAGCGAACAGCTGCGTATCCTGCTCCTCCAGCCACTTGTAATTCTGGGCGCCGCTCTGGACGTAGGTGAAGCGGTAGCCCATCTTCGCCAGCCTAGCGATCGTCGCGAACGTCCTCCTCACCTTGCGTTTCGTCTCGCTGAAAGGCCAGAGCCAAGCCGTGTCGATGTGGCTGTGCCCGAACAGGTACACGCGGCCCCTGGCGCCGGCCGGCTCGAACTCGAGCGCCTGCTTTACCCGTTCGATTGTATCCAGCACCTCGCTGACGCTCGGCCCCGGAGTGTCGGGCAGGAGGCCTGCAGCCACCGGGTCGCCGTAGACAGAGGAGACGTAAGCGTGCTCCCACCTCGGCCCCCTGTACTCGGGCGAGCCTTCGACGAGGAAGCCGTACAGCGCTCTGACGGCCGCGTGGGCTTGCAGGACGCTGGGCGTCAGCTCGATCTCAAGCGCGGCCTTCTCGAGCGTCGGCATCAGCTCGCTCCTCCGCCGGGCGAGCTGGAGCAGGTCGAGGAGCGATAGGGCTAAGTTGAAGCCCTCCCAGAGCACGGCGGTTGCCGAGGAGGAAAGGAAGGCGAAGAACCAAGCAGCTTCGCCGAAAAGGCGGCGGGGTGTGGCCTCGAGCGCCAGGCTGCGTTCCCCAGGCTCGACGACCGCGAGCCTATGCTGCTCGTCGACACCCTGGTAAGGTTCGCCGTCCACCCTGAGAAGGGCGTTGCCAGTGATGTCGAAGCGGAGCAGCCACCTAGCCCCCTCGGCGCGGGGCAGGGACGCGCGAGCCTCGAACACGAGCTCGGTGTCGGGCGCAGCGCGGGCGAAGTAGGGGAGCTCGACGCGCGAGCCTCTGAGGCTCCAAACAATGAGAGGCCGGTAGTCCATGACAGTCGAAGCGAGCAGATCGAAGAAGCGCCGCTCCATTTCTTGAGGCGTGAGCCTCGGCACGGAGACGCTCCATCCCCGGACTAGAAATATCTTACTGCCAGCTTGCGTAGCGCGCGCTTTCTGTCTGCTCCCTACAGCTCCCGCGCGCCGGACACCCCCTAGCGGGTCGAAAACGAAGCTAAGGGAGAGCCCGAAGCCTCGGCGCTCGGGCGGTGAAGCTTAAAGCCCCTGTAGGCCCAGCCGGAGCAGTGACCGGCGGGCCAGAGAAGGCGGAAAAGCGCGGGCTTGCCAGCGCGGGTCCGCGCGTGAATCCTTACAGGAGGAAGTGGATCACGCTGTGGCTCGGTAGGAAACTGTCTCCCGAGGAAATCAGGGAGATGCTATGGAAGCTCTCGATGAAGCGGCGGGTTGTAGTTGACATGAAGCGCGTGGAACAAGGGATGTGTCAGAGCTGCGGGGAAAGTTATAATGAGAAAAATATATTTTTATTTAGTTTCCCGCTTTATGATGTAGATCTTTGATCCTATCAGCGAGTTGTTGGGGATCAGCGCTAGGGTGCCGTCGTCCTTCCGTATGATGGTGAAGAGCGACGTGATGTCCTCCACGACGCCCGTCTCGCCGGCGGCGTTCACGTAGTCGCCGATCTTGATGGGTCTCGCGAGGAGGACGAAGAGGCCAGCGATCGCTTGACCTAGCACCTGCTGGGTGGCGAAGCCGATGACCATGCCGATGAAGCCTCCTAGCGCTACGCCGGCGGCGCCACCCGCCGTCCCGCCGGCTATGCCGGCGACCAGCGCGCCGATGCCGAGGATCGTGAACAGGCTCCTGACAGCGGCGGCCGTCGAGTGCGGGTAGCGCACGCGCAGCATCCAGTACACGGTGTTGGCGAAGGCTCGGACGATCATGTAGCCGAACGCGAGGGCGAGGGCGACGCTCACGTAGGTGCCGTAAGCGTCCATCACCTCCTTCACGGCTGGAAGCAGGCTTGGTATCGTCGTGAAGACTAGCGCTGAGACCACTATGTAGAGGGCGATCCACAGCACCAGCTTAGTTATACTGTTTCTGATCTCGCTCGCGATGTTCGTTTTCTCGGACACAAGTTCCCTTTCGAAAAGGGTTTTTAAACAGTTTAGTTCAGCTGCCAAGCTAATCCTCGAGCACCTAATCCAACGCGTCTCCAGTGCGACAGCTGAGAGCGGGAACAAAACCACGATGAGTCCCATCATTGCTGCAGGGTCGGGGAGAGATAGAGGACCAGTCGAGGGCGAGGGCGTTAAGCGCTAGCGCGCAAAGGGTTTTATTCTCTGAGGGCTTTCCCTCAGTGTGACTGAACCTTACTTGTTTCGCGTTGTCGTGCCGCGGCGGGACTACCAGCGGGTGGAGTGGCTGTCCGAAGTTTTGAAAGGTGAGGGCTTCGAGCTTGTTTTGGCGAAGGTGGAGAGGTTGTTCGAGCAGCGGAGCGACCTCGATGCAGTCGAGATAGTTTTCGTAGCGAGGCTTGCCGCAAAGTCGAGGAGGGAGTTGGAAAAGAGGCTTGCGGCGAGCTTGAGAGGTAGCATCGGTTTCTTCGTCTCGCACCCATACAAGCTAAGAAAAGATCTCTGCTAGCAGAGCTTTCGCGTCCTCCAGCGTCCCGGAATCCTTGAGCCTCACGATTAAGCGGTCGGGCGCCACGTACGTTAGCGAGTGACCCTTGTAATCGAACTTAACCAGCGCTGCGCCTATCTTGATGGATTGCTTCGCCTTAGCCTCCAGCCTCCTCAACACCTCCTCCTCGCTACCCTTCTTAATCAGAGCTAGGAACGTGGCTGCGGACTGGCAGACCACTTCAACTCTCTCGATCAACCCTGAGAGGGCGCCCTCCACGTGCTATCCAGCGCGCGGGGGGCTATTTAGCTATCGCGCCAACGAGCGGCGAAAACTTTTATGTGCAAAGCGCGTACCTTTCCTATGCTCTTGAGCACTATACAGGTGCTCCCCGGCTACCGTGTTGTGAAGGTGCTGGGAGTTGTAAACGGTATGAGCATTAGAACTCGGGGCATGCTCGGTAGGTTTATGGCTGGGATCGAGGCGGCCTTCGGAGGCCGTTCCGAGTCATACATCGTCGAGCTGAAGAAGGCTAGGGATGAGGCCCTTCAGGATCTAATCAGGGAGGCGTCTAGGCTCGGCGCGAACGCGGTCGTGGGGATCGACTTCGAGACGAGCGAGATCCTCGAGGGCTTCATCGTAGTGACAGCCACGGGCACTGCAGTGGTCGTGGAGCCCGAGCAGACCCAAAAGAGCTAGCCGCACACGCTTACGTCAAAAATGCTTTGCGGCGGTACGTGATGGGATGGGCGGGGACGCGATACGCACGGAGAACCTCGTTAGGGTTTACCGGATCTTAGGAAGGGGTTTTTACGATCCGGGGGTTTTCTACGAAGCTCTCGGTAGCAGGTTCGCGTATGAGGTTTTCATGAAAGCTCTCGTGAAGAAAGTGGACGTTTACGCGCTGAACAGTGTGAGCCTCACTTTCAGGGAGGGCGATTTCGTCTGTCTGCTGGGCCCCAACGGTTCCGGGAAGACGACGCTCATCAAGATACTCGCCGGCATCATACCGCCGAGCAGTGGGAGGACGGAGGTCATGGGTTACGACGTGGTGAAAGAGAGGAAGGAGGTTGTTTAGCGGGTCACGTACATCCCCTCGCTGGCCGCCGCGGGCGCGTGGGCGCAGCCGAGGCTCACGGTGAGGCAGAACCTCCGCTTCATGTCCAGGCTCTTCAACTTCCCATTCGAGGGCGTCTTGGACGCGGCTAGGAAGCTCGGGTTGGAGGAGGTCATGGATAGGCCCTTCGGGGCGCTGTCCACCGGTCAGCAGGCTAGGGTGGGGCTGCTGTTCGGGATACTGAGGAGGAGCCCGGTCTACCTGCTGGACGAGCCGACGATGGGTTTGAGCCCGGAGGCCGCCAGGATTCTCCGAAACTTCCTGGTCGACTTGAACCGGGAGTTCAAGGTGACGGTGCTCTACGCGACCCACCATCCCCTAGAGGCTCAGGAGGTGGCGAGCAGGGTTGTGATAATGGACCGCGGCAGGGTGATCGCCGACGGGACGCCCGAGCAGCTGATCTGGGGCAGCGGTTTAGAGGAGTCGATAACGCTGGAGGTTTACGGGGCTTACTTCGACCTGAGCTAAGCGCTCCAGGGTCTCGGCGCCAACTACGTCGAAATCCGCCCCGTTAGGCCGGAGGCGGGCGAGTACGAGGTTGTCGTGGGCGTCAAAGACAGCGACGAGGCTCTCCCCAAGCTCCTCACCGAGCTGCTGTCTAGGGGCGCGAAGGTGAGCAGGTTGAGGGTGAGGAGGGCGAACCTTGAGGACGCGTACCTCTACTACGTGGGCGCGGCGAGGAAGGCTCTGCTTAAAGGCGTTGCATTCGGCGACGTAGCGGGCGAGCTGTTCACGCTGACCCTTCAGGCGGCGGTGCTCATACCGGTCGGAGCAGCGCTCTCAGCGTACTCCCTCTCCTTGGAGAGGAAGCGAGCGACCATGTACTAGCCCGCTCCGGCCGTTTAGGCCGTGTGCCCTTAGCGTCCGTTGTTGGGGCTCGCGAGGTTTTAAATAGGGAGTAACGGTAGTGCGGGAGAGTGATGAGGGGTACCAAAGCGGACCTGTGAAGAGTTGAACTCTAGGCTGACCGTCCAACCTTCTGCTCCGCCAGCCTGGCCCACACGATCATGGGTCCCGGCTCTCTGTTCGCCCACGCGTAGTAGGGGATCGCGGTGAACTCGACCTCCCTCGCGGGCATCTGGAGTTCGCCCAGGGGGGCGTAGAGCTTCCCCGCCCACGCGCCTGTGTCGAGCGCGAGCGCCTTGCCCTTGACCGCGACCACCCCGCCGAGCAGGTGGGGCCTCCACTCGGCTTTCAGCGTCCCCGGCACGACCGCTAGGTCCCACACGTCGTGCTGGTTGTCGGCCTGCTCGAGGCAGTAGACGAGCGGCCCGTACCTTATCGCCGCCCTGCCCGTGTTGCACGTGACGCGCGGGTGCGCTTCAACGAGCGCGGGGCCCATGTCGAACCTCACCCGGACAACGTCCCCCTCCCTCCACCTCCTCCGCACCTCGAAGTAGGAGCCGGGTTGCGTGGTCCCGAAGCCTTCGCCGTTCACCTCGACGCGCGCGGGCTTGCTCCAGCCGGGCGCGCGCAGGAGCAGGGAGAACTCGTCAATGCCCTCGGGCCGCACCTCGACCTCGATGAGCCCGTCCCACGGGTAGCGTGTGCGCTGGATCAGCTGGATGCGCCCGCCGTCCAGCTCGATCCAAGCTCTGCTCGCGGTGTAGAGGTTGACGTACACGCTACCCCGCCCCCTCGCGTAGACCATGCCGGGGACGTAGGCGATGAGCCTGGCGATGTTGGGCGGGCAGCAGGCGCACTCGAACCACCGCTGCCTCCGGTGCTTGCCGCGGTCGGCGAGCGGGTTCACGTAGAAGTAGAGGTCGCCGCTCAGCGAGATGCCAGAGAGGGCCCCGTTGTACAGGGCCAGCTCCATCACGTCGGCGAAGCGGGCTTCGCCGGTCGCGAGCAGCATGCGCCAGTTCCACATCGCGTTCGCGACCGCCGCGCACGTCTCGGCGTAAGCGCGCTCGTTCGGCAGCTCGTAGGCTTCGCCGACCGCTTCCCCCTCGTAGCGCGAGCCCACGCCGCCCGTGACGTACATCTTCCTTTCGACGATGTCGCGCCACAGCCTCTCCAGCGCCCTCATCAGGCTCGGATCCCCGGTCTCCATGTAGACGTCGGTTGCTCCGCAGCAGAGATAGAGGGCTCTGACCGCGTGGGCCCCCGGCGGTATCTCCCCCATCTCCCTGAAGGGCTTGTGGTCGAGGTGATAGGGACTGCCCCCGATCAAGCCTTTACCCCTCCGGTCGATCAGCAGCTGGGCCAGCTCGAGGTACTCGCGCTTGCCCGTTTCCCTGTACAGCTCCACGAGCGCCATCTCGACCTCGGGGTGCCCGTCGACGCCCTCGCGGCGGCCCGGGCCGAAGACATCGTAGATGTGGTCAGCTAGGCGGACGGCGACCCCGAGGAGGTCCTCCTTGCCGAGGGCCCGCCGCCTGGCGACAGCAGCCTGGAACAGGTGGCCGGCGCAGTACATCTCGTGCATGTCCCTCAGGTTGCTCCACCTCTCCCTCTTCCTCTCGAAGGTGAAGTACGTGTTCAAGTAACCGTCCTCGTCCTGCGCTGCTGCGATCTCGGCCACTACCCTGTCGGTGAGCTCCTCGACGCGCGGGTCGCGCCTGTAGGCGAGGGCAAAAGATGCGGCTTCCACCCACTTGTAAACATCGGAATCGTTGAAAAAGAGGCCGCGGAAGGGTCCCTTCACCTTGCCCGCGGCCCTCCTGAAGTTGTCGATCCGCCCCGTCTCCTCCAGCAGCTGGTACTGCGTGGGCATCGTCACGTTAAGAAGCGTGTCGAGCCTGGAGGCCCAGAACTCACCCTCAAGCTTCACGTTTTCGATAGGTACGGGCTTGAGACGTGCATAGGAGCTCCCCAAGGTATCGATTACGGTTGCTGGCACATAATTCCCCGCGCTTGGAGTTTTTAACTGTATCGAAAAGCGTATAAGTGCGTTCCGAAGCCAGCGTGCCGGGTGATCCTTGATGGAGGAGAGTGAGAAGCTGGTGGAGGAGGCGCGAAACGTATTGAGGCAAATGAGCGACCTTCAGTACGAGCTGCGCGATTACGAAAAGAGGAGGAGCGAAATCCTCCGCATGTACTCTACGGGGCAGGTATCTAGGGAGGTGTTTGAAGGGCTTATGGGCGAGCTGAGGCAGAAAATGTACCCGCTGGTTCGGAAATACTTCGAGCTTAAGGCGAAGTTGCGCGATCTCGAGTCTCAGCTCCGGCTCGTTGTCACGAGGTTGAGCGTGGAAGCGAAAACCTCGGAAAGCTCGGTGTACAGGGCGAGCTTCGAGAGGGACCAGAGGGTTAGGCAGGCGTTGAGCAGGGTGGGCAGCGCGCTGGAGGACGTGCAGAGGGAGTTGAAGAACGCCGACGTTGAGAGGGAGCTCCGCATGCTCGATGTGCTGCTCGACGCCCTGCCGAGTGAGGAGGCGGACGTGTGGAAGCAAGCGCTCGGTGAGGTGGTCGAAGCTTGGTCCCGCGCTCGTTTCTCCTATGCCGGCAGGATCGAAGAGATAGAGAGGAGGATAGAGAGCTTGAACGATTCGCTGAAGGAGCTTGAAGTAAGGTTCGCGGTTGGCGAGTTCGAGAGAGGCGAATACGAGGTGCGCAGGTCGGCGATCGAGAGGGAGATGGGTGAGCTGCAAGCGCAGCTTGAGGCATTGCAGGAGAAGCTTGAGGATCTCGACTTGATCGCAGCTCGCTGCCGCGAGTACCTGGCAAGGTGAGATCATGGGTTGGCGCAAACCTCTTGCACTGCTACTGCTAATGGTGCTCCCGTTTCCAGCCCTGAGTCAAGGGTTCGGCGTCCGCGAGCTAGCAGTCTTCAACCCTCTGCCTTTTCCCTATGGTGGTCTTGTAGCGGTAGATCTCGCTTTCTTAGATGGGGAAGCCTACAACGGCACGCTAAGGGTGTTGGACGTGCTCGGGAATACTGTACCGCTGCAGCTTGTGAACTGTACATTCTACCCTTCCGGTTACTACCGCAGTTGCAAGCTCCTTTTCCCGGCTACTGCCCCGCCGTACAACGCTTCTCGATACTTCGTAACCTACACATCAACACCCATGAAATCGAACGTAAGCGTTGTCGGTAACCTATCGGTTAGACTGGCCAACTTGACGGTCGTGGCCTTTAACGCGACCGGCTCCTACGCAATCAACGTGACTAACGCGCTGTTCGTGAAGGGGCCTGGCTACACGGCCATCTTCAGCAACACAACACTTCTGCACTTGAGCTTCGACGATCTCGGGCCTAACCTGGTGTTTTCCGATTGGCCTCTCGCCGGTTTCGTTGTGCTCAGGAACGGTACGATTGCGGCGAGCGGCTACGACCTAACCACTTGCAAGGTAAGGCTCCTTGTCAACGGTTCGCTCCTCTCTCAGGTTGAGCAGGTCTGTTCGGGGAAGGGATACGTGCTCAAACAGGTGTTCACTTTTAGCGGTTTGAGCCCGGACGTCAGGGTGGACGCAAGGCTGGAAGCCGGCGGGGAAGGGCTTCTCTTCTACCCTTACCTTAGGCTATCGCTAGCCGGCTTCTCGCAAACCCTCGTTAACGGCAGCCTTTACGACCTTACTAGGGATCGCAGCTTCGTCCCAGCCCCCAAGTGGTTCGCTCTACGGGGGGGAAGAGGGTGGTTGGTCGCAACTGTCAATTACACCAGCCCGCCGTTAGCTGTCCTGCTCGAAGAGCTAAGGCTCTCCATCTGGAGGCTCTACGTTAACGAGACCAACCCGCTCCGCAAGTCGACTTACGAGCGCCTGCTGAAGCTCCACGCGAATTTCAGTAACTTAATACAAGCCAGGGATAGGGCAGCCGCTGGCCGGGTCAACCTAACGGCGCTTACTCGCGAAGCCGTTTCTCTCTCGACCCGCGCTCCCACCGAGCTGGGGGTTCTATTGGCGAACTTCACCTCGCTGCTCGAAAACCCGGAAGCTTTAGCCTATCGGCTTATTCTCGTGCCTAGAGAGGGCGTGTTGAACGCAGCGTACCAGCTCAGCGGTGCTCCGCGCGCCATCACAGCCACGGTGCTTCTCACAGCCTGCGGGGAAAACCCGGTAGAAGCGGTCAGAACGCGCCTCCTCGCTAGCTCCGCGGGCGTTGCAGTCTTCTACGCGCCGCTCGCGGCTAGGTTTGACGCACCGCTAAGTGCTACGGTCGACGACTATATCACGATTAGCGCCGAGGTAAGCGCCTTAACTGCGCTGAAGAACGTGAGCGTGAAGCTTTCGTACCCGAAAACAGCTTTCAGGCTGGTCGAAGGCAAGGACAGGGTTAACTTTACCAGCTTGGAAGGGCGTCGCAGAATCGAGTGGATTCTCCGCGCAGTTTACGAGGGAGTATGGAGGGTTATCCTCAACGTGACAAGCAGTGGAGGATCTCTAATCATGGAGAGGGCGATTAACGTAACGCTACCGCCCGTGGTGCCTAAGGTTGTAGTGCCGAGGAGCTTCAACGTGACGATCGCGTGTGTAGACCTAAAGGGTAGACCTCTTGCCAGCCACTTGGTAAACCTCTACGACAACGCCACAGGGCTCCTCGTTGCCGCCGGCTTTACTAACGGAAGTGGTTTGGTCCGCTTCGCCAATGTAACGGCAGGAGCGTACCAGCTCGAGGTTACAGATGGCCTGTACAGCACACGCAGGCTCCTCCTCGTTTATGCCGACAGGAACGTTACCGTAACAGTCGGCTTGGCAAGCCTGAAGGTTCGGGTGGAGCTCGCCGAAGGGCTTCCGCTCCAGCAAGCCGCAGTGTACGTTAGGGACGAGAACGGAAGCCTTGTCTGTGCCGGTTTTACGGACTCGAGCGGCACGCTCCTCTGCGAGGGTCTGCCAAGGGGCAATTACACTGTCTCCGTGAGGTGGCGCGAGGCTATAGCGGCCTCCTCAAGGGTTTCGCTCGTAAACGACACGGAGGTTGCACTTAGAGGGGCTGTGAGGCGCGTGACAGTGCTTGCTGTGCTTGGCGGGAGACCCGCGACTGGTGCTACGGTGAACGTGTACTCGACGGCCGGTGCTCCTGTAGAGAGCGCGCGTACCGACGAGAACGGGATCGCTGTGCTGTACCTGCTACCAGGCCCCTATCGATTCACTGTGTCAAAGGGGCAGTACAGCGCGAGCGTGGTAGCGGACGTAAGGGTTGAGCAGCATGTTAGAATTGAGCTGCAGTTGGCGCCGACGCTTTGGGTTCTCATTGCTGCAACGGCGACTCTCTGGGCCGTAACCGCGTACGTATGGCATAGGAGGACGAGCTACATCTACAAAGAGAGGGAAAGGTACAGGAGGTTGCTCCAACGCTTAGAGGAGATGTACAGCAGGGGTGAAGTAGAGGAAAGGTTTTACCTGAAGCTTAAGCAGGAGTACGAAAGCAAGTTAAATGAGTTAAGCAGGGGTGAGGCTATGTGAAGCCCGTTTACGTGCTCGCGCTCCTGCTGCTGGCGGCAGCGCTCGCCGCTGCTCAACCTCAAGCTCAGCTCTTGATTGTTGCTAGAGAGTACCCTACGGGCAAGCCCCTAGGCGGTGTGTCATTGAATGTGACACTGTGGCTTGACGGCCGGACTATCGTGCTCAGCGCTAGAGCGAATCCAGTCGGGATATGGGCTGAACCGCTGGAGACTGTTCCACGTGAAGCTTACCTGCTGGGCGTGGCCTCCGGTCCCGCCAACTACACGGGTTTTTCGCTTCCACAGCCTTCCATGCCTGTGCGCGTCGCCGACACGCTAATCGAGGAGGTGGACTACAGAGCGACCTTCCAGCCGCGTGCTAACATCACGGTTTTTTCCGATCTAAGGGTGCCGCTGCAGGTGGTGCGAGAGGCCAACACCAGCGTAGTGCGGTGTGCCATCTGGCTGGCACCGGCGAAGCCCGTTAATGTGAGCGCGCTCGACCCGGTGACGAGAAGGCCTGTTAGGTTGACGGTGAAGCCAGGCGTCGCGCTCGCGCCTAGGGGCTACCTGGTGTCTTTCCTGGTGCCCATAAACTACCCTGTACTCGTGACAGCTGATACAACACTGGCCGAAGCCCGGCGTTTGAGGTTCTGGGTATCGAACGACACGCGGCTGATACCTTGGTCGTACTACGCGGCCGATGCATTCCTTTCGTCCCAGCTATCCGTGATCGACGACTCGCTGAGGCAGCTTGAATCGATAGGCTATCCGACGGAGGAGTTGAGGCGCGACGCGAGCATGCTGAAGGCGATCGCGCAGCAAGCGCTGTTCTTCTTCGAGCGAGGGAACTACACGTCAGCGGTGGGGGCTTTGCTCAGCTTGGTCAGCGGAACTAACGCCCTAAAGAGCAGAGTGGATGGGCTTTTCAGTTACTCCCAGTTCGCCGCGCTCGGTATTATACTGCTCACCCTGGCGTTCTCGCACACATTCTCAATGCTGCTGTTCGAGCGAGGTCGCGCCCTCTACGCCTCCAGGCTAGCGCTGCTCGTAGCGCTCCTGCTTGCGGCTACCTTAACATCTCCTACGATGAGGTTAGCGGCAGCAGGCCTTCTGGGCGCTTTGGGCGTACCTCTCGCAGCCTTGGATCTACCTACCCTGGCAGCCGGAGTCCTGACGATGGGTTTCCTGGCATACGCTCTCCTCATGCTCGTGTCGTTGGCCGCAGGTCCCGTAAGGGGCTTCTGGCTGTACTTAGCGACCCGGTACATGAAGTCCAAACGCTTGAGAACCGTTCTCGTGCTTGTCACCATGACCCTCGTAGTGGCCTCGGCACTGGCCGTGTCAGGGGTTTCGCTGGGGGCTTCTACAGCAGTTAGAACATCCACTGGCACGGGTTTCTATGGCCTTGACTTAGAGGTTAACACAATTCGGAGGCCCTACGGCCTCAACGCCACTGAGATCGAGTGGATTAAGACGCTGCTCAACGCCTCCGACGTGGGGCGGATGGCAACTGTCCCGCCCACGTACATCGGCGTCCTGGTAAGCGGACGCGACACGCAGGCGATGATATTCGCGCAGTTGATAGCGCTGGATATGCGGTTCGCAGCAAGGTACTTCAACCTAACGGCAGCGGTCTACGAGGGGAGGCTACCGCGCGATGGCGCAGTTGAGGTTCTGCTGCCGAAGGGCTTCGCCGAGACCATGAGGGTCGGTGACTCGGTATGGCTGTTTTTCGCGCAACCTAGCATGCAAGGACCGCCGGCGCCTGCTGGACCGGTATGGGATACTCCGGTCAAGATCGCAGGCTTCTTCGATCCTTTGGTGCTGAACTCCACGCTCGATCCAGAGCTCAGACCGCTTTTCGGGGACTTATCGAGGGTCAACTTCCTCGTTATTGTTCCCTGCAACCCGTTCGCTAGTAGACTCGCTGTTTCCAGGATTTGGTTTATCACAGCGAACACAACCGCCGTCAGGCAAGTAGCAGAGCTAGTTTTCTCGAGCTTACCGGTTACGGTGCACGTGCTCCAGGGCAAGAGAGTCACGACCTACGAGAGCACTTTCCAGTTCTCCTTTAGAGGCGCGGAAGCTATCGTTCTCCTGCTGATCGCCGCTCTGATGAACTCGGTCGTGATGCTCGGCCACGTGGAGGATAGGCGCAGGGACGTGTTCACGATGGCGACCCTCGGCGCCGACCCCAAGAGCTTATTCAACGCGATGCTGGTGGAGGCCGCAATCCTAGGCGTCGTAGCCTCGTATTTGGGCTGGCTGGCAGCCCCTCTGATCAACGCCGCCCTTAGCGCGTTAAGCGCCTGGTGGGGAGGTACGGCCTTGGAGGTTTCTCCACTCCCCGTTGAAAGCATGTTCTACGCCGCAGGTATCGGCCTAGCGGTCTCCGTCCTCTCGGCCTACGTGCCGTCGAGGAGAGCTAGCGGCCTCTCCAGGATGGGGAGGGAGGAGCGGAAGGTGATTTCGCCGAGCGAACTGAAGCTGGTCGGCGGGATGGCTATCTACGAGCTACCTATAAGGGTCTCGGTCTTCGAGAGCGAAGCCCTCTACCGCTACTTGAAAGAGATCTTACCGAAGAAGGACATACTTGGAGAGGAAGTGTACCTTGACGGAACGTTCGCCATATCTTTCGCCATCCTCCCGCCGCACATGCGCGGCGCGCTTGTCACGTGCAGGTTGAGAACCGTCAAGCGCGGCGACAGCTTAGCGCTCCTGCTCGAGGTGCCTGAGGAGTATAAAAGCTACATGTACTTGAGCGACGTGGTGTACGCCTTAGAGACGAAGCTTCTCGACTACTCGAAGTGGAGGGACAGCCAGTTCAGGTACCAGATACTCAGGTACGCTCCGAGGCGGGAAACCCTCACCCTTGACGCGCTGCTTGAGCGCTGCAAAGACACAATGGCGAAAGCCCGCGAGATGGAGCTCAAGCTGAGGAGGCTGGACGAGATGAAAGCTACGATATCCACCAGTTTGTACACAGAGTACGAGCGGAGGTACAGGAGGCAGTTAAACTCCTTGATACGGGAGCTTCTGACCCTCTCGCTGAGGCTCGAGCCCTTTGTGGGCCAGCTGAGGGAGGAAATACGGAAGCTGGAGGCAGAGCTGGAGAAACACAAGGTCGCGTACGAGCTGGGCGAGCTCAGCGAAGCCGAGTTCAAGGCGGCTGCTGAACCTCTAGAAAAGCAGCTGGACGAGTACAGGAGCAGGCTCAAGATGATCGAAGAGGTAAGCCAGTTCCTCGCCTCCAGGCGAAGGTAGCTGAATCTTCAGTGTCGCTTTTCTCTTTTTTCTATAATTTTTACGAAATAATCGAATACCCAAGCGGTATCGTTCGGACCAGGTGATGCTTCAGGGTGAAACTGAACGCATAGCAGCCCTCTCCTCTCGTCAATAACTCCCTCTACGGTTCGGTCGTCAGCGTTTATGAACCACAGCTCTAGCCCAGCTTGTTTGAGCGTCCTCAAATCGACCGCGTATCCATGGTTCTGGGAGGTCACGTAGCAGCGCCCCGTCCGCACGTCCACTGCAGGCTTGTTGACGCCGCGATGACCGTAAAGGAGCTTGTAAGTACGCGCTCCAAGCGTGAGCGATACCAGCTGGTGGCCCAAGCAGATTCCCAGTATCGGCATCCCATACTCGATTAAGCCCTCCGTAGCCTCTATAACCTCGGTGTACAGCTCTGGATTACCCGGACCGTTACTAACAACAACGCCGAGAGGCTCAAGGTCAACAACGCGCTCAGCGGAAGTCCCGTAGGGTATTAGAGCCGCGTCGAAACCCCTGCGGAGCAGCGCGCGGACTATGCTCAGCTTTACCCCGCAGTCCAGCACCGCGATAAGACCTCGGCTCCGCGCTGTCCTGTAAACGGTTAGATCCTTCACCGAAACTCTCTCAGCCAGCCGAGCCTCGCTGTAGTTCACTCTCTTAGCCAGCTCCAGTAGCTGGCCCGGATCCGGTTCCTCATCCTCCTCGAACACGGCCAGAGCGCCAGGCATCACTCCCTTCTCCCTGAGTTTCTTCACAAGCTCTCTCGTGTCGACCCCCCAGATTCCAGGTACCCCTTCCTCCCGCAACCATTCGCCTAAGCTTTTCCGGGAAGCCCAGTGGCTAGGCTTCGCGCAAACCTCGTGCACAACAACCCCTTCAACCTTGATGCCAACAGATTCGAAATGCAGCGGGAGGCCGAAATCGTCCACCATAGCGTAGGGAGCTACGCCATAGTTACCGATAAGCGGGTATGTGAAAACTAGGATCTGCCCAGCGTAGGAGGGGTCTGTAAGCGACTCCGTGTAACCGACCATCCCGGTGGTGAAGACTACTTCGCCAGCTCTCACGCCAGGGGCTCCAAAACCCTTTCCCTTGATCACCGTCCCGTCCTCGAGTACTAACAGTGCCTTCATGCGTACCACCTAGAGAGGCTCAACGCTAAGCTCCATCCCATTGGCAACCAACCTGATGGCCTGAACCAGGTGGCGAGCCAGTTCACCATCCAGCACAAGGGGCACCATGTAGTCTGCGCACGCCCTCCTCAGCCGGTAGTCGTCGCCGAGAGCCACTACCATACTCACTTTCCCCCCCGCCACGGCTTTTTCTGCCTCTGCTAGCAGTCGCCCATCGCCCGGTATCGGCTCCAGAACCAAGACCTTATAGCCGAGCTCGCCCAGCTCGCGGGCCAGCTCAGCTATGAGCTCCTGCTGGTGGTCACCCCCTCCCGACACGAGGAGAACGCTGGAACCGGGTTCTGGGAGCCTGTTCGGCTGAGCTGCCAGCCACGACTTCAAAAGGGCGTCATAGAGAGAGCGTCCAACGGCTGCAACCTCGCCTGTCGACCGCATCTCGACACCCAGCAGCGGATGCGCGCCCCTGAGCCTAGACCACGAGAACTGCGGCGTTTTCACACCCCACCGCTCGGCTGGCGGCTCGTACACTACGCTAGGAAGCTCGAGCTTTCCGCCCAGGATAGCACGCGCAACGTGCTCCATCAGGTTGACTCCTTTCACCTTTGAGACGAAAGGCATCGACCTGGACGCCCTCAAGTTGCACTCGATGACGTACACTTCACCGTCTTTCACGAGGAACTGGATATTGGCAGGCCCTCTCGCGCCGAGGGCCCTGCAGATATCCAGCGTGTACCTCCTAATCTTGTCCAAAACTTCTTCGCTTAGAGAAAAGGGAGGGATCACCATTGTGGCATCGCCCGAGTGCACGCCGGCCGGCTCCAAATGCTCGATCACAGCGCCGATGAGGACCTGCTCCCCATCCGAGACGCAATCTACCTCTACTTCCCTAGCCTTCTCGACGAACTTGCTGACAACGAGCGATCGTAAACCAGGCTTCTTAGACACCTCGCTCAGGTATTCAAAGAGCTCGCGCTCGCTGCGCACAACCCGCATCGCGGTCCCCGATAGGACGAACGATGGGCGCACGATCACAGGGTAGCCGACCCTTCTGCAGAATTCGACAACCTCTTCCCACTTTTCAAGCTCGGCCCACGGGGGCTGCGGAATGCCCAAGCTATCTAGCAACGCGCTGAACCTCCTCCTATCTTCAGCTGACTCCACCGCGAGGCCGCTGGGGCCTAGGAGCCTCACTCCTCTCCTCTCCAGAAGGGGTGCAAGGTTGTTGGCTATCTGTCCGCCGACGCAGGCTACTACACCTTCGGGTTTTTCGAACTCGTAGATGTCTAGGACTCTCTCCAGCGTGAGCTCCTCAAAGTAGAGGCGGTCGGCGATGTCCCAGTCTGTCGAAACTGTCTCCGGGTTGTAGTTGACCACTACGACCTCTCCCGCATTCAAGCGTTTAAGGGCCCACGTCAGCTGGACAACGCTCCAATCGAACTCGACAGAGACGCCGATGCGGAAAACACCTGCCCCGAGCACAACGATGGACTTGCTCGAGGGTTCGACATCGTGGCTGCTACCGCCGTACGTGACATAAAGGTACTTGGTCTTTGACGGCCACTCGGCCGCTAAAGTGTCGATGATCTTCACGGCAGGTGTGATCCCTAGTCTCTTCCTGTAGGCTCTAACCTTGTCGTCGCTTACGCCCAGACACCTGGCGATCTGTCTGTCCGAGAAACCGAGGCGCTTAGCCTCCCTGATCAGCTCGGCTGCGCTGTCGTCGAGGCGCTTTAGGCTCCGCAGCCTCCTCTCCATCTCCACAACGTTCGCGATCTTGTAGATGTACCAGGGGTCGATCCCCGTCAGTTCAGCGATCTCCTCGACCGGGATCCCCGCCTTTAGCGCCTCCGCAATCGCGAAAACCCTGTAAGGTCTCGGCACCTCGAGCTCCCTCCTCAGCTCGTCGACCGGCCTCGGCTCGCGATCCCACGCGTTCGCCACAAGCCCGTCTGCACCGATGTCTAGCATCCTGAGGGCTTTCTGGAGCGCCTCCTCGAAGCACCTGCCGATCGCCATGACCTCGCCGATGCTCCTCATTTCGGTCCCGATCACCGGCTCGGCTCCTGGGAATTTGTCGAAATCCCATCTCGGCACTTTGACCACAATGTAGTCAAGAGAGGGTTCGAAGTGGGCGGTTGTGATTCCCGTCACCCCGTTGATCAGCTCGGGCAGCTTGTAGCCGAGCGCGAGCTTCGCGGCGATGTAGGCGAGCGGGTAGCCAGTCGCTTTGCTCGCGAGCGCGCTGCTCCTGGACATCCTCGGGTTCGTCTCGATCACGTAGAACTCCTCGGATCGCGGGTTCAGCGCGAGCTGGACGTTGCACTCGCCCACCACCCCCACGGCCTCCGCCACGGCGAGCGAAGCGTCCCTCAAGGCTTGGTACTCCCTGTTCGTCAGCGTCTGCGAGGGCGCGACGACGATCGAGTCGCCTGTGTGAATCCCCATGGGGTCCATATTCTCCAGGCACGCTACAGCCACCGCGTTACCGGCCCAGTCACGTACGACCTCGAACTCTATCTCTTTCCACTTCTCAAGGTACTTCTCCACCAGAACTTGCTTTACCGGAGACTGCGCGAAAGCCTTTGAGGCTTTCTCCTCGAGCTCCCGCCTGCTGCGGGCGACGAACGAGCCGGCACCTCCCAGATTGAACGCCACCCTCACCATAACCGGATAGCCGACCCGCTCTGCCGCCTCTAGCGCCTCTTCGATAGAAGTTGCAGCTTTGGATGGCGGGACTGGAATACCATGCTCGGTCATTGTTTTTCGGAAGAGGTCGCGGTTTGATGCTCTCACGATACCCTCGACCGGCGTGCCGAGCACCTTAACCCCGTACATGTCCAGCACCCCCCGCTTGGCTAGCTCAACACCGCAGTTGAGCGCAGCTTGCCCGCCGAAGCCCAGCAGAATCCCGTCAGGGCGTTCCTTCTCGATAACCTTCTCTACGAAGTCCGGCTGGACGGGAAGCAAGTATACCTTGTCGGCCAGCTCCTTCGATGTCTGGATTGTGGCGACATTGGGATTGACGACGACAACCTCTATCCCCTCCTCCCTGAGGGCTTTGATGGCCTGCGAGCCGCTGTAATCGAACTCAGCTGCCTCAGCTATCTTGATGGCGCCTGATCCTAGCAGCAAAACCTTGCGGACATCTACGCGGCTCGGCGGCGAGGATTTCGCCGTGGACGCTGAAGCCTGAAGCGGCGTAAAGGAGCCTACGCTTGACTGTGCTTCCAAGACCCTGGCCCGCTCCCTCTTGAAGGGGGTAGAAAAAGCTAACGCTTTACATGAGCCCGTTG
>Ga0272445_1001152_pt1 | contig 21665 bp, 19 predicted proteins | sample YNPCB0031_FD_194404 | JGI IMG/M metagenome (GOLD analysis project Ga0272445, IMG submission 194404) | Hot spring sediment microbial communities from Yellowstone National Park, WY, United States - YNP-CB-003-1 | ecosystem: Environmental > Aquatic > Thermal springs > Hot (42-90C) > Sediment... | reverse complement strand
TACACCTATTAACCTTAGATTCTTGAGCGACCCTGGACCGCAATCGATCAATGTATCGTTATCAACTAGTATCGATGGACAGCAACGTCTCCTAGTAACCCTAGACCCCCCGGATCCTATGAATACTATACGCATAGCCTACAAACGTAAGTAATGCTAGGGAAGGTAAGGTTTACGATAAAACTACAGCCTTACCTTATAGTAGATAGTTGTCTACCTAGTTTCTCATCTACATCCATAGCCTCAGGCTTCATCGAGCCTACTTCAGTCAGCTTCCAAACCTCCTTATGCTCAGCTACCTCCAAAGGATCGATCTCGACGAGGGGGCTTAGAGTTTCGAGTTCAAGCATATCTGCGTTCGTGTAAACTTCAGCGTTACACCCGTAATCGGGATACTCTCCCTCCCTATCCTCGAAGATCTTCATGAAGACGTATCCTTCAACCCAGTATGCTACCCATGTAGGGTTAGCTCTTACCCCTATTTTGAATGGTGTGCTTACCCTAGGATCCTGCCTTACAAATATATATCTATCGGATAGTTTCAATCTAGGATCTGTTAGATGGGCGTAAGGCCAGAGCGATATCCTCCTATCCGGCAGTAGCCCCTCCTTATCGACTCTGCACGGCTCGATGGGTAATATAGCGAATCCATCCTTCCTCATGACAGAAAGAGCCCAGCAGCTCAGCTTGATAGGCCATCTACCGATATTCAGTATCCTATGAATGACTTCAACCCCTCCCCTATCAGCTCTTTTCACATATATCTCCTTCCTAACAGAATTCTCAGGTTCAGGATTGCCATATATCCTAACCTCTCCATCCAAGGATTCCACCTTAACAGGTTTGTCATCCAGCGAATATGATCTAGGTAGAGCTTCAGGTGATATCCATAGCCTATGACCGCCATAGATCCTCCAGAAACCTTCAGGAGTCTCTCTACCAGCATCTGGAAGTATTCCGAAAAGGTTTAAGTTAGGCCTATCTTTAAGGCCTAGGTACAGTATCCTAGGACCTATATCCGTAGCAATTCCTAGAACTATATCGTCGAAGTATGCGAATACGATCCTAAACTCGTCAACCCGGCCTTCTACTAGGCTCATACCTACTAGAAACGTGTACTCAAGTCAGACATATAGAATTATCTTCGTATCGTAGACTTCATAAACTCGGTAATCTTCGACATAGTTTCAGCTAAGATTTAACGAGCCCTGATATGTCATAATACTTTGTCGATTACTGGAGGGTTAAAGGTTGACGAGTATGGTATTAACATAATAGAGGCGCTAGATAAAGTTGTAAAAGCTGAAGAAGCTTATAGACATAGAGATTTCAGAACGACTTAGCATCATCTTGGTTATACGTAGAAAATGCTGCGAAAGCCGTTATACATGCATATAATCCCTAGCTGGAGTTATGATCCTTCATCTGAGTTTAAAGAAGTCGTTCAGTAACTTTCGAAGGATTAGCGTATATGCTAGCAGATGCAACACATCAATTAGCACTGGAGCATGGCAGAGCTGTGTATGAGAAATTTTTAAGAGGCTTAATGCCATGGGAATGTATACGATGAGAGAGAATACGTTAGAGGCGTTGAGTATTGCTAGGAGTGCTTACGATTGCATGGATACGATACTTAAAGATGAAAGTTAACATAGATTGAAGCTTTAACCTTCCATACCCATCGATAAATCCTATCTAATACCTCCCACCTAGAGAGGAAAGCATCCCAGTCACGATATCGCCCAACCACATACTGATGCTACTATCATTACCGTTAATACCAGTAGGATTAGCCCTATGAATGTTAGGCTTAGTATAGCTTGTAGATTGCCTTCTTGATAAGGATGGTGGCTTTCTCCATTATCTATTATCGCCACCTCTAATGATGCCACTTCTACGTTCGATACGAAGAGTTGCACATAGTATCTTCCAGGATCTAGAGGTTCTGTAGTTAGGGTATATACTTTCTCAGTTAATACTGGCAGTATTATACCTGCCCATTCATATACGTAGAAGTCGAATCTAACGTAACGATGTGATATATTGTATCTAGATTCTATCTTGAATCCAGAATGTTTGAAGACGAAGTTTATGGTAACGTTGATGCATCTATCGTAGACGGAGATCTCAGATCCGCCTAACTCCTCTGGTTTAGGCTTATAGGAAACCCATTTCTCAGATCTCGATGTAAGCCTTATGTATAGATCGTCGAACATATTCTCCAACTTTAATACACCTTCAAGTTTGAAACCTGAATCGCTGATAGGTGGTTTCACCCAGATATACGTAGAGGTAACCGGATCCTTTTCTAAAAATTCAAAGTCAATCTTCGATCTTAGAGATGGTATGGCTTTGACGCTTACCTTATATTTGCATCCTTTAGCATAGGCCGCGTTAGGTGTAAGCTTGGATGAACCTATAGCATATACGAGGAGGTATGTATCGTTACCGAGACTCAGTAATCTATGCGTATAAACTATCCTTATGCTATGCCTTCCCCTACCGGTAGTCCATTCTAATACATCGAAGGATTCTTCTATAGCTCTACATACGTATGCTCTACTAATTCTATCGAAGAATACAGGGCTCCCATCTACATAGATCGTTATATCCCATGAATCCCTAGGTACCGGGAATCTTAAGATCATGGCCTCGCTGAATCCTACGGGTTCACTCAGTTCGTAGAATCCATCGACGCGAGCTACATAGAACCCGTCCTCAACCCATATGACTATATCGATATCCTCGCTTAACAGTGGAGCTACCGGTACCGGTATAGGGTTAGCATATAAGCTGGTGGATAATAACGAGATAGATACTACAAGTATCGATAATAGAGCCTTCAAAACATCTAGAGGTTCGTAGCGGGGGATAGACATAGCTCTAGGTTATATCAACTCTATTCTAGGGTTTAGCTCTACTTTTTTGATAGGTTTAATTTAGATGGATGCTGCAGGTTAGGGGCTGTGTGATGGATGGATTACGATGAGAAAGGTTAACTAGTATTATAATCATAGTCGTAGGATGGGGGAGATATATTTATGGGCTATGGTGAACAGGCTCAAATCATAAACGAAGTATGCTATCCATGGCTTCTAAGCATGTGGGTTAAGACTCCTATACTCAGAGATTCAGAAATTCTGCTATCCTCTGCATGTTTACCTATAGTGGATCCGAAGGTTTTCAGAGAACTATCTAAGGATAGGGTTACACTCCTCGTATGCCCTGAAAAGGAAGGTGCAACATACTATGGGAAGATAGCTAGTATAGTTAGATCTTCGAAGCCTAGGAAGATAGTAGTAGTGACTATCGATGGGAGTCCGCATTGCTTCATCCTACATGCAAGCGTTAACGAAACTGAGTATATACTCGGCGAAAAGTTGGAGAGGGAGCATTATGTACTTATGGGTGGGAAGCTCAAGAGGATATCTCCTGATGCCGTTAGGATTGCTAGGTATCTAGGCTTAGTCGATGAGACTATATCTAGAGATCCATCTATAATAGATAGTTTATCTAAGCTTAGCGAAGAATATAAGATGGCTAGGAAGCTGTATAAGGATGGGTGACCCTTATGTCCAGATGGATGAATCTACATGGTAGGCTTAGGGGAGGATTCTTCCTATCGTCTATGGGTGGTATAACAGATGGAGCATACTGCGCTAGTAGAGGGAGGGGATGCGTTATGGTTCAGCTTGGAGCATACTTAGCTGAGCCTCCCGCCTATAATCTAGGAATCCATAGGCTTCCAGTACTTCCACCAGATAGGGATAGATGCGTAGATTTTCTTAGGAAAGAATGTTCTAGGGTTATAGAAGCGTTAGGCGATATATATGTATGCTTGAATCTAGCTACGCCTAAACTTGAATGGGGTCTTGAAGCCTCTAAGTTCTTCTACGAAGCTGGAGGGGATATAGTCGAGCTGAATTTCCACGGAGCATACGAGCCATACTATAGGATCGGTAGGCTTAGAGCCATGGTTCTACCTGAGAGTAGAGGTGAACTATTTAGATGGCTTGAAGAATTCAATAGCCTTGATAAACCTGTTATAGCTAAATTCAGAGCAGACGTTATACCGGATTACAGCCCTATAATGGATTACATAGAGGGATTAGATCTTCTAGGAGTACATTTTAATATAAGAGGCGCAGATGGGAGACCGAACTACAGCTTCCTAGAAGGTTTAAGAAAATACTCAAACATCTTCATACTCGTAAGCGGATATATATGGAGCGTAGAAGCTGTTAGGAGGGTATTCGAGCTAGGAGCAGATATGGTGGGGATAGCAGAGCCAACTAGGGAGGATTCAAGCTTCATAGAGAAGCTTATAGCAAGCCTAAGGAAAAGCTAGGTGAGGAAGAGCCACCCCATGTAATCATACCATATATCGTAGACCTGTACACTATAAAACAACCCACTCGTATCAAACTTTAAAGCTTATAATTATGTTATAGAAAATTGTAGCGGCGATCCTATGTCTATGATTATTTTAAAGGAGGTGTGGAGAGAGCTTGAATAGTAGATGGGAGCCCTGTATTCTTCGATAGAATTGGTAGAGCAGAGGAGTCTAGAAAAAGCATTCATAGTTCATCCCACTGCTTACGTTATCATAAACGAATTCTTAGCATCAGTGAATCTCTATACAAGCCTAGGATATCTATGTTTCCACTAGTATTAGCCGGCTGAGGTATCGGCTTTGCTTTCCACTTTATATTCTCCAGATCGAGATCCACCGTTCAAGATTGGGAGAGGAAAGTTTCAATGATAAAAGCTAGGGTGAAGAGAAAACGGAAAGCCAGGTAATGATCGTATCTTTCAAATCTTAAGAGATCTAAGCTCATCAGATCTATGTCTAATATGGTCACTGGGTATCAATTCTTATTAGAGTCCTACGATACGTTTTTACAGATCGTGGAGGAGTTAGCGTATGGTTGTGTTCGATTATTCGAAGTATGCTAGAATTGCTGAGAGGAATCGTGAGAGGTTTGAAGCTGTTTATAGGTTTGAGGAGCCTGATAGGGTTCCCGTAGCAATAGGTGTTGGCGGACCGTACTATGCATGGCTATTCGGCTATACTTTGATAGAGTACTATTCGAATTTCAAGATCATGGTTGATGTTCAGCTTATGGGTTTGAAGTGGCGTTTTGAATGGCTTCAGGATGATGTTGTCGGTGTAGGTGTTCATCTAGATGTAGGTTCGATAGCTGAGGGGATTGTATTCGATTGTAGGATAGCTATGCCTGATGAGAGGGACCCTTGGAGGAGTCCATGGATAGTTCCACGTATAAAGAGTATCGAGGATATAGATAGACTTGAGATCCCTGATCCCGATGATCATCCAGGTATACAAGCATACTATAATAGACTCGAGGAGTTTACGAAGTTCGTTAGAAAGGAGTATGGGGATATACCTGTCGGTAGGGGTGGGTTACAGATCCATCCACCAGTATCTGCAGCCGGATCCTTAATGGGTCCTCAAAGGTTGTATACATGGCTTTACAGGTATCCTGATGAGATGCATAAGCTTCTAAGGAAGCTTGAGGAAACATTCGATAGATTGCAGAAGTATCGTCATGAGAGGGTTGGTGGAGGTATGGATTCTATAGGTCTCTCAGATGATCATTCAGGTTATCTAAGCCGTAGGATGTATGAGAAGTTTACTCTACCATATAATCTAAGATTATACGAGAAGTATGGTAGGAGGCATAGGGGTCTGCATATGGATTCTCACATGGATCACATAACAGATATAATAACCGATGTATACAAGGTGGATTCCGTGGATGTAGGTGTAGAGAATAATCTGGAGATATTAGCCGAGGCATTTAAGGGTAGGGTTGTATTCAACGGTAATGCTAACTGGAGGGTTCTAGTGGATGGGGATCATGAGAAGATTAGGAGGGAGGTTGAGAGGTGCATATATGTTGCAGCTCCGGTTGGAGGATACATATTCGATAACGGAGGGGAAACCTATGCAGGTATACCGCCTGAAAACCTAAAGTATGAAGTGGAATATGCGAAGAAGATAGGAGTATATCCTATAAGGAGGAGGGAGATCGATCTATCAGGAGAATAGAAAGGATTTGTATCGTGAAGAAACTTATTCTATTTAGATCAATGAATGTTAGATAAGATTGCATTTAGCTAATATCCCTCCTATATCCTAAGTTCTCAATTTATCGTTATAACGTAGGACTGGATTGAAAATTTTGACGTTACCTTAGCTTTAGTGGGATTCTAATGACGTATTCATCTTTGAAAAGGTCATATTCTTATACGAACTAGTAGTATCATGTAAATAATTAAATAATAATATAGAACATCGAATCACGCATATCTTGTGATAGCTTCGATCATGCGGCATCACCTATGCTTGGCTTATCTTCTCCTTTATAGATTTAAATCTTCTCTGGTATTCTGCTCTCTCGACCGTCTTCATACCCCTCCATAGTAGTACCTGCTTCCTCATCAGATCTATGAACTCCCTTCCGAATGTTATCCATGATCCTCTAGGTCCGGTTGTCCTCTCCATACGTACTATGAAGCTATGCCTACCTATATCCTGCAACCCGAACTCTTTGAATTTAGATTCTATGTAGTCTGCAGCCCGGTAGCATCCTGGATAGCCTGTAAACCTAGAGCCAAAAGATACGAGATCATCGATATACCTTTTAAGCTCACCCATATCTACCGCAGGCATCATAGGGGATACATAGTCGAAGCCAACCTCACCACTCACCGGCATAGAACCATACGATACTAGAACCACGATAGATACAGCGATTAACAATAATAGTAGAGTTAAACCGGCTAAAATCCTATTTACGGGTATTCGCTTCATCACTCATCTAGATAGAAGGGTATCTTATGCGTTTATTTAAAGCTTTCTATGATAATGCTAGATTAATGTTTTGTATATTTTAAATTTAAAGTTGTTATTTAAGGTGCTAAGCGTAATAATATCCATATTAGCCAAGCAAATATAGTTTATAATTTTGATAGAAACTTTAAAATTAGGTGTGTAAGGTGTGAGCAAGAGCTGGCAGTATGCATGGTGAACCATAACTTTTATATCTATACTTTAGAGATAGAGCTTTCGGTGTATACGTCATGGCCGATCCCAGTCTAGGTATACCCTATCTACGCACGTATAGGGGTGCGAAGCAGCTAATAGTCGATGGGAAGCCGTTTATAATTCTAGGTGGGGAAGTTCATAATTCATCTTCATCTAGTTTAGCTTATATGGAGCCGATATGGCCTCGTCTAGTATCCCTAGGACTGAATACTGTTCTACTACCGGTTAGCTGGGAGCTTATCGAACCTGAGGAGGGAAGGTTCGATTTCCATCTAGTGGATGGGCTTATAGATGGAGCTCGTAGGTATGGATTGAGGGTTATCTTCCTCTGGTTTGGGACGTGGAAGAATGCTCTCTCCACGTATACTCCTGTATGGGTGAAAACGGATCTTGAAAGGTTTCCGCGTGCTCAGGATGCTATGGGTAGGAGGCTGAACTCTATCACATGCTTCAGTAGGAGCGGATTGGAAGCTGATTCACGTGCGTTTAGAGCTCTTATGAGGCATATCCGCGAGGTGGATGGGGAGAAGCATACGGTTATCATGATGCAAGTTGAGAACGAGGTAGGTATCTTAGGATCGGCTAGAGATTATCATCCGTTAGCAGAGGAGTATTTCCATCGAGAGGTACCTGAAGAATTGATGAAGTATCTCGAAGCTAATAGGGAGAATCTAAACCCATACCTAAAATCTATATGGAGGAGGAGCGGATGGAAGACTTCAGGTACATGGAGCGAGGTATTCGGTTTAGGCGCGGATGAGGTTTTCATGGCTTGGTATTTTGCACGCTATGTGGATAGCGTAGCCGCGGCCGGTAAGGAGGAGTATCCTATACCGATGTATGTTAATGCTTGGCTTGGACCGAGCGCATATGTATACGAGGAAGGGAGACCCGGCGAGTATCCGAGCGGGGGGCCTGTATCCCGTACGCTAGAGGTTTGGCGTGCAGCAACACCCCATATCGATCTGGTAGCTCCAGATATCTATAGGGAGGATTTCTGTCAAGTCTGCTGCGAATATGATCGGCTGGGTAATCCGCTACTAATTCCTGAGACTATCCGTGACGAGCGAAGCGCATCATATGTATACTATGCTCTAGGTCGGCATAATGCTTTAGGATTCTCTCCCTTCGGCATAGATGATATAGTGGATCCTGAGAAGCATCCTCTATCTGAATGCTATAGAATCCTATCGGGTATGATACCTGTGATAGCTAGATATCAGGGTACAGGTAGGATGATGGGGTTTACAGATGATGGATCATATGGCTATAGCCATATGGCATCTATGTGGAGAGCTAGAGCGCGTGTAAGAGGATTTGAATGTGATCTCGGAGGATACCGGCTGAGGATAAGCTTCACACGCGAATTGATGGAGAGAATGAAGGCTATCCTATCAGGCTTCCAATATGAGGCTAGAATCCCATCAGGAGGTTTGATCATAGCCGTGGAGGATGACATGTATATAGCTGTAGGGGTGAACTTCATGCTCAGATTCCTACCTAGGGATAGCTTCTCATCGAACGTAGAGATTCTATGGGTTGATGAAGGCGTATACAAGGATGGAGAGTGGATTCCAGATAGAAGGTTAAACGGGGATGAAACTGGGCATGGATCATACGTATACTTCGACGACAAACCTAAGATTCGTATGGTTAAAGTCCATAGCGTAGGATGATATCATAAACTTAGGATAAACCATCAGCTAGATACGATGATATAAATATCGCATTTTAGGATTATACTCTACGGGATAGGGTATGGCTAAGCTAGCTATATCCGAGACTAAGGATTACCTCCTACTAGATGGAGAGAAGTTCTTCTACCTTGCGGATACGTGTTGGAGTGCATTCACTAATCCGAGCTACGATGAGTGGATATACTACCTGGATTATAGGAGGGTGCAGGGATTCAACGCTATCCAGATAGATATCCTACCGCAGTGGGATAGGAGTGAATCCGAGAATTATATGGATCCATTCCAGCCTCTACCCGGTGGCGGATGGGATTTCGACAGAAGGAATGAAGCTTACTTCGATAGGGCTGAGAGGATGATCAAAGCAGCTGTAGATAGGGGGTTCATACCTGCTCTAGTAGTCTTATGGTGCAACTATGTTAGGGGGACTTGGGGTTCTAAGATAGATCCTAAGAGGATCATACCTATGGAGAAGCTTGAGGATTATGTATGCTATGTAGCTGAAAGATTCGGGAAGTATAATTCTATATTCGTAATCAGTGGCGATACGAATTTCGAATCAGAAGAATCCGTGGAGTACTATGTGAAAGCTATGGATATAGCTAAGAGGGTAGCCCCCAACTCTCTGACGACCATGCATCTATCGGGAGGATTATACGATATCCCGGATAGGATCTTATATTCGCCGAACTATGATTTTTACATGTATCAATCAGGTCATAGAAGGGATAGGCAGTATCTAGCATACGAGCTTGCGCAGAGATTCTACTCTATGCCTATCAAGAGGCCTATAGTTAACGGGGAGCCATGCTACGAGGGTATAGCTTCTATAAGAGCATGCGAGAAGTATGGTAGATTCAATCGTATGGATGTGAGGAGGGCGATATGGCAGAGTTTACTATCCGGAGCTAAAGCAGGCGTAGCCTACGGAGCGCATGGTATATGGTCTTGGCATAGGGGAGGAGAGTATAGGTACTCCGCATCCTACGGTCAACCCTACCATTGGATGACAGCTCTAAGATTCCCCGGAGCCTTCGATGTAGCTTTCGCTAGATGGATATTCGAGAGATATGATCTATTCGATATAAAGCCTGCTAACGATAAGCTACTAAACGAGACTAGCGAGATAAGGGTTTCAGAAGGTAAGGATAAGATCGTAGTATACGCACCCTACGAGTGTAGCGTAAGGTTGAGGATTGATGGATCAGCTTACAGGTGGGAGGGTATAGAGCTGGAGGGTAGGAGGATATTCAAGCCTAGGGTTATAGTCCATGGGGATGAAGCGGTGATAGAAGCAGCCGAGTTCAACGGCGATATCCTGCTGATAGGGTATTATGGGTAAGCTTAAAGTTCCTTCACACGGATAAATTAGGTTTCCGAGATAAATATCTACGCATACCTCTATGGAAAGGTTGCTAGGGTGACAGAAGATTCGGATCCATATCTTCACCCGGGTATGAGCTTAATTAGGCTGCATCCTAGGTTTATATCATGGCTGGGTGGTAAGCATGTTTTCGAGTATAGAGTTTGGGGTTAATTTCGCTACGTACGGCTTCCCATCGTTCCCATTCCTACTGGAATCCTCTATAAGGGCTGAGCGTATAGGTTTCGACGCTATATGGGTGTTGGATCACCTATTCCTCCCAGATAGGGTTTATAAGGCGATCGGGGAGGAGTCTAGGAGACGGGATGCTCTCGATGCATGGATAGTTATGGCTGCTATAGCTACGGTAACTAAGAGCGTAAGGATAGGATCATGCGTAACGCCGATCCCCTTGAGGAATCCATCCCTACTAGCTAAGACCGCCGCAACCCTAGATAATCTTTCGAACGGGCGTGTAATCCTAGGCGTAGGCGCCGGATGGTTCTCTGAGGAGTTTCGAAGCTACGGTATCGGATGGGATAGCTTCCAGGTTAGGGTAGCTAAGACTATAGAGGGTGTTATCGTGATCAAGAAGCTTTGGATCGAGGATTCCCCCTCATACGATGGGAGATTCTATAGGATACGTAACGCCCCCCTATGGCCTAAACCGGTGCAGAAGCCTCATCCACCCATATACTTCGGCGGGAGGAGTGAAGCTATCCTGAGGGCTACTGGCAAGATGGGGGATGGATGGATAAGCTGGGCTGTATCGTCTAGCGAGTTCAGAGAGAAGATATCGGTGATAAGGGATATAGCTAGTAGGGTTGGACGTAAACCTGAATCTGTGAAACCTGCTTGCAATCTAATCGTAAGCGTATCGGAGGATTATGATGAAGCTCGGATAACAGCGGAACGCTATGTAGCGAACTTCTTCGGTAGATCCCTAGATGATATCGGAGATTTCATCGTCTACGGCGAACCTGATGATTGTATAGATGGGATCGAGAAGTTCATCGAAGCAGGCACCATGCACGTAGCATTCCGCCCGATGCTCAATAAGGATATACCAAGATTCCTCGATATATTCGAGAAGAAGATAATCCCATACTTCAAAGGAAGATAGTATACTGAGATCCTCAATGTGGGATGAGAACCCCCACTACACTATGGTATGGTGAAGCCCCTACAAGAATCGGGGAATAGGAGGTTACCCCATCCAGTATATATGGATCCCAGTATCCCCCACCCATCCTCCCAGAAGCATTATATCTGTGTCATGAAAGAAGAAAAAGTAGGGAAACTCCGGTATGGCTAGTATCTTCCGTAGTTTTCTACTGCTTCTATCAATGCCTTCAAGTTCTCCGACGGTGTTTCCTTCGGTATATCTGCTACGCCTGGTGCTAGTATGAATCCTCCTCCAGGCTTCACCTCTTCTAGGAGGCTTTTCACATACTCTCTTATCCTATCTGGGGTTTCTTGTAGTAGTAGTGATGGCGGTATACCGCCCATCACGCATGTATGCCCTCCCAGAATCTTCTTAGCCTTCCTTACATCCGTCTTCTCGAAGTACGCTATACCCCAACCCCTAGGTAAATCTAGTATCGTCTCCAGGTGAGCGTCGTGCCATCCTTCGAAGAATACTAGCGATCTTATACCTTGACCGTATAGAGTTTCTATAACCTTCCTTAGGGTTGGCCAGTAGAATTCCCTGTATAGCTTAGGTGATAGATACTCGTTTAGATGTAGAGGTATGAATGCGTATCTAGCTCCAGCTGGTTTAAGCGATAAACCTACTTTAACTATAGGTTCTACTAAAGCTTCGCACGCTTGCTTAACCCTATCAGGGTATCTACGGATATCTAGCAGAGCTCCGGTGGGGTATCTAAGGAAATCTCCTATGAAATCTAGGGGTGCATAAGCGAATGTAAGCGGTAGCGATGGGGTACCGATCCTAGCTAGATCCACCGCTGTATCGCTTAGGAATTTAAGGAACCTGGAGGCTTCCACCCCTAGTCTTATCAGTGAGGCGTTAGCTTTAGCAGATCCAGGTTTCTCAAGGTTTAGACAAGATCTTGGAAGTATAGTTTGGTTTATGAAGGATACAGGATCGTCTGATAGCTTACCATACTCATCTACATCCATAAACTGCCCTCCTATAAACTGTAGGATGCTATCTTCTGGAAGCTCCCTACCAGGCCATCTAGTATACTTATCGAGTAGAGCATCATGCATAGGATCAGACCAGAATCTAATAGATGGAGCTATATCCGGGTAATCTGAGAATGCTAGAGCGAATATGAACCCCTCGGCGGCTAGGACGGCACCCAACGAATCTACAGGGAATTCTGATGCGAATCTTACCGATGCTTCACGTGCCTTATCGTAATCAAAGTATAGCTGGTATCCTGTAGCATATCTACGTAATAGATCTCCGCATGTGAATACGAACAGTGGAATCCTATTAGGCTCCTTCAAATCTACGGCTTTCTCGATCCTTTCCATCCTCTCTCTAGCTAGCTCCTCAGGAGATCTAGATCCGGACATATCTTCAAACCTAGCATCTGTTTACACTTCCTCACACCTAGCATAGCGTTATCAGCCCATTCATCTGCACCGGTATATCTCCTAGCATACTCATCAACCCTACCGCCACCTATGATAACTTTAACCCTATCCCTGAGCCCAGCCTGCTTCAAAGCTTCGATAACCCTCCTCATAGATTCTATAGCTATGGTTAGGAGGCCGCTCATACCTACGATCTCAGAATTGTATCTTCTAACAGCCTCGACGAATCTATCCGGGGATGTATCTACACCTAGATCTATAACCTTGAAGCCGGCTGCTTCTGCGAAAGCTTTGAATATATTCTTACCTATATCGTGTATATCACCCTCGACCGTTCCGAGGATGATCGTAGCTACAGGTTTAACCTCCTCCCTAAGCCTAGGCAGCACTATATCCATGATGCGTCTGAATATCTCACCAGCATATACGAGCTCAGATAGGAAGTACTCACCCTTCTCGAACCTCTCACCTATAACAACTGTAGCCCTCCTACAAGCTTCAAGTATATCCGCCGGCGGGACTTCTACGATAAGCTTCTCGACGAGACTTAGAACCCTAATCTCATCAAGCTCTATGAAAGCTTCGATGAGCTCATCTAGAGAAGGCAAAAACCCCGACAAAAAAGTTTTACATGAAGATGTTAATAAAGGCATACGTGCCATAGCCAGATGGAGGTATCTGAGGTATTCTAAGTCTACTTCCGTGAATCTAGCATCTGAAATCTAGTAGTACTGCTAGGGCTTGTGTTCTATCCTCTAGGAGCATCTTGTATGCCTCAGGGGCATTACGCCACGGGTATATGTGCGTTACGAAGTGGCTTACATCGATTAAACCCGCCTCCATTAGGTTGAAGAATAGCTCCGTATTCCTTTTACGCGTCCATGGATTGTATGGCGTCTCGTAGGCTGGTTGACTACCGAAATGCGTACCTATTATGATCCTGCTCGGAAAGTTTACTTCATCGTGAAAATCTATGGTCGTAGATCCTCTAGGTGAGCTTAAAACTATAAAGCGTCCCAGAGGCTTTCTAGTAAGCTTTATAGCCCAAGCTATAACGCTCGGGCTACCGGTTACCTCGAATACTACATCAGCCATACGATCCTTTGTTATCCATCTAACCTCGCTCTCCAGGTTCTCATACCCTGTAAATTTTACGGTATGAGTAGCTCCTGAACGCTTCGCTAGCTCAAGCCTCCTATCCGATAGATCTACCGCTATCACCGGGAAGGCTCCGCAAAGCCTACTAAATAGTACGGTCATCTGTCCTAGTAGGCCTAACCCTACGACTACTACAGAATCTCCGAGTGATACATGAGCTAACCTAACAGAGTTCATAACACCTGCAGCTATGGTGTGGAGGCATGCATACTCGGATCTAAGGCTACCCGGTACTTTAACTAGATCCTCGGCTCTAGCTATAGAATGCTTAGCATGAGGAGTTACGGCTGCAACCCTATCGCCTATACCGAAGCCTACGACGCCGGATCCGATATCGACGATTCTACCGATACATGTATAGCCCGGTACGAATGGATACCTTACATAGCTGGACCAAGCGGATGGCTTAGGGAAATCACCTGTTAGAGCTGTTAACTCAGTCCCGGTGCTTATAAGCGTAAATTCACTTTCTATCAAGACTTCACCTAAACCTGGTTTACGGATATCGAACTCCTCTATCTCGACTCTCAAGGGTTCGGGAAATACTAATCTATAGCTCTTCATACAACCACCATCTAAGCGGTATAATGCTAGTTCGAGGGGTACGCATAACAGGTATCTACGCTTACAGTTTATTTACCCTTTGCTTTAACATCATCTACAGTCTTCTTCAAGATGTCTATAGATTTAAATGGATCGGCTACCGAACGTATCTCTATAGGCTTAACACCTATAGCTTGAACTATAATAGTGCCTGTACCGTAGATTCTATCCCATATACCCCTATCCACGTTAACCTGCTGTACATATTCTAGATTCAGTATATCGTAGTCTATACCTACGATACCTTTACGAACTATAATCCTCCTATCGGTTAGAATATAGTATAGATTCCTCCATAGCAGTATAGGGTATAGCGTGAAGCTAAGCATGATAGCAGCTAGCGTACCATACCAGAGTAATAGAAATATCGGAAAGAATAGCATAGATGATGGTACAGGACTATAGAGTATCTGCTGTATGAAGGGTATAGGTATTATCAAGAAGATAGTGGGTACGATCAATCCGGTGAGGTTCTTAAGTATGAAGGGCTTAAAAACAGGTCTAACAACCCAAACTATACGTTCACCTTCAACTATAAGCTTAGCGAGATCATCTGGTATGGAGAGTCCTACATTCATCGAAGTATAGGAGGGGGTTAACCGGATATAAATATTCATAGGAAGCCTACCGACGGTATCTACCCCCCTCCTCCCAAGCCCTCCTCATAGCCTCTATATTCTCGCTCCTATATTTCAATGAGTGGCCTGGAGCCATAACCACACCGCCCATCCTACCTAGCTTAACGCACTCATCAACTTCGCTAGCAACCTGGTCTGGAGTGCCTCTATCTAGAGTTCTAGCACTAACACCACCCCATAGGGTAAGCCTACCATGGAAGTCTTGGAGTATCCTAACCCAATTGTTACATTCACGTTGAATATTCAGTATATCGATACCCATCTCTAATAGCTCGGGTATCAGCACCTCTACGCATCCATCGCTATGGAGATAGCAGTATGCTCCAGCTTCCTTAACAGCTCTGTAGAGTCTTTCATGTCTGGATTTAAGGAAGCATCTCCACCAGCTTGGCGGGAATAGGAGTCTATCCTCCATACCCCAATCATCGCCATACATAACTATATCGAAGTCGACCTCGCCGAGAACGATATCTAGAACCTCGAGTTTAACATCGACTATCATATCCATCAGTTCATCGACGACGTCTGGATACGATCTAGACCATAGGAATAGCTTAGGCATACCGCCTATTAGGAGCCATGCTCTCTCGAATACACCCCAGCCATGATCGAGAGCTAGGAGGCTAGATCTACGATCAACCATACGAATATCCTTGAGAATCGGCTCGAGAATCCTAACTCTGGATATCGATGGAGGATTATACCTATCCAAATCTTCTAGAGTCTTTATAGGATGCTCAACCGGGAAGCCGTCTGAGAACGGATCTCTGAGAGCCCATACAATACCCCAATCATCCACACCCTCACTCCTATGCTCGATCAAACCATGTCTAACAACCTTAACAGATCCATCGAACAGGGGGCATGGAAGCCACCAAGGCTCCCTCCACTCTATAGCTGAGAGAATATTATCCTTAGGAGAAACCTCGGATGGCATATAGATCATAGATTAGATACCGATCCTAAGATATTTAAGTATAAAGTGTCTATTATCGTCGCAGCATCACTCATATACATTGCGATGTTTTCGATCTATAATTTTACGCTTTAAATCGTTACAATCATTTGTGTATAAGCGTATATCTACAGGTGTAAACATTAGATTGGATGAGAAGTCGAAGGGAGAGACTAAGATAGATATATGCGAGCTTATCGAGAAAGCCCTGAGGGGGTGGAGCGGAGAAGGGGGTTGAAGCATCTGTTCGATGCTTCAACTATCTATCGATGAGTCGTCTCACCTGTATGAATGTTTAAGTCTAAACAGCAGCATGGCTTACCCTAGCTTCTTCGATTAGGATTATGGCTAGTGAGGATAGGGTTAGACACATGACTAGGGCTTCTGTTAAGCTGATCTCTTGTCCTAACATTAGATAGGCTAGGATGGATGCACCTACAGGTTCTCCTAGGGCTACCGAAGTTGCGATGCTTGTCTTCACGTATCTAAGCGTATAGTTGAGTAGGGTATGCCCTCCGATCATCGGTATTAGTGCTAATAGGGTGAAATATAGGTAGCTGTGGATCGGGTAGTATACAATGTTAGCTCCGGCAGCTAGGCCATAGGCTAGGAGGGTGAGCGACGCTGAGCTATAAGCTATGCTACCGTAATCTACTAGGTTTACACTCCTCCTTAGGAGTCTGCCTAGGGAGAAGTAGCATGTAGCGGCTAGAGCCCCCATGAAGGATAGGATTACACCCCTAGCATCATATCCCCCTAGAACCCATGGCTGGGTGAATAGGATGACGCCTATAAGCCCTAGGATCAATCCTATGGTTTGAAGGAGTGTAGGCTTCTCCCTAAATACGGTTATGTCGGGTATAATCGATAGGAGCGGGTATGTTACGACTACCGTGGTACTAACGGCGACGGGGACTAGGAATAGAGATTCCATCCATAGGAGGAAATGTACCGCTAGAGCTAGCCCTGAGAAGCATGAGTAGAGTATAATCCTATGATCCGGTATGGGTGATCCTCTAGATGAGGCTAGGAGTCTGGCAGCCCATAGGATAGTAGCCGCTATCGTAACCCTCCAGAAAGCGCAGGGCAAAGCCCCGGCTCCAGAGAGGAGGACTAAGATAGAGGCTGAGGAGAAGCTTAAGAGTATCGTAATCCATACTAAGGATAGCTTCAGGTAGATACTAAGCTTACCCCTATCATTCAATCCTTCCAGCCACCTAGAGAGAATACGATGAAGATGCAATTAACATATAAAGTAGTTGTTTTCGAAGCACGTAAACAGGTATACCTAACATGGATACTCATACTCCATCTAAACGATAGCTTAGATTCCTACTAGCCTAACGGAGAGGTAACGTTTAAGTTTGTATCTTAGGGTTGGTAGAAGTGGGGGGTAGGTGTAGGATGAAGGTTTTTAGATATCAGGATGTATCTGTCGAGAGTATAGAGGGGGGAGCATTCTGTCAGAAAGCTTCGATTCGACGCTTTATAACGACCGATATATCTAAGGATTTCAGGGTTTTCATAGTTCACTTCCCAGCTGGTCATAGGACTAGGTGGCATATACATAGTAGCGATCAGGTACTCTACATCCTAGATGGTGTAGGGATAGTAGCGGATGAGCGTATGCAGTATGAGGTAGCACCTGGAACCTTCGTCTTGATACCTGCAGGTGAGAAGCATTGGCATGGAGCGAGAGAGGATAGTCATCTAACACATATAATGGTGCTTAGAGCATATTCAGAAGAAGTGATGATGGAATGCCCGTAAGCTATACTCGATATGTTTAGGCTTCATCCTTCCCCCAGATTTACCATAGTCCTATTCGCCGATACCTTCTATTATCGCTACTATGCATAGTAGGGCTAGAATCCTATGTAGAATAAGATTGTAATCCCTATGAAGAGTATGCCTTGGAAAGCATATAGGTTGAGCTGGAATGACGCTGATTTAATTCTAATTCTGCATTTTTATGATGGATCTTTGTTAACCTATCTATTCTAACCCCTTCCATTCCGGCTTTAACATAGACCCTACCCGCTTGTAGATTTTAAACAAGCCCCGTTTACTAGTAGCGGTGAATAAGGATGCGTGAATCATTATATTAGCTTGAGGAGAGATCCCCCACTGAGTTAAGAAGCCTCCTAGTGGACTGTGTAGTATCTGCACTTAATTAAGTGCGAACTATTTCCTGAAAATGATGTTTGAGGCTTGGATTGCAGCTATACTAAAGTCTATGAGAATGCGTAGTCAACCTTAAGCTGCCACCCTTATCTTTTACGCAAAATTTATGAGGCATTTTGATGCTATAAGAAAAATGGTATTCTTGAGGTGTTACTAAATGGAGAAGATGAAATTGTTCATCATATTAAGTATCTTAGGGCTTATAACTGGGATTGCAAGCCCTCTACCCATTTGGCCTGGACCCGGATTCCTAAGACATCTACCACCAGGTATAATCAGCGCAGTTTTCATACTATCAGCTTGCCTGGGAGCTATGAAAGAAGGCTCGAAGGCTGTTGGAGCGATAGCAATTACCTATGGAGTGCTGGCTAGCCTAGCTGGTGCGGCTTTTACCTATGCTACGATTACCGCTATAAACGAAGAAATTCGAGTTGCGAGCGGGATAATATTGATAGGGAGCGTTATCGCCCTTACCATAGGCATTATCGCTATTATACTTGGTTATAAAACATTCAAGGCTGTGAAATCGTTCTAGCTTGGCTATCGGATAGCGGTATTAGATCGCAATAGTAAAAGCCGTCTCTTAGCACGATCTCACCTATCTTGAAATTTACCCTCCTCCTGAATATGGGTCCATCGAATACGAAGGTATGGAATTCCCCCCTCTCCCCGCATGGATCGATATCCCCGGATAGATTCTCTAGGAAGCTTTGATCGAACAGCCTACCTGTGAAGCTTTCATCTAGAATCCTAGAATCCACGCATACGACTACGGCTTTAAACCCTAGCTCTATAAACCTTCTAGCCGTTAGGTATGGATCCCAACCCCATAGAGGGAAGATAGCTTTTACGCCTATCTTAGCTAGATTCTCCTCCCTATACCTCCTAACATCCTCTAAGTATATATCTCCGAAGACCACGCCTTCTACGCCTATCTGCTTAAGATTCGACATAGCTCTAGACATCCTCTCCTCGTAAACATCGATAGAGCAACCTTTAGGTATGAAAACCTCGTATAGAGGTAGATCTAAAGCTTCAGCTTGATCTAGAACTAAGCTACGTCTAACACCGTGCATAGTAACCCGGTTATAATCCTCCGTGAACGTCGTGAGAAGCCCTAAAACGTTATAGCGACACCCGGTTAACACGGTATACAAAGCTAACGCGGAATCCTTACCCCCACTCCAAGCGACGATAACATTCACAGCAGGGTAATCCCTAGTTAATTTTAACTTAAACCCTAAGATAAAACGTAGGGATGGAAGCTAACGGGAAGGATTCGCGCAGAAAGACTACTTGAAAAGAAAGTTGAGAAAAGGTTTGTATCACGTTGGTTTGAATATACTTGTATCCGACAACATGAAATGATATGCTAGAATCTTAGATAAGCTTGAATCCATCGATGTAATCTAACCCTCCATACATTCTCCTAAAAATTTCAGCTGCTGAAACTTAGATTATTCCTAGGTGGATTAGATTACCTTTAATTTAGTGGTGTTATCTAGATTTTAAATTTAAAAGTGAAAGCTACTGTTTACCTAAGGATAATGTAGCATTCAGTAGAGATGCCATGTGCATGGAAGATTATGTAGCTTAAAGTCTTAGGATTAACTGCCTCCATAACTTTAAATCTTCGATACCAGAGATTTGATGATATGGGGTTAATCCTCGTAGAGGGTTGTATCTTGCTTCAAAAGATCGAGGTTATAGGTATTAAGCTTCCACTGGTTAATCCAGGGAATGATATCGCTGAACTTATCGTTAAATGTGCGGAGGAATGTGGGGCAGGTATATGCGAGGGGGATGTTATCGTCGTAGCCGAGAAGATTGTTTCCAAAGCTCTAGGCTTGATGGTTAGCTTAGATTCGATTAAGCCTTCAAGAAGAGCTTCGAAGCTTTCGAAAGCAACCGGTTTGGATCCAAGGTTTATCGAGTTAGTCATAGGGGAATGCAAGAGATTACTGTTAACCGTACCCATCAGGGAGCTAGTAAAGAGAGGCTACTTCGATTTGATGCTGCTTACAAGCGATAGGAAGACTACTGAAGAGCTTCTCGACGAATACCCCCACTTCTTTATCGTAGAGAAGGAGGGTATGCTATGGAGCGATTCAGGTATAGATTCTTCAAACGTTCCTTCAGGGATGTATGTTATCCCGCCGAGAAATCACGATGAGACTGCGAGGAAGATCCATGAGAGGATCATGGAGTTAACCGGTAAATACGTAGCGGTAATCATAAGCGATACGGAGCTCTTCCTCGGAGGGTCGATGGATTTCGCAAGAGGGAGTTGGGGGATAGACCCTGTGGATAGATTTTTCGGATCCTTAGATCTCTATGGAAAGCCGAAGTATGGAGGCGTGGATCTCATAGTTCATGAAGCCTGTTCAGCTGCAGCGCTCATTCTCAAACAAACCGGAGAGAGGCTGCCTGCCGCTATAATTAGAGGCCTAAAGTATAGGAGAGTGGAAAGCGGCCTCAGAGATGCTCTTCCAAGTGTAAATCTCGATGAAGCTTTAACCCTAACGATAAAGGCGACCGTTAAAACTTTAGGGGTTGGAAAGCTGATTAAACTATTCTTAAAATCCTTACTAAAGTCCTAGATTACAGGATTAACCGGTGGATTATTCATAGGTAGGGTTCCTTGCAGTATAAGTAGACGGGATAGCTCTCACCTCATAACGATATCGATACTGCTTGAAGCTATCTAATGATACTTGATATAGTATGCCACCTCATATATGCTTCCGCTGATCAGTTCTATAGCTCTTCCATCTCCTACGTCGTAGACTTTTATGGTACTTATACCCCCATTCCTGTCGAACCAATTCGAATATCTATCCAGCTCCTTATAGGGATCTTCAGCTTTTAGATTCCATGGATATCCTGTATAGTATCCACCTGCGGTATCGAGTATCGTTAACTTCCCCCCAGACACTGGGAGGGCTACGGCTAGATGTCCTATACCATTATCGAACCTTATGCTGAACAGCCATAAAGCATATTCTTCGCCATAGATGTAGTGTTGATAGCATCTTATCAATGCGTATAGTAGTATAGCTTGATCCTCGCAATCCCCCTGCTTTAAAGTTAGAGTTTCGCTAGGAGCTAGAACGACTTCATAGAAAGCTTCCTTTATGTATGTAGCTTGCTCGAGGCTATCTATCGGCGGAGGATAGGGTATCGGCGGATCGTAAGCATACTTTATATTGCTCCTAACGTAATCGTAGAGTTCCTTCATGCTACGCCAGGGATCGTTGGGATACGATACTATCATCCTCACTATGAGGATTAGATTAGATACCTCACTACTGCTGAGAACCCTGCTTACGGAGTCTTCGAAGGATATATATGAAAGGGCATACCTCCTCCAATCCTCATAGCTCTTCACTAAACTTTGATACTCACCCTGCATAGCTATATACGCATCTTTAAG
>Ga0272445_1001151_pt1 | contig 21668 bp, 20 predicted proteins | sample YNPCB0031_FD_194404 | JGI IMG/M metagenome (GOLD analysis project Ga0272445, IMG submission 194404) | Hot spring sediment microbial communities from Yellowstone National Park, WY, United States - YNP-CB-003-1 | ecosystem: Environmental > Aquatic > Thermal springs > Hot (42-90C) > Sediment... | reverse complement strand
AAAGATGAAAAATAAGAACTGTATAATATAAAAGTGCTTAGAATACCACAGTCAGATAACTAAAGATGAAAACACCTATATACACACTTAATAAAACCATTAAGAGATGTACAACAAGATAGTTGACAAATATATTTGTCAACTTTAGTAATCATATACTTAACCGAACATAGTGTACATTACCAAAACTCATTTTATTAGAAGTCATTAAAGAAGCAACCTTCAATTAAAGAAACAGCAATTTCTTTTTTCAATTCCTTACATTGACAAGATGATACACGATAAGTAAAATAGTTGACATTATTAAAAAGTCCAACATTCCAACAATAGATTTTTATACTTCCAACATCATATATAAGAGGTAGTTATGCCTAATTATAGGCTCGTTGTCGTAGTGGTTATGATGCTCTTGCTAGTTCTAAGTATATCGTCTCACTACATTCCTATTAGTGATGCTCAAAGTTTGCCTATGAAAATTAACTGGAGAGTTTACAGTAGCGCAGGGGACATTGACAGTTATGCTTACTCTGTTTGTGATGCAGGGGATTACATATACGTTGTTGGAGAAAAAGGTAAATATACTACGTATGCTAGGGTAGAGATGAGATCTAAGCAGGATGGATCGCTAGTTAAGGACTGGAACTCAAAAGATCCCTCTGGCCAATACGGTTTCTACACGTCATATGACTGCGTTATTGCTGAAGACAGACTCTATGTTGTAAGCCCTGGGTTCAGTATTTTAGTGTTTGATTTGAACCTTAACATGCTAAAGTCCATACGTAGAGAGATAAATGGACAACCAAACTCTATCATATACTATGCCAATAACCTCTATATAGCAGGAGTTGAATATAGTAAAAGTGGCGATAGTTGGTGGCGGGTAGAGAAGTGGAATGCCAAAGACCTAAAAATAATTAAGGAATACACTTCGAACCCCACTCCGGTCTTTGATTTCGCTGAGAGTATTGGTATTAACCCTGTCACAGAACAATTATGGGCCGTAGGTCATGTTAATTTTGGTGAAACGAGTGGAACATCAAGAGTTGAAATACTAGACCTGGATTTAAACTTGATAAAAATTATAAATAGTAACTTTGAGCTCTCTTACATAACCTTTGATAAGAAGGGATACGCATACATAAGCGGGATCGGAATAGCCAAGTATAATAAGTATGGGGAAGAGATAGCTAAGAAGGATTTTCCATTTGTCGGCAAACTTCTTTACGTTAACGATTACTTATATGCTGTTACACACTACATTGAGAATGACATTCACAATTTACTTGTTTTCGATACGGAGTTAAATCTAGTTGACAGAATAGTGTTGAGTGAAAATGATACGGTTGGTCGGTTTACATCTGGCAAGATGTCTTTTGATGGCAGAAATCTGTATATAGCCGGATACGGTAAGCGTAAGTATGGCGACTTGTATTGGAAGTGGGTTATATATTCTATATCAGTCTCACCAGAGGAGCCGGGAACTGTAACTAAGACTACCGAGACCACATTACCTCCAACAACCTTAACTAACACTACTCAAGCTACAACAGTCGAAACATCTGCAACCACATTAACTATTACTAAATCATTAACCCCTGGTAGGGATAATATGACTATGCTAATTTTAATAGCAATCGTAGCTGTGATCGCCATAATAACAGCAGTAGTGATACTTGCTATAAGAAAATGAGGGAGATGCTAAAGGATGACAAACTTCGACCTCCAGGGTAAAGAAATTAAAAGTACTGCGACCTCAATCCCTTTGAAAGTCTATTTATCTCATCTTCCATGTTAAAAAATTCTTCTTTCTTAGTTTTTGGTTCAGGATTGAAGTAGCCCAAAGGTTACCCCCCTAACAATGTTATCCCTCTAACATATATTTTTACGTTAGCAAATAATAATGCAACTTGTCAGAAAATTGAGTAGCGATTCTAAAAACTTTTTAATAGCTTCAGATAAATAATATGATAAGGTAGATATAAAATGGTTCTTTGGAAAATGTCTTCCATAATTAGTGGATTAAGAGTATCAATTTCAAAACATAATAAAGTAATTCTTCTTTCTTCAGTAATTGTAATTATATTAATCTTAGCAGGATATTTTTATATCTCTGCATCAAGCAATATGGCTAATTCTTCAGCAAATTCTTTGCAAAATTTTGAATATACGCTTGAATTAGATCCAGAAAATCCAAAGGTTCTAGATTTGGTAACGATTTCAGTCAATATTCGGTTTGATAAAGTGGGATGCTTAGATGGTGCATATTTAAATAAATTTCTAGATAGTTTGGGTATAAATCTTATAAATTTAACGATTATAAAAGACGATTCTATATATTTGCAAAGAAATTTACCTATTTATAATAAAGTTCCAGATGATAATTTTAAATGTATTAATATTGATAAATTAACGATTAGTTATTTCAACGTTTATTTTTATAAAAATGGTTCCTACAAAATACTTTTGGAGATAAATGGTAAAATAAGAAAAACCTTTACTCGAGAAATAACAGTGATGGGTTCGAATAACTTTCCTAGTAGTATCGAGATAAGTAAACATAATTGGATGATTAGGGCAAACGTTACTCCTAAGCTAAATAGTAATGAAGAATTAGTGATAATAATTGTGTTTGAGTATAAGGGTAATGATTTCATTTTAAAGCAAGTAAGTATGCCTTTTTTGAAATCAGTTTACATACTAAGTGATAAAGGTGATTCTTGGTCCATATACATACCCTCAATTATAATGAATCATCTCAACGTATATCATGGCTATAAGAGTGAATTTAAGTTTGCAATAGGTAAGAATTCAGAGTTTAAGCATGAACTTCAAAGCGGTTTTTATAAAATTAATATTCGTGCTTTAATATATGATATTAACGGTTATGCAGAACCTCTAGATATAGTTCTGTTCAGCGAAGTAATATGAGGAATAAATGGTGATGTTAGATAACTTAATATGAATTTCATCTTCTGAAAAGTGATGTTAAAATAGTTTTTCATAAAGTTTATAAGATGTTTTTCACTAAAAATAAAAGGAGAAATTCTTGATTGTATTACCCAAGAGGATTGAGAAGAGATTGAAGGAAGAGGCTGAGAAAACTGGAGTCTCAGAAGAAGAGTTAATATTAGAAGCCCTATTAAAAGCTCTTAACGAACCCCTCGACCCTGAAACAAAAGTTGAAATCCATTTAAAACTATCAGAGAAATACATGAAAGATGCAGAAGAACTCCTAACCAAAAAAGATTACATCCAAGCATCCGAAAAAGCTTGGAGTGCCGCCGCTCAGATCGTCAAAGCCTTAGCCGCAAAAGAAGGAAAAGAACTTAGGGGTCACGCTAATCTTTGGCAGTTTATTGATGAAGTTGCTGAGAAGCTTCAAGACATTGAACTTAGACGCTTGTGGAGTAGAGCTAACTCACTTCATCAAAACTTCTACGAAAATTGGATGCCTCCAAGAGATGTCATATATGCTATAGAGGATGTTAAGAAGTTTGTTGAAAGGATAAGAAAGCTTCTGTAACGCATGCTAAAAGTATCTTTAATATTAAAAGCATAAACTTATGCACGCATCTTTTTCTGTAGAATAGATTTTTCAATTAATAAATAACTTAATAAAGGATGAATAGTCTTAGTTAGTTAGGTAGCGCGTGCTACACTATTACAAAGTGAGTTAAAGAAGTAGACTTTGTTGTGAGTGGAAATTTATGAGTGAGTTACATTTTCTGTTGATAAGCATGTGTTATATCTTAGCATATGAATATAGGAAGGGGAGAATCAGTAATTTTCTTAATGTAAGTATTTTTAATATTTAGTAATAATGGAGTTAGAAAAGCTAATTTACGATCTGGAGTGCATTTATAATCCAGGACCAGCTACCATTATTGCTATTATAATTAAAATGATTATTATTTCGATGATAGTCAATGTTGCACTAGCTATTGCACCTATTAATGGTTTAAAGTAACCTATTATTGTGCCTATTAAAAGTGGTAGGAAAATTGTGAATGGTATTAAAATTATTGGAAAATTGAAAAGAGAAATTGATATAACCCTAAACATATAGTGTCAGCAATTAGCAGAGCAAGAAATGATACACCAAACCCTACTCCTAACTTTTTCGCAAACACTTTAATGCTCATAATTTTATTGTATAAAGAAAAAATATAAAGATATTTTAGTATTTTTGATTAAGGTAATTAGCAACTTTAATGATTGTCTTGGGGCATATGAGTTCTATGTGTAGTTTTCACACTTTTCTTAAAGGCATTAAGTCTAAACTTAAAAGTTTATGAAAAGCAAAAGACTCAGGTAATTTCTTTAAACTATAATATTGCAAAATATGAGGAAAACTTAAAAGTATAATATACAAAACTTTTATAAGTAAAAGTTTATGATGACTTTTTCCATTAGGAAGATATACTACATTTGTTTAATAAATGCGATATATATATTAGATTTAATTTAAACATAAAAACTTTAGAATTTCGTGAAATTGTCTTCTTCTCCTTTCTCAACTTGTGGGAGAAGATGCATAAAGAGAGCATGTATATAAATATGGTGGTAAGTGTTATGCGATGAAACAGTATAAATCTTATTTTGTTTTAAAGGGCCGAGGTTTGCTGTTTCGTATCATGGATTAAGGTATATTAGGGGTTAAGATTATTATATTGACTTAAGTGCTGCTTCTAATGTTTTTCTAAATATTGGTACCTGCCATGCGTATGCCTTTCCAATCCCTACATTTTCATTAATCATCAAGTCTCTTCCTGTTAGTGTTGACCAGTCAACATAAATTATCATATTCTTTTCTATGAGTATTCTAGTAAGCTTCATCATGTTTTCTGAAGGTTTTTTCCGCGGGGCATCTATGTCTTCTAAAATCATTTTTAGTTCTCTTACAAGCCCTAATGATATTATCTTCTCTACAATTTCTCTTGCTATAGCTGTGTACTTCTTCATCATGTTATCCAAATTCCAGTTAAATACAGTTGCAAGCTCTATTAATTTTCTAGGATTTCCTCCAAGAGTATTTCACACAATCTCGAAATTCACATTGTGTAAAGGTGTTAACTTATAGAACATCTCTTCAAACGCTTCTCTACTTAAATTCCACAAAAGTATTGCATGACTATAGCCATGTCTAGACACACGCTCTCTACTAAACCCCTAAGAAGTCGTGATAATGAAGTTTATGGCATTAGGTCTATAACTTTCATCGAGTTTATTTGCTAATTCATAGAGCCACTTAACATACCGCTCAACATTGTCTATACCAAGAGCAGAAGCCACGTCGTCTACAGCTACTGTAACATAATTGTTCTTAAGTCTGTGGGCACCAACAACCTTCTCTAAAATTGTTGCTACTTTCTCTGCGAGAGATGCTCCTATGTTAACAGTTTTATCAATAACTGATGTAAGGGTCTCGAGTGCTAGAGAGTCCTGGTGTTGATAATAAAGCCTTTTCTATAGACTCGCGCTCTAGTGCATCTATGTATACAGCTATAGCCCTATCTCCATAGATTTCCTTAAATCTAGACACAAACTCTCTGAGGAGTCTTGTTTTTCCACAACCCTCAGGACCATAGATATATAAAGAGAGATGTCTAGATTTAGAACACCAGTCAGTTAAGGCTTTGAGCCCTTCAACTCTATCAATGAATGGCAATATATGTGACACAATGCTACCAAGCTAAACTATGCATAAAAGTCTTACTATTAAGTCTTAATTATATTTTTTAAGAGATTAGCTTAAAGTATATATGTTATGGAGTGCCTCGTGATCATGGCAATAATATATATGCATGTTCTAAGTTACCAAGTATTGAAATAATAATATAATAATAAATTATAAGTTTTGCAAATTTTATTCTGGCTTTCAATATTTTACTCACTAATTTTTGCTCTAGCAAGTATTGAAGCTATTCTTAAAGCTTCGATAGTAGCTCTTTCATTTACAGTACCTTTACCTGCTTTGTCCCATGCTGTACCGTGATCCGGAGATGTTCTTATTATTGGTAATCCTAATGTCAAGTTTATACCTTCGAGGAAGCCAATCATTTTAATTGGGATATGCCCTTGATCATGATACATAGCAATCACTGCATCAAACTCACGATTATGGTATGCTCTAAAGAATACAGAGTCTGGTGAATAAGGACCGGTAACTTCAATTCCTTTAGAATGAGCCTCTTGTATTGCTGGCAATATCTCTTTAATCTCTTCATCTCCAAATAATTCACTTTCTCCCGCGTGGGGATTAAGGCCTGCAACAGCTATCTTAGGATTGGTTATTTTAAATAAATTTATTAATGCATCATATGTTAATTCTATAGTTCTTAATATTCGATCTTTTTTAATTAACTCAATAGCTTTCTTTAAGGATACATGCGTTGTAACATGAGATACTCTTAGGCTTTTAGCAATCAGCATCATTATAACCTCTTTAGCTTCAGTTAATTCAGCCAGCAGTTCTGTATGACCGGGATATTTATATCCTGCCATATTGAGACTTTCTTTACTTATAGGTGCAGTCATGATTGCATGTACTTTATTCTGTATGGCATATCGTACTGCAGTAACTATGTATTCGTATGCTGCTTTTCCACCCATTACTGAGGGTCTTCCATAAGCTAGTTTTTCTAAATTTACATTATTTAGGTCAATTACGCCAACTGCAAAATCCTTATTAATATCAAATTTATCTGGGTCTTCTGTTAGAATAAAATCTATATTGTCAGCCTTAACAATTTCTCTTGCTTTATTTAAGACCTTTAAATCACCGACTATTATAAATCTTGCAAGCTTCCAAAGAGCTCTATGTTTAAGTGCCTTTAGTATTGCTTCAGGGCCTGATCCCGCAGGATCTCCCATAGTTATAGCTATTAGAGGTTTATGTTTCATCTTCCCAGCCTTCCAACTACTTTCATGATTGTAGTTTCAGATCCAAATCCTCCAGCTTTTGTAACTAGAAGCGTATTATTAAAACTTAGTATAGGTAAGCCTGGCTCTATTTCACCTTTAATTTCAACAACACTTATATTAAGATGTTTTAATACTGATGATACTATATCTCCACCAGTTAAGAAAATTCCACTAAATTTTTCTTTTATGGTAGATATGATGTTTGCTAGTAAATCTCCAAAAGTATCAGCTATTTTTAATGCCATATCATTCATACTTACTCCGAGTGTCTTGGCTATTTTTTCTCCTTGTCTAACTTGTTCCATATCATATGATGTTGTAACTATTATTGCTGCTATATTACTATCTTTTAGAGCATTCATTATAAATGATATTACTCTATCTGTTTCTAAATCTTTTTTCTTAATAAGATTTTCTACATCTATTTTTATTATTACACAATTAAATGTTTGTAATAAATATTTTATCTGATTTCTGGTTACTTCATTTAATGAGCCTACCCCTACAAGTATCGGCTTTCCGCTTCGACCTTTAACTACAATCATATACGCGACGTACTCTGCTAACCCAGCAGATCCTACCCATACAATTTTATGTTTACTTGACCTAGTTATCTTTTCAACGATCATCTTTAAATCTGAATCGTTCTCAACATCAAAGGATAATACTTTATAATTATCCAGTAACTTAAGAATTTCTCCTGATCTAACTTCATTTAAAGGCGCATGATGATAATAATCACCAAAAGTATTACTAAAATAATCAGGTATGTATGATGACTTTACAGGAGTCCTTGGATCTTTACCGTAAAATGTTTGAGTTACAGGTTCTCCATTAACTAAATGTACTCCATTTATTGTTATTCTTTTTTGTTTAGGATAAGCTGGTGTAAATATTATTAGATCTGGCTTATATGAATCGTAAATTGCTTTTATTTCAGCAGTAATATTACCCCTTAATGTAGAATCTATTTTTTTATAGATTGCTATATTCGTATCTAGCTCAGATAGAATCTTTCCTAAGGTAAAAACTTTATTATATGCTTTTTCTTGAGTTAACGCTCTTGATTCAGTATTTATAGATATTACTTGGTAATTGTTTATCATTCTTCGGAAATCTATGTATTCAGATATACTTACTGCAGTTCTATAGCCTAATTTAGCAAACTGGGCTGCTGTATCATTTGCTCCTGTGAGATCATCAGCAATAATAATTATGGAATCAACAAACATAATGAAACTCACTTGTTACGTTTTGAATTTTCTTTACTCCAGAGATAATGAGTTATAATCGGGGTAAGGATAGCTGTTATTAATACTGCAGTAGCTACCCCAGCAGTAGCCCTCGGCACATAGGATGAATACGATGGATCTGCCTGTGCCACAATTGATGGCACTATAACTGCATTACCTGCTGTAGTTCCTATTCCAAATCCAACAGCTGGATTTGTATCATTACTGAAAAACACTTTATATACAATGAATCCTAAAAATCCTGTTCCTAGTGATGATAATAATCCTATTATGACACCCCCTAATGCTCCTTGACCTAACGTACTAATATCTATTCCAGCTCCAAGAGAAAATGCAAAAAACGGTATAGTTATTAATGCAGTCGGTTTAAAAATCTCACCAATTTTTGGATCTAAGTTCCCTAAAACAAAACCTATCAAATACGGAAGAATTACAGCCAATAAATATTGGGCAGGTATGTTTGCAAGTCCTGCTAGTCCTAAAAAGAGCATTGTAAAAAATGGGCCATCATTTAAGGCTGAGGCTATATATGCACCTACATCTGTTTTATTTCCATACTTTGACGATAAAGCAATCCAAAGACCACCATTTGAATTTATAAGCGCTGCCATCAATGACAGAAGAGCTAAACCTGGAAGAATCTCTGCTTTTCCTACGATATAGCCAAATACAATTACTGCAACCCCTGGAATAAATGTTTTTGCAAGAAGTAATGCTCCAGATTTAGCTAATACTAATGGAGCTGCTCTAAACGTTGTACCTGCACCAGTAGCGAAAATTAGTAACGCTATTAACGGTAAAGCACTATCTCTAAACAGAGCTGTCGTGAAAGAACCCAAACCAAGAAATCCAGGTGCAAATGTTCTCACTAAACTTCCAATTATTAGAGGTATTATCATTAAGCCACCAGGTACCTTATTAATAGCATCCCATATTGGTATCTGTTTAGTATGGGATGACATGTCCTATTAAGATTTGAACTGTTATATAAGTTTATCTGTAGACAAAGTGGCTCTGTAAACTTAAGCATTTTTGATCACCTCTATCATCGGTAGTGCTTTCTTAATGAACTTCTTAACATTAATACACTTACCCAACCATACCTCATTTACCATGAACCCTATCGACGCCAGCAACATCTCAGCATGCCTTCTATCACACTTCTTATCACATAGCATATAATCATCAAAAGCTTTAGTCCTATAACATACTGAATTCCCCCATCAAAGCCCAAATTATACACTCCACGCCTCAAGTTCAAGATCCTGCAAGCTGCCCTATAATATGACGCACCATCTGTCAACACAAGATTTAAAGGCTAGGTAATAGTACCTAGCCCTGGTAGAGGTCAAGGTCAGCCGTGAACATGAGTCTCCATCTTTGATCCATAGATGGCTCTAATATTCTTTATGAACGTTAATACTGTCAACATGTTGACTACATATATGCTGATAAACGTTGTCGAGATTATTGTATATAGTGGTGAACCTAAAAATGTATTTAATTGTTGTTTCCATAGATGATCTTCTTTGTTTCTGAATTCATCTTTTCTATATCTAGCATTCTTTCCTTTACAGTATCTGAGTCCAGCTTGAAAGTCCCAAACATGTAAGTAGTTAGCTCTATATCATGCCCTAACAATACTCATCGTACAAACAATACATAATTATTTAACGTAAGATAAGATTTAAGGGAATAAAATATAAAAACAATAAGTGAAATGCTAAGAAAAACAAGATTATAGTATCACGATAAATTTAAGTATGTTCAGAATGGTTGCATATCGTGTATGCCGCCTTCTCTGATTCCTGCATCAGTAATTTTTATGAATATGGCGTTATTTTGTAATTCTTTTATGGTTTTGGCACCTAAATAGCTCATTCCTGATCTTAATCCTCCTACTAATTGTCTAAGTACTTCTGAGACTGTTCCTCTATATTCAACTAAACCTTCGACACCTTCGGATACGTATGCTTCTATTTCTTCTTCTTCGAATACTCCTTCTCTTTCCATTCTGGATAAATATGCGCCGTGTGATGCCATGCCTCTGTAAATTTTATATTTTCTGTTTTCTCTTATTATGGTAGCTCCAGGGCTTTCGTCGGTTCCTGCGAGTAGATTTCCTATCATGACTGTTGATGCGCCTGCTGCTAAGGCTTTTACTACGTCACCAGGTTTTCTTATACCTCCATCGGATATTATTGGAACATCATATTTGGATGCAGCTTCAGCGCATTCGATTATTGCGCTTATTTGTGGTATGCCGACGCCTGCAACTAGTCTTGTTATGCAAGCGCTTCCTGATCCTATTCCAACTCGTATTGCGTCAGCACCTGCGCTTGCTAAAAGTTCGGTTCCTTCTGCTGTTGCTACATTGCCTGCGACAACGTCTACGTCAAATTCGTGTTTTATTTTTTTAATAGCTTCTATTACGCTTTGTGTATAACCGTTTGCGACGTCTATTACTATGAAATCTGCTTCGGCTTCTAAAAGTTTTTTTGTGCGTTCTAGATAGTCTTTTATTCCTACGGCGGCGCCGACCATTAGGCGTCCTTTTTTGTCTTTTGATGCGTATGGGAATTTTTCCATGTTTGCTATGTCGCGCATTGTGATTAAACCTTTAAGTACGTTATTTTCATCTATTAATGGTAATTTTTCTAATCTGTGTGATTTTAGTATTTCTTTTGCTTCATCAATAGTGATGTTAGGTTTTGCTGTGATGAGGCGTTCTCTTGGGGTCATTATTTCAAATACTTTTTTGGATCCTTTTTCGAATATTATATCTCGTGAGGTGACTATACCGAGTAGGTGGTTAGTTTCATCAACTACTAATAAGCCGCTAACTTTGTATCGTTCCATCATTTTGCGTACGTCATCTACTGTATTATTTGGGTTTATAGTGTATGGTTTTTCTATTATTATGCCCTCTGATCTTTTTACTTTTAAGACTTCTTTTACTTGATCTTCAATTGGCATAAATCTGTGAATGACTCCTATGGCTCCTTCTCTTGCCATTGCTATTGCTAAGCGTGCTTCAGTTACGGTATCCATTGGGCTGCTTACTATTGGTACGTTAATTTTGATACGTCTGGTGAGTTTAGAGCTAATATCAACTTCGCGTCGGGAACGTATTGGGGAAGGTCTTGGTACTAATAGGACATCGTCAAAAGTGAGTCCTTCGCCTCTAATTATTACCACAGTAGTATCACCAATATATAAATACGTGGTTACAAATAAAATTTATCATATGAATTGCTAATATTTTGAAAAAATTATAGTATTTTAATATTTAATATTAGTTTTATTTATTAATTATAAATACCATGTGTTATGAAATTATTAGTTTATAATACTTTAGTAAGCTATTACATTTTGAATATTAAATTATTTAAGGAAGAAAAATATAATCTATTATGGTGATTATATGTCTGTACTTAGTAGGGATGAAGTAGAGACGAGGCTTACTAAATTGAAGAATTGGAAATTGAGGGGTAAAAGAATAGTAAGGACTGTTAGGTTTAAGAGTTTCTTGGATGCTATTAGTTTCATAAATAGGGTTGCTGTAATAGCTGAACGTAAAAATCATCACCCAGACATTAGAATCTCGTATAATCGTGTTACTATATCATTAATTACTCATGATGTTAAGGGACTTACGGATCTTGACTTTCAGCTTGCGGAGGAAATTGATACATTAATAAGTGATTTTAAAGGTAAAGTTTAAAAATTTTTTGTAGTTCTGTAATTCTCTCAACGTATAAATCAGCTCCAAGCACATTACGATTTACTGACACAGTATAACAACCAAGTTTTTTACCAGCATCAATATCCCATTGTGTATCACCAGCAAATATTGTCTTATTAGATTCGGCGTTAAGTTTTTTAAGGGCTAATGATAGCTGATTAATTCTATATAAGTCATCCTCTCTTGTTATTATTAATTGTATGAAATCTAAAATGCCGAGTCTCTCTAATACTAATAATGCTGGTTCTTTTGCTTGTAGTGTGATTAACCCAGTTTTTATTTTGTTTTGAACTAACCATTTGAAAAAATCTATTAATGTATTATCACGTGTTACTTTTTTGGCAGCTTGTAGTTCAACTTGTTTTATATAGTTGAATGCCTTATTAATAAGTTCATTATCACCTTTAGCTGCTATAGGTATACTTGTGGCTAATGGTCTAAGTGGATGATCGGTTTTTAATAAATTCCTTATTGTTGTTCTTAATTGTTCCCAATCAATGTCAAGTTTAACAAGCGTACCATCAAGATCTGTTATGAAATATGTAAATTTCATTATAATCAATTTTTGTACTTACTAAAGCTTTATAAAATTTTTGTAACATTCGCTGGACGTGGCAACTTAAGCTATTAGTGATTGAGGTTAGGTGCTGTGCTTAACTCTCTTCCTTAGCCTCATCAAGCTTTTGACTTGCTAAACAGTGATCACTTAAGTTACCAGGTCCCATTCGCTTGGTACTGTTAAGGTTTTGAGCATGTTTTATAATATTCTCTAATGATGACAATAGTTGGATCTTAGCTTAATAATTATTCAGCTTAGACACTTTACTATGATAATCTTATTAGTCTAGAACCTTTAGTGATAACGTTTAGTTACATTAATCTTTTATTATCATTTCCAATGTGAATATTAGGTGTTATATTTGTCAATGAAGGATTACATTGAGCTTACAAAACCGAGTCAAACATTCTTATTACTATTTACATCTATAATGGCTTATTATGCTGCTCCTGGAGTAAAAAGTTTCATCACGATATTATTACTAATAATTTCAATGACTTTAGCTGTGAGTGGTGTTACTGCAATGAACATGTATTTTGATAGGGATATTGATAGTGTGATGCAACGTACTAAAAAACGTGCTATACCTTCTGGCAAAATATCACCTGTTAAAGCGCTCATCTTTGGTACTATCTTATATTTAAGTGGACAAGCATTATCATTTATGATAAATCCTTTAGTTGCTATAACAATTTTTCTGGGATTCTTTTTTGATATACCAATTTATACAATCTTCTTAAAACGACGTTCATCTACAAACATTATATTTGGTGGTATTGCAGGTAGTATGCCGGCAATGGGTGGTTGGCTTGCACAGACGGGTAGTATAGATCTTGGAGCAATTCTTGTATCGTTATTGGTTCTTCTCTGGATTCCTATGCATATCTGGTACATTGCTACATATTATTTAGACGATTATAAGCAGGCTAACATTCCTATGTTGCCAGTAGTTGTTGGACCTAGTAAGGCTGCTATTGGAATTATCATAAGTATTCTTTTAATGGAAATAGATGTAATTATTATGTATGTGCTAAGAATGGTTGGAATATTAACATTAATCATGTCAACGATTTTAGTGATCTTATCTATTTACAAAACATTTGAATTTGCGCGCAATCCTACTAGAATCCAAGCTAGAAAACTCTTTAAATTTGCTAGTCCGTATCTTGCAATAGTTTTTACTATGATTGCTATAGAGAATAACGTATTATCATTCATTAGAATCGCATTAATAGCTTTGTTGCTTTAGTAGTGTTCTTTGTTATAAGGAAATGCATATAAGAGGCGTTTAAGATCGTATAATTGAGTTAATGTGAGTCCTCTTGATGCATTAAACATTATAGATTCAGTTTATAGACGTAATGCAGATATGGCATTACAAATTAGAGATTTAATTTTTAAGTATTCGGAAGAGTTAACTACTAAATTTGGTCAAAGGCCTATAAACATTATGAATTTCTGTGGTACGCATGAATGGACAACAACACATTATGGATTAAGGAGTCTTATGCCTAAAAATGTAAGGTTAATTGCTGGTCCTGGTTGTCCAGTATGCATTACACCAGCCTTTTATGTTGATTTAATGATTAAGTTTTCTTTTGAGGGTTTAAAAGTTTATACTTATGGTGATGCATACGCTTTACCAACTGTTAGAAGTATAAAGGGTGCTAGAAGCTTAAAAGAGGCGAAGGCTTTAGGTGGTGATATTAATGTTGTTTATAGTTTCTATGATGCTATTAAAATTGCAAAGAATGAGAATAAGGTTTGTGTATTCTTTGGTATAGGATTTGAAACTACAGCACCATCATATGCGCTTTTATTTGATAAAGGATTAGTACCTAAAAACTTATTATTTTTGAGCGTGATTAGACTTACACCGCCAGCTGCAGTATATGCTCTTGAAAAGGTTGGATTAGTAGATGGTGTAATTGCTCCAGGTCACGTTTCTGCAGTAATAGGAGCATCACCTTGGAGTATTATTTCTGAGCGATTTAAAATACCTGTTGTAGTTTCCGGTTTTGAACCTATTGATTTGCTCCTTAGTATTGCAATGATACTCAGGCAATTATCTAAAGGTGAAAGTAAGATTGAGATTGAATATTCAAGAGTTGTTACGTTTGAAGGTAATAAGGTTGCGAAAAATTTAATTTCTAATGTTTTTAAAGTTTATGATGCTGCTTGGAGGGGTATAGGTTTCATTCCTAAGAGTGGATTAACATTAAATGAAAAATATAAAAATTATGATGTATTACAAACGTTTAATATAAAAGAACCTGTAAAAGATAATTGGGTATATGATTTACCCCCAAATTGTAAATGTGCTGAAGTTACTTTAGGATTAGCGAATCCTACCGATTGCCCTCTTTTTAAAAAAGTCTGTACGCCTCAAAAACCATATGGGCCTTGTATGGTTTCGAATGAGGGAACATGCGCCGTATGGGCACGTTTTGGTGGGGGAGGTATTGCTGATCAAGTGGTCAATAGTTTAGGTGGTGTATAATATGTGCTGGGGTATTCCTGCTAAAGTTTTAGCGATAAATGAATTAACTGCTAAAGTAGATTTTGGTGATGGTTCTATAAAAGAGGTTTTAATAGCTATAGGTGATGAACTTCATATTGGTGATTTTGTGCTAGTTCATGCAGGTGCGATAATTTCTAAGATCAGCCTTGAAGATTTGCTTACATCATTTGAATATTTAAAAGAAATGGCTATTGAAACTGCAAAGGAGAATGGTATTGATCCTGAAGAGGTTAAACGTGAATTCGATATAAAAATAAAGAGATTGATAAAATCAGAATAAAATCTCTATTATCCTGACATTATGCTGTATATGAAAGTTTAATATTTCATGGGAAATATTAGTTCAGTGATAAAAATGGGTAATGTTGTAACTCTTGCACATGGTTCTGGTGGTGTTGAAACTGCTCAAATACTATCAAGATTGTTCTTTAATCGTCTTGAAGAAAGTATGAAAAGGACTAAAGATGGTGTTGGCATTGATTTTCCTGATGATGCAGCAGCTATACGTACTAGTGATGGATATTTTGTTGTAAAAGTAGATTCTTATACAGTAAAACCATTATTCTTTCCAGGAGGTGATATAGGAGTTTTGGCAGCATCAGGTAGTATTAATGATGTTCTAATGTTAGGTGGTCTTCCTATAGCAATTCTTGATGCAATAGTTACTGAAGAGGGATTTGACATGGACATTCTTGAAAAAATTATAAATTCATTTGTTAATGTGTTAAAACAAGAAAATATACCTCTTATTGGTGGTGATTTTAAAGTAATGCCAAAGGGTCAAATTGATGGGATAGTTATTTCTACTGTTGGTGTAGGTTTTGCTAAGAAATTAATTTTGGATAAGGATTTAAAGCCAGGTGATAGGATTATTACCACTGGATTTCTCGGTGATCATGGTGCTACAATACTTGCTATGCAACAAGGCATTAACTTAAGTGAATCATCTTTAAAAAGTGATGTCAGACCATTAACCAGATTGATGAAACCATTATTAGAGAAATATTCTGAATATATACATGCTGCACGTGATCCTACAAGAGGTGGAGCAGCAATGGTATTTAATGATTGGGCAAGGGAATCTGGTACCGTAATAATTATAAATGAAAAGGATTTACCAATCAGGTCAGAAGTAAAGACATATTGTGATATGTTAGGCATAGACCCACTTTATCTTGCAAACGAAGGAGCAGCTATTATTGGAGTTGATCCAAACGTAGCGGATGAGATTGTTGAATTTATGAAGCAACATGGATTTGATAAGGCTATGATTATAGGTGAGGTAAAAAAGAGTGAAGAATTTAATGGATTAGTATTGCTTAAAACCGTTGTAGGTGGTTATAGAATACTTGAACCGCCAATGGGCGAATTAGTTCCAAGAATTTGTTAGTAATTGAAAATTAGAGATTACTAATTAAACTTTCTATTGATTTCCAATATAATTTAGCCTGTGTAATATTTTTATTTACATTAGGATCAAATGGTATCTCACCTAGTATTTTGCAATTTAACATGTTTTCAAGATCTTTATAATTTATGTCACCAAATATTTTTATCCATTTATTACCATACTTTAATCTAGACATGTTAATAACAATGCCAAGTATTTTTACTCCTTCTTTTATTGCTAAAGTTATAAGACGTTTAACAACATCAAGTGAAAGTTCTGAGGGAGTGGTGATTATTAATAGTTCTCCCTTATTACTAAGTACTTTGTTGATTGCAAGGAACTCGTCACCTGTTCCTGGTGGTAAATCTATGATTAAATAATCAAGAAGTCCCCAATCAATATTTGCTAAAAGTTCCATTATTAAATTATATTTATCTTCGCCCTTTAGCGGAAGTGGGTTATTACCTATTATGAAGCCTAATGAGAAGATTTTTATATTATTAGCATTAATTGGTTTTAATCCTTTATTATCAGATTTAACATATTCTTTGATTCCTGATAATATATGCTGAACTGGACCATGCAAATCTAAATCTAATACTCCTACATTGAGTTTCTTTTCTGAGAGAGCTTTGGCAATAGAGTATGATATTAAACTTTTTCCTACGCCTCCTTTTCCGCTTCCAACTATTATAACGCGATTGATATTTTTTATTCGCTCTCTTATTAAGGGTATTCTATAATCAATTAAGTTCATAGTTTTTCACCTATTATTTTCAGCACTTTAATAGTATTACCAGATATAACTTGAAAATCTACGCTTCCACATTTAGGACAGTTCACAAAAACACTAACTAGTTCTGGAAAAAAGTGAAGTGGAGATTCCTTTCCTTCTGGTTCCATAATTCCTACATCACCTAATCTTTCTCTGAGCTGGTGAGTAACTTCACTTAAATTCCATGCATAATTACAGCGTTTGCATTTGAATGAGACTTTTTCAATAACTATGTTCACATTAGTATCTGAAAGCCCTGAGATGCTCATTATACTTTTAAGGGCTTCTTTAAATACATCTAAATCAATATTCATTAATTCACCAATAGAGATATCTACTTCATCAATTTTTAGGAGATTCTCATTTTTTGCGTAATCAATAAGTGATTGAATTAGACCTTCAGCTAAACTCCATTCATGCATATAAGCTCAAGCAAGGAATATCATACTAAATATTAAAGTTATGTTCACTAAATGTATAAAAATTTAAGAAATATTATTTTAATGCCAAAAATGGAGTTTTTGTGTATAAAAATAAATCTGCACAATATTTTCTTATTAATGGCTGAGAATCTTGAAAGCTCTTAAAATTATGGTGAGAGGTATTGTTCAAGGAGTAGGGTTTAGACCCTTTATATATAGAATTGCTCTCAGATGTAATTTGTATGGGTATGTAAAAAATATTTCGGGAAGTGCTGTTGAGATTCATGTAGAAGGTGAGGAATCCAACCTGAAACAGTTTTTAAGACTTCTTAATGAAGAGAAACCATCAGTTGCAGAAATTGATGAAATAAGTATTGTGGAAATTCCATTAGCTGGTTATAATTCATTTAGTATTATGAAAAGTGATATTACTTCTCATTATAGTTCCATGATTCCACCTGATATAGCGATTTGTGATGAATGTTTGCAAGAGGTATTAGATCCAAATAGTAGATGGTACAATTATCCTTTCCATTCATGCGCATACTGTGGACCTAGATATTCTATTATTGAGAAATTACCATATGATAGGATTAATACGTCAATGAATGACTTCCCATTATGCTCAGAATGTCTATTTGAATACCATGATCCTAATAATAGAAGAAGATTTCATGCGCAAGGTATTAGTTGTCCTAAATGTGGGCCAATCATCTGGTTAGCTGATAAAAATTTTAATAAGATACAAACTAATAATCCTATTTATGAGGCTGCAAAATTACTTGATGAAGGGTATATTATTGCACTAAAAGGTTTAGGAGGTTTTCACATAGCTGCTCTAGCATCAGATGATGATGTTGTAAGAAGATTGAGAATATTAAAAAATCGTCCAACAAAACCATTTGCAGTAATGGCTTTAAATATTGAAATTGTATCGCAAATAGCTCAATTAAATGATCGTGCTAAGTTATTATTACTCTCTCAAGAAAGACCAATAGTTCTTCTTGAAAAACTTAATGCAAGTCCTCTTTCTGAATTAATTGCACCTGGGCTTAAACATGTTGGAATCTTCTTACCATATACTGCATTACATTATCTCTTACTAAATAATACAAAAGATAAGTTTGCTATAATGACTAGTGGAAATCCTCCAGGTGAAACAATGTGCATTGATGAAACATGTGCAAGAGAAAAATTACATAATTATGTTGATTATTTTCTTCTTCATAATAGAAGGATTGTTAACAGAGTTGATGATAGTGTAGTTAGATTTACTAATGGAAATCCTATGTTACTCAGAAGAGGAAGAGGTTATGCGCCTAGATGGATTCAATTACCGTTTAAATTAGAAAAACCAATAATTGCATTTGGTGCTATGTTACAAAATACTGGTGCGGTTGCATTTGAAGATAAAGCAATTTTAACACAATATATAGGAGATGTTGATGAATTTTCTTCATACCAAGAATTAGCAAAGTATTTAAGACTCTTAATGGAAAACTATAAAATTAATGTTACTGACTCTATCTTAGTTTGCGATTTACACCCACGATATCCTACTACAATCATGGCTGAACAATGGTCAAAAAAATATAATAATGAACTCGTTAGAGTACAGCATCATTGGGCACATATAACATCAGTAATGGCTGAGTATGGATTGCATGATGAATATATTGGTATAGCTATAGATGGTGCCGGATTTGGAACTGATGGTAATATATGGGGTGGAGAAATATTAAGAGTAAGTTATAATAACTTTGAACGTATCGGACACTTACAACTTCAAAAAATGCCTGGCGGTGATTTAGCAACATTATATCCATCACGTATGCTCATCTCAATTCTTTCTACATTCCTAAGTGAGAAAGAAATTTTTCATCTAATTAAGAATTTAGGCATTCTAGATAAAGGATTACCCCATAAAGAAAAAGAATTTAACATTATAATGCGCCAAATAAATAATTCACCATTAACCTCTAGTATAGGAAGAGTATTGGATGCCACAGCAGCACTCCTAGGCATATCATACTATAGGAGTTACGAAGGAGAACCAGCAATGAAATTAGAAGCTTTTGCTGAACCTTCTAGTGAATTATTAGACCCAAAAATAGAATTATTAGAAAGCAATTATATTATCAATACATCACATTTGTTCAAATCAATTCTAGAATTATTAGATTCTCAAAAAAGAGAAAAAATAGCATACATGATGCAATATTCTCTTGGGCAATGTTTAGGTACAGTCATAAATAGGATTGCAAAAACTAAGGACAAATATGTCATAATTTCTGGGGGAGCAGCAGTAAATGATTACATAATAAAAGGATTAGCTGATACAATCAAAATAAAGGGATTAGAATTTTTACTCCCTAAACAATTACCAGCTAACGATGGTGGTATACCACTAGGACAAATAGCCGTAGCCTCAAATTACTTTAAAAAATAAAAAGATATTTAAAAATTCTATTTTACAATAATTGTACCATACATTCCAAGCGCCGCATGTTGCGGTACTGCACATATGTAATAATATGTACCCTGAGACGATGCTGTGAATTCTATAGTCCATGTTGGATAGAGATTATTCTGTGCTGGAGGTAATCCCATCATCGGCATTGGTGTAGTAGCTCCTGGAAATGCTAAATATGTCTGAATCATATGTAATGTTTGAGGATATGGTGGTGGAATGTTTACTACTGCTAAACTGTGTGGCATATCTTCATCAACATTCACTACTATCATTTTAACGTTTGTGCCCTGTTTCATAACTATTGTTGGATTTATTAATCCGTAAATTTCAAATGAATACATGTTTCCTTCTGGACCAGCAAGTACTAGGATTTCAGCATTAAAAGAATTTATGATTATTGTCTTATTTTCCTTAATAATAGTAATATAGCTTGGCACTTGTGATTCAAGAGCGGCAAGTTGTTCTTTATTCATTGTCGGAATATTATATCCATGCATACCTCCATATCCGTGCATACCTTGCATCATTCCCCACATATTGTTATAGCTTTGTCCATACATTGGGTTAAACTTTTGTGGAGGAGCTTGATTCATCCATTGATTAAAGTTTTGCATCATTCCTGGAATGCCAAAAGGGTATGGTGCACCATATTGTTGTGCAATTATTATAGTAGGTATTACTAATGCTGCTATTATTAAGGCAAGCCCAATTATTATGGGAGTTTTCATTTTCTATCACCATAAATATCTAAGTAAGCTTTACTTTTAAAGTCAGTTCACACAGTGTATAGACTGACTGTACATATTAAAGTAATTGATCTTTCTCATGATTAAAAATGATTTGCGCCGTCTTAAAATGATAATGTTTATTGTTACTGATTTGTTACTTTTCTATTTAGATTTTCATCTTATTTCCATTGTACAAGTTATTTCAAATTTTATGAAGATTAAATTATTTAATGTTAATAATTCTCTAACACCTGAAAACTCATTTACTGAGCGAATAGATTTAACGTGAGGTTTATAAATAAGAATTAGTGTTGTTATGAGTGAAATCTATGTATACAATTTTCATACCTCTACAAATATTTTTAATGTGCATTTCTGTTAAAGTGGGTTCTTATTTAGAATGTTGGGGGTAAATATTATGGTTGACTTAGTTGGTTTTGTGACCATAGTTCTTGAAGTGTTAGCATTTGTCTTTGCTACATTAATAGCGGTTAGATTGTTAAAAGTGTATTGGAATACTCTTGATGATTCATTGTGTTTTCTTGGTATAGGATTTGTTATGGTATCTATTGCTTCTTTAGTTTTCTCAGTTATACCATTGGTTCAACTTCAAATCTTATTACTTTACTTATATTTAGTAGCGATTCTTATGGATGCATTTGGTTATATAATGATGGTACTTTCATATTTATATAATAAAATTACTAAGAATGTTTATCAAATAATTCCTTTTGTGTTTAGTGCTCATTTGATTTCTCTAGTAGCTCTTGCCATATTATCTTACTATACATTACATCGTAAAAGTTTTCTAGTTGGTATAGGGTTTACCATTTTACTAATTCATCATATAGTAGACTTAAACGGTCTTTTGCAAATGT
>Ga0272445_1001148_pt1 | contig 21686 bp, 28 predicted proteins | sample YNPCB0031_FD_194404 | JGI IMG/M metagenome (GOLD analysis project Ga0272445, IMG submission 194404) | Hot spring sediment microbial communities from Yellowstone National Park, WY, United States - YNP-CB-003-1 | ecosystem: Environmental > Aquatic > Thermal springs > Hot (42-90C) > Sediment... | reverse complement strand
ATCTTTGAGGCTGCCAAAGCTCCAGAGAGACATGTATTTGTGTCTCCCTGAACCAGAACTATACTGGGCTCCTCCATTCTAAGAATTTTTTCAATCTCAATAATCATTTTCCCAGTCTGCTCTCCATGACTTCCGGAGCCAACCTTTAGGGCATACGTAGGCTCAGGTAGATTTAGCTGCTCAAATAAAACTTCATTCATATTATAGTCATAATGCTGACCAGTATGGAGAATAAAATAGTCTAGATTTAAACGTTCAAATTCCCTAATTACAGGCGACATCTTAATTATTTCCGGACGGGTACCAAGTATTACCGAATACATTGTGCTTCCCTTTTACGCTATAGATAATTAAAGATATTTAAATATTGTTTAATAATCTTTAGAAACAAAATTACATATCAAATCTAAATTTGAATAAACAGATATTTTTTACGTAGGAGCGCTTCATAACTCATTTATTATTTTCATCCCTAGCATACATTTATGCGATTATCGCAGCTCTTTTACTATATTCAAGTAATGGTGATAACGCTCTTGCTCTCTTCACACGTTGGAGCGGCGATTAATGATAAAATGGTGAAAACACCACGCCGTAGTGGGATAACGCTCTTTACAGATGACTTTAGTGGATATGAAAACGGTAGCTCAGGTTCACCACCATGGAATGTTTACTGGGGAAATGCTAAGGTGACCGATAGAGCATACCTTTTGTATTCTGTAGAGGCTAAATCTTACGATGAAACCTATTCAGCCCTTTCAGCCCTGCATGCTGAGTGGAGAAACTATAGGGTAAGTTTAATGGTGAAAACGGAAAAGCAGCTTAGAAGCAGCATGCCAAATCCCTGGGAGGTGGCGTGGATACTTTTTAGGTTCCGGGACATCCACAACTTCTACTACTTCATCCTTAAGACCAATGGCATCGAGTTAGGTAAAAGGGAGAATGGCGACTTTTTTGGGCCATCCTCACAAATATTCCTTTATACTCGTGATTCCCCTACTTTACGGCTTGGAGAATGGTACAATCTCAGGATTGAAGCGCTAAACATAAATGATAGCGCTGTCAGAATCAGAGTATGGATTAATGCGGAGATGGTAATAGATTACCTGGATGCCGAAACTATATTACTCTACGGCGGGATAGCCCTTTACGTCGAAGACGCTGTCTCTGCATTTGATGATGTTATTGTCGAAAAAATTTGAGCATTCTCTACACTTCAATTCTTCTAATACACCTCGTCTTAGATTATTTTAAGCCTACAAGCGCCACAGTTAAGATGCTGCTGAGGAAAGGGATCAAAGCATATCATGTAGAAAAAAGCAGAGCAACATAAAATTGTGAGACTATCTCTTCCACCTGAGAACAGACAATATGTGTAGTTCAGAAGCTTCTAGGAGCCGATATTATAATACTCGATGTATGCCAGAGTTGACTGTAGCTATTTTTGCCATATACCAAGGGACAGCGGGAATCAGTATAGGTGACATTTTAGGTTCACACGTCTTCAACATTGGCATTGTGGTGGGTTTGTTAGCGGCTTTCGGTTCTTTAGAAAAGTGCAGTACCGCATCCTTATTAGAACTTATTGATTTGCTTTTTATGGCATCTTTAATTCCCTTACTTCTCGTCGCATTTAAAATGTTCAGCCCAATCGTTGGCATAGCGTTAATCACTGTATTTGCCTTTAGTTCCTATAGAATAAGTAAGAAGCGGAGTCCTCCTACTTCTGATAATGTTGAAGAAAAACTTCCCGGGAGAAATAAGCGAAGGCCTTTTATTATTCTTGCCATGACTCTTACTGCAATGGCAGTAGTTATATTAGCGGCAAGATTTGTCATCCTTTCAGCATGTGAAATTATCAAATTGGCTGGCGTATCCCAACCAGAAATTGGAGCAAAAATAGTTGCAGTTGGCACATCTCTTCCGGAACTTGCATTTGGCTTGATAGCTATGAAAAGAGGGAGAATTCACCTCGCACTCGGCGATGCTATCGGCGCAAACCTCACAACGGTAACTCTCGTTTTAGGTTTAGTTTTAACTTTTCCCCTCATGTGATAGAGGAAATGATTTTCGCCGAAATCCTTTCTTTCGTTCTTATAACGAATCTTATCCTTTGGAGGTACCTAACGAAGGGCGGAGTGACTCAAGTAGGCGGAATAATCTTAATAATGGTGTATGTTCTATTTCAAGCAATTCTTTAGGGATCTAGCGGTAATGGAAACTCAATATACACGTTACCAACATTTTCCTTCTATGCTTCCTTCTAAGGTGCTGGCAACCTATAACCTGCCACCCTACACAGGGCCTGAAGGCTTAGTTTTCGGCACGGATCTTATGGTTGCAGCGGGTATACGCTATGCAACAGAGCTTAAGCTAAGAGGCTACAGCCCAATGATAATATCAATGAGCCTCGGCGGACCGGAGCCATCGGACATAATTGAAGATGCCATAAACTATGCGATTGAAAATGGCGTTATAGTTGTCGCAGCAGCAGGCAACGAGGGGCTTGAGGGTATGGATTGGCCTGGGGCCTACGGGTCGAGTGCTGCGTATGACCGAAACCCCTGAATCATACTCTGGTGGGGGGTACGTTGAGGGGCCTGAGAACCTTTTTGGAAGGATTAATGGCGATTGCATAATTATATGCGATTTAAGAGGTTTAGGTGCTGATAGAGATTTTCTCCTTAAAGATCGATATAATAATATAATATATGGGCTTATACGGACAATTTAGAGCAATTGTGGCATTATAGTGGTAAACTTGCACACTCCCCACTAGTATATGATGTGGATGATGATGGAAGAGCAGAGGTCTTCGCGGGCGACGCCCTACTTGATCATAATGGGGAGATTATGTGGCATGTTGATATCTATGATCACTGCGACAGCGCCATTCTATATAAACATGAGGGTAAACCTATAATGGCTATAGCTAACCAAAACGGTGGCTTTTACTTCATAAATGCTGAAAATGGTGAAATAATAAGAGAGTATTATCTTGGTCACGCTCAAACGCTCTCTCTGGGTTATATTGGGCCTCAGGGTGAGATGTTAATTTGCGGGCATACATTTTGGGGTGGTCTAAATTAGTTTCTATTCAACCTTAAGGGAGAAATAATTTATGCTATATTAGGCGGAGTGTACGGTTGGATTCCAGTAAATTGGGCTGGAGATGGATTGGAGCTTTTGGCATCACCAAAGGGTTTATACGACTGCTATGGAAGAATGCTTGTGAAATTTCCAGACCCGCAAATAGGGAGCATATGGGGCCAGAAGGTTTTTGCGTGTGATATTTGTTGTGACTATAGGGAGGAAGTTATTGTTTGGGATGAAAAATATTTGACGGTTTATACGCAATTTAATGGGCCTAAACCCAAATACAGATTTGAAAGAAAAATTTATAATCAAACCTTCTATGGAAATGGAAATTTTGTTGGTTGTAAGGTGCTTATGGAGTGAGGTGAGAAATTTTCGATGAGCGTTGATGGGCAGGAGATCCTAGCGCTTCATGAGTTGGGGTATAGGTTTGCTGATAGCATAGAGGGTCTATCATGCCTTCAGGTGCAGGTTCTCTTTGAAGCGCTGAGATGCCGAAATGAGAGGATTAGGGAAAGCCTAGAAACCCAGAGTGAAAGCACTAGAGAGGTTAGGCCCCTGGATGAGCTTGTTCATGTTTTGCCTCATGCTGCTGCAGAGAGTTCGCCTTCTAAAGACGAATCCGCAGCTGAAAATGCGGAGAAAGAGGTGAGTAAAGTAAAGCGCTGCCAGGATACCGCTTGACCTTGTTGAGTCAATAATCCTAGTAATGCCACGGGAGGATGTTGAGAAGATGATGATTGAGTTAAAGCCCTAGTCCGCAGGGTTCGCTTAAGAAAATATGTGAGGTGGACTCCATGATGCATGATTGGATTAGGCGATTACTAACGAAGCGCGTCTCCAGGCAGGTTGGCTCAAGCAGTAAGCTGCGTGTTGAGGAGATCCCGCCCAGCGAGCGCCTGGTCCTACTCTTCAAGTTTAGCCTAATCGCCATAAGCATATTGGCAGCCCTAGAAATTGCTCATCTAGCGTTTCTAGGGTCGTGGAACAGCGAGATATTTGCAGCGATAACGGGGCTTGTTGGAACTGTTACGGGGATTATTATTGGGGCTAAAAAATAGTGGAACAGCGAAAACTGGGGTTGGAATGGTTGCATTTTTTGCTTTTACAGTTGATTTAGGCTCTGTTAGGCATATGTGAAAACCTAGAGGGGGGTATCAATTTTAGCATGAAAAATCAGCCTAAAATTGTCATCCTGAACCGCATCGATAGTGCGCGTAGAATCGTTAAGACTGATACGCAGAAGATTAGGTTGAAGCTTCTCAAAACCCTTGAGGAAATCTACAGCACAGCTGAGCGTATTGCGAAGGTGAGCAGCAGCATCTAATCGTTGATGGGAAACCTATGAAGATCACTTTGAAGATGAGGAGGAACTGGAAAAATGGCAAATCCCAAAACTATTTCTCTTGCCTTACCATGTTAAAGAAAAGAAAATAGAAGGACTTATCAAAAGATTCGGGAAAGACTCGTCCCTAATCCGCAGAATGGTTCAAGAAGCCCAGTTCGCAGCAACAGTTCGAGATCCGATAATTATAGAAGATCCACCCATTAACATCTTTGTTGAGACGCTTCTTAAAAAATATAAAAAGTTGAAGACGGAAGTCCATCGAGTACTCGACCAGTACGGAATTGAAGGTTACCGAGAAAATCTTGAAACATTGCTTAATCCCGATGTTTTGGATCGACTAAGAAAAGTTTACGGCCTTGACGAAAGCACTATTCAGTATCTTCAGGTAGCAATAGTAAATTACATTCTCATTCAACACATTGAAAAATGGTTCTTATACTCGAATAGGTCAGAACTTTCCCGCAGTATTCTATCAGCACAAATCGACGTGGAAAACTGGCTTAGCTAAGAGGACAAGAAGCTAAGTAAACTCGTAGAAGTCGTCAAGTCCGAGATTAATAACATAGGAAGATCTACATTTTCTCGCAATACGTATCCACCGCTGAGCTAATAACCGACTACCTCGTGCAAAAACTCGCACTAAAGCCAAGAGACATAGTGCTCATCACGGGACAAGATGAAGCAGAGGAACAATACTCAAAACTGGACAGCTTCAAAAGAGTAGGCAGAATCCTCGTGACAACCCCAGTTTTCGACAAGGGAACCGACATCCCCCAAGCAAACACGATCATCGTGTACACTCCGCCACCAAACACAGAGAAACTGTTTCAAGTTGTTGGCAGAATTAGAGGAGGAGAAGTGCTATTTTTAGCCTACAAAGGCTATGAAGAGGACGCTATGAATCAAGTTGCCGACCAATTGAGAAGAGCTTTTGCCTTAGCAGAGGTTGAGAAAAATTGGAATTAATAGCAATTTCCGATATTTACGGAGACATACTCAGGGTTAAAGCCCTCACATCTATATTAGGTCATACTGGAAGTGAGAATAGAATTATAATAATCGCCGGAGACTTAAGCCGAGGGGATGCATCCGAAAAATCCGTGAAAGACTCAATGGAGATTCTTTCAGAAGCCTGCAGATATTTATTCTATGTTCCAGGTGACTGCGACCCAAAAGATTTTAAAATCGAACTAGCTAACGCAATAAATCTCGATGAGAAAAACTAAAAGATGAGTAGAAAACTGACCGCACGGAAAAGAATGCATCTCAAAGTAGGCTTTGAAAACATCTGCAAAAATGATGGGTTAACGCTCCTCAGAAAACGTAAATGGGCTAAAAAATATATTGCAAATAAACAATGGTAAAAATATATTGCCACAGTAAACTGAGATGGGAAAAAATAAATGAAGATCGCCCTCTTCGTTTATGAGTTTCCACCAAAGATTGTCGGTGGGCTTGGAACATACGCCATGGAAGTCGCTAGGCGTTTCGTTATGTTTGGACATGAGGTTTCAGTCTTCACAATGAATGATGATGAGGCTTCGCTGCCAATTAGGGAGATGTGGCGCGGTGTAGAAGTGCATAGGCCAGCGCACATAGATATTTCCGACTCGCTGCCGCATATAATTGCCGACGACGTTAAGAAGTGGGGTAGGGGAATAGAGCTATTCTCAAAGGTTCTTACATATAACATTCTAAGCGCCCACAGCTTCATTAATGAAATATCACGTAGGGATGGGCTGAAATACGATATTGCCGCTGCGCATGACTGGCTCTCAATAATATCAGCGGTAACCGTGAAGAAGGAGCTGAAGATGCCGCTTGCCTTCCACATTCACTCAACCGAGAAGGGAAGGACTTTAGGAAACGGATCTGAAATAATAGGCAGCATGGAGCTTAAGGGCGGAGAAGTCGCAGACAAAATCATAACGGTCTCACATGCCATGAGAGACGAACTGAAAGACATAGGCTTTCAAAACGAAAAAATAGAGATCTGCTATAATGGCATAGACCCCGAAAAATATGATCCGGGAAAAGTAAGCGTTGAAGAAGCAATTAGGGTCAGAGAATCCTACGGGGTGAATGATGACGAACCCCTTCTGCTCTACATTGGAAGGCTCACCATAATTAAAGGGGTCGATAGGCTTGTAATAGCAATGAGCCGAGTAATTGAGAATATCCCAAAGGCAAGGCTCATAATAGTTGGCGTTGGCGCAATGGAACAATACTTAAAAGCGTTAATTAACAGATTTAACCTGCAAAATAACGTGAAGATCTACCCGAAATTTCTAACAGAGGAGGAGAAAATAGCCCATTACGCTGCATGCGACTTAGCGGTTTTCCCCAGCTTATACGAGCCCTTCGGCATAGTCGCCCTAGAGGCTATGAGTATGGCTAAGCCTGTTGTTGTGGGTGCTAGGGGCGTAAGCGGGATGAGGGAGATAGTGATACCCTCAGGGCCAAACCAATGCGGCTTCCACATAGATCCATACGACCAAAACAATATGGCTGAAACAATAGTTGAAGCCTTAAAAAACCCGGAGAATCTGATGAAAATGGGCAGAAATGGTAGGGATAGAGTTAAAAAATTCTTCAACTGGGAAATTGTGGTGAACAAAACCCTTAAAATCTATGAAAACATACTAAGCGGATGAAGGGGGCTGAGAATGCTGACAAACGATCTGAGGAAGGACTATATACTAGACCGATGGGTGGTGATAGCGTCGCAGAGGAGGATGAGGCCCACAGACTATGCAGAGAGACAAAGCGAGGAAAGGAAGCCGGCTATATGCCCATTCTGCCCAGGGAACGAGAACCTAACCCCGCCAGCATCGCTCATATACGTTATGGCTGAAAATGGCAGGATAGAAAAAACCAGAGATGGAAACGGTGCACGCCGCAAAGACTGGATTATAAGATGCATCCCAAATCTTTATCCAGCATTCTCCCCGCCAGCGATGGAGAATCAGGAAGACGATGCCAGCGTACAATTCTTCCATGGATATGTACGCATGAAGGCTTATGGATGCCACGAAGTCCTTGTTGAATCGCCGAATCATGATGAGCATCCAAGCGTGGCTAGGTTGCAGCAGCTAATCCATGTTGTAAACGCCCTAAAAGATAGGGCAACCTACCTCATGCGGAAGAAATACATACGTTACGTTTCAGTTTTCAGGAATCATGGCGCCAGCGCCGGCGCATCCCTATCCCATGCGCATCTGCAAATCATCGCGACGCCGATAATTCCAAAAACAGTCAGAGATGAGGCGGATGCGAGCGGAAAATTTTACGCGGAGACTGGAAAATGCGTATTCTGCGAAATAATCAGTAGGGAATCAGCAAGCGAAAGGCTCATATGGGACAATGGGGTTTTCACTGTTTTCACACCTTGGGCGCCAGCAAACCCATTCGAGTTCTGGATATTTCCAAAAAGACATCAGTCGACAATACTGGATCTTACAGATGACGAAGTTAAGAGCCTCGCTGAAACAATCAGGATTAGCCTAGGAGGATTAAAGAGGCTGCTTAATGACCCACCGTACAATCTTGGCTTCCACATGATTCCGGAAGAACATTACCATTGGCATATAGAGGTTTACCCGAAACTATCCGTGTGGGCTGGATTCGAGAAGAGCACGGGAATATTCATAAATACTGTATCGCCTGAGGAGGCTGCCGAAAGCCTAAGGGAGCCATTTAGGATCGAGGAGAAAAATGTTAAATCCATCCGGTACTGATGCGCCCTCCTAACTGTACATGCTCAGAACCTTTCTTATTCCATCAATGGTTATAAAATACTTTTTTGTCCCCGAATCTACACTCATGGCGACGTAGTTGCCATCCATCAGAATCTTAAGGTTCTGCTCAACCTTCGACGGCTCCAGCATTGTCCAGCGCACTATCTCCTCAAATGTAAGCGCTCTCTCAGAGCTTGTAGCGCCAATATTATGGAGCATGCATAGAAAATAGATTTCCTCAGGCACGGATACATGTTCGCCGCCGCTCATATTTATCCCTCAAGCGCCCTCCTATAAACCTCAATCGTTCTCTCAGCCACAGCATCCCAACTATACATTTCATATATTTTTCTTTTAGCATTTTGCGTAAGCCAAGATGCATAGCCGGGATCGGAGAGAATCCTATTAACGCCCCAAGCTATTGAATCCGGATTTTCAGCGTAAGCCAAAAAGCCGGTTCGATCATGCTCAATTATCTCAGATAGGCCGCCTGTGTTGCTGGCTACAACCGGAACCCCTGCAGCCATGCCTTCCAATGCAACTATGCCGAAGGGCTCATAGACTGATGGAACCACAAGAACATCTGAGCTTACAGTTAACTCAACTAGATCATTATCGGGGAGAAAACCCAAAAATGTTATTTTATGCTGACAGCCAGTTTGAACCGCGAGGCTCCATAAGTGATCCTTTAACCATCCATCCCCAACTATGACTATTCTGGCATCAGGGTTAACTCTAACGATTTGAGGAGTAGCCTTAATTAAATATTCCACACCCTTCTGCGGAGCCAACCTCCCGATGAAAAGAACTATTCTCTCATAGGGCGCTATTCCGAAGCGCCTCTTAACTGACTCCCGGTCAACGCTAATATTATACTTTGATGCATCAATAGCATTTGGAATAACATCAACCTTCCCGCTTGGGAGATGGAAGTGCTCCTCAATTTCACGCTTTGCGGAATTGCTCACAGCAATGATTCTTTTAGATTCATACGTCAACCACCATTCTACTCCGTCGATAATGCGGGAGTTCGGGCTATGGATGCCTCGCGCCCTACCGGCCTCGATGCTGTGAATTGTTGAAACAAGCGGCGCATTCAAGTAATGTTTTGAGGCTATGCCAGCTGGAGCTACAAGCCAATCGTGAGCATGAATAATATCAAATCTGACGCTCCTACTTAACATCGCAATCTTCTTCTCTAAGAAATGGTTGAATATAAGTACCCAAATTATAAAGTCTGGATGCCCAAGCTCTATAGGCACCCGATAAATCTTAACGCCATCGCTTTCTTCATATAGCGGTGCACCTGGAAAATCTAAAGTGACGACATGAACCGAATGTCCCCTTTTAGCGAGAGCTCTAGTAAGCCCAAAGCAGTGTCTAGCTATTCCGCCAACTATTCTAGGCGGATACTCCCAGGTTAGCATGCAGATGTTCATGTGCGATAGGCGCGCTCACCTAAGCTTCTAAGAACCTTAAGATTTCACATAATTATAATCTTTATGCTAATCACATGTTGCATGATACATATTAACGAATTAGGTTAGGCATCTCATTCAGGAGCTTAATGCTGAACCCATGATTCAATAAAAAATCCTCAAATTCCCGGAAAACCGGGCTTTCCGTCTTGTTTATCCTTAAGTAAAATCTTTTCCCCTCATAAAGCGGACTCATATCGTAAAGTGCGATCCTCCTCGGAAGCGGGAGTTTGCTGACAAGGAAACTTACAACTCTTTCTGGGATAGCCATCTGCGATATTAGGGCAGCATATGAAACATCTACGCCTCTATATAAGTTTCCATCCCTGACGTATTGACGAGTATTTGCAATAACTCTCTTGAAAGTTTCAAGATGAACCTGACGAACCAGCACTAAATAATGATATTCCCCATCGGCATTCACTAAATCTTCATGCTCAAAAGTTTTCCAGCCCTTAACCCTACAGACAGGCTTAAATTCATCGATAATATCCCAAAAATTAATCATTACTATTCGCCTATACCAACCAAAATATTGCGGGGTCCACTATTTATATTTTTATTATCAAATCTTCCCCGGGAATGCTTACCGCAGCAAAAATAGCGCTTTCTAAAAAGAATCCTGGAAAGCTGCGCTATTGAACAACCTCGTTATATACTCTTAGAGTGTTCTCTGCAACAGTCCTCCATGTAAATGCCTCTAAAACCCTCCTTCTAGCGTTCTCCCCGCATCTTTTCCTTAAATCCTCATCCTCCAAGAGAATCGTTACAAACTTGGCTATATCGCTAGGATCATAGGGGTTTATGTGGAAGCCGCATTGGTTTGGCCCTGAGGGTATCACTATCTCCCTCATCCCGCTTACGCCCCTAGCACCCACAACAACAGGCTTAGCCATACTCATAGCCTCTGTGCAAACTATGCCGAACGGCTCATACTTAGATGGGAAAACGCATACATCCGCCGCAGCGTAATATTTTATTCTAAGGTCCTCGGGCAGAAACTCATACTTTAAGATAACATTATTCTTCAGATTAAGTCTTGAAACCTCGTTTCTAAGCATATCCTCCTGCTCCCCAACACCTACGATCACAAGTTTAGCCTTCGGAACCCTCGCCAGGATCTCCGGCATCGCAAGTATAAGCGTATCCGCACCCTTAACCCATGTTAACCTACCTATGAAGAGTATCATATATTCATCATCGCCTATCCCGAGGCTTCTTCTCACCTCCATAACTTCCTCACGTGAAAACCTCTCTGGAGAGTATCTTTCAGCATCAATTCCATTATGGACAACCCGAATTTTCTTCTCATCATAGCCTAGGCTTACAAGATGATCTCTCATAGCGTAGCTCACAGTTATAACCCTCTCCGCGTAATCGGCTGAAAGCCTCTCAAGACGCTTTATCGTGTCAGAACCGTTCCCAGCCCTACCCTGCTCAGTGCTATGCACGTGGAAGACAAATGGCTTATTCAAACCTCTGCTTGCCAAAATGCCGCCTATTGATCCAAGCCAGTCATGTGAAACTATCATGTCAACCTTTCTCCTTTCGCTTCTAACCAAATCGTTCACAAGCTTACTTGCTGAAAGAACATTGTATAGGAAAACATCGCCGAAATATTTTTTGCCGCTCTCAGACCAACGCTGTATCTCCTCAGGTATAAACATTGGCAGCAGTAAGCTCACATTCATGTTCTCAACTATTGGACGGTGAACCTCTACGCCTTTATATATGTCTCTTGTCGGAGCATCCTTTGTATGCATCGCAAATAAAGTTACATCATGCCCCATTCTAACAAATTCCCTAGTTACATACTCAGCGTATGTTCCAAGCCCGCCGACGATATATGGCGGAAACTCATAAACGAAGAAGACTATTTCCATACTCAACTCCCTATACCAAAACATAGCATAAAAAATTTAACATTTTCCATATCCACAGGAGCATGCACCAACTTATCCTGTGAAGATATCTGGCGAATACCTTTTTTATTAGGTCTCTCCATGGTGAGCGATGCGTAAATAGAAAGGTTAATGGCTAACTTATGATAACTTTTTATGGGGAAATGGGATGCTGATGGCTTTCGTATTTATTAGGGTTGAGGCCGACGCTATCTCCAAAGTTTCCTCGCAGATAATGAAGATAGAGGGTGTGAAGGAGGCGTATGAGGTTACGGGCGACATTGATGTTATAGCGAAGGTTTCAGCGCAGAATGTGGATGAACTGAGCAGAATAATATTTAAGATTAGGGAGATAGATGGCGTTCAGGGAACAGATACAAGGATTATTTTGGCAAGCTATAGGTGAAGGGAGATTGGAGAGAAAACCCATAGCGGAACGCCTAAGGGAGATGCGGGAAGAGGGAATCTTGAGAAGCGATATGCTTAAAATCCTATACCTGGAGAAATACCCAATTTTTGAAATAACAAGCTGCATGGGAATAACCTCAAGTGAACTTCAAAAACTTAATGAAGAGATGAAACTTTTCCTCATAAGATGCCCCGCCGGCCACAGATTCCTCGATGATCCCGCCTTACATGCTGAGGATGCGCATTACTGCGTTGAATGTAAAAGATGGTTTAATGAAGCAACTTTAAGGGATGAAATAGAGCTTGAGATTAGGAGGCTTAGGGAAAAGGAAGGCGGCGTAGCATAAGCAGGCATAGTTTAAATGGCGGAGACTGGAATTGGGAACCTATGCTCAAATACATTTATGCCTCGTTTAAAATCCTCAATTCTTTTATTCTTTTCTCAACAAGATCTATTAGTGCGCAGCGCAGCTCCTCTCTATCCTTCCATACTCTAGGTAGATTGGCTATTCTGGCAGCCAGCTCCTCATCACCTATTACGCTGGATATCCATCTTTCAAAGTCTCCTCTGGCAATATGGAAGGCTATTGATTCAGCGCTTACTTTTTTAAGGGCTTCGCAGAATTCCTCTAGGCTGTTCGCCGAGATATCTGTTGGGGAAGCAAACATGTAGAAGAATCTGAAGCCCCTGTCCGCTGGCACCCGCCTCAGTAAACGCTTATACTTGAAAGACGGCTTATAGGTTTCAGATCTACATCTAGCCTCAAAATCCAGAAGTACGCCAATATAGGTTATGAACGCCTCCATCGGGCTTCCATAAGGATTAAATGAATCGTGAACCATGCCGGATTCTCCGCCCCTAGTATACATGTAGTAAAAATGATCGCTTGTCTGCATATAACGCCAAATTTTAAGTAGGTTCGCATCATTCAACTCCTTAACAAGCGGCCCCAACTCATTAATCATGTTGAACGCGGTGTTCTGCTGCGGATTACTTAACCATGCGCTTATGTCACGTTCAACATCAGCCCATGAAACAGTTCTCTCAGGCGGGACGCTTACTTCTCCGCATGGCGCATGCTTCCGGATAACCTCAGACGGCGTTGACCATGAAAGATTCTCCCATTTCTGCGCTTCTATAGGTAGCCATCTTAAAAACTCCAGTATGCCGCTCTCAGCCCAATAATGTTCGCCGAAGGTTTCATAATCCATGAACAGCGTTATAACCTGCCCATAAGTATGCGCCAGCCAAGCCGCGTACTTATCCGCCGTCAGAGGCCACTGATCCCACTGGGTTGATGCGAAGCGGAAACCTATATCGTCGGAAAGCCTATAATTCCGCAGTAGAATCCTGATCTCCGAACCGTAAGCCTTATAGATGAAATTGGGGGATCTCCAGCCTAAAATTCTGTCGGCGCCCTCGGTCAATATGGATTTGAAACCCATCTTTTCAGCAACCTTGGCAATCTCATCATTATATAGGCACTCAGTGTTTTCAAATGTCCCCGGCATATAGCCAAATAAATCTCTGATCTTTTGACGATGCATCTCAATCTGCTCAATAAACTCAGAGCGGTCTAAAGCGTTTAGGCTTGAGAGCGAATGATAATATGTTTGGCTCAATATCTCAGCGCATCCCGTTTTAATAATTTGCTTAAATAGGTCTAGGAGATCCGGGTTCCACATCTCGCATTGCTCCAGAAAAACCCCTGAAAAGCTGAAAGAAACCTTAAACTGCTTTTTCTCCCCCTTAAACCTGTCCATTTGCTCCAGTAAGATTCTGCTCGCTGGAAAATAGCACTTTTCAGATATCCTCATGAAAATTTCCCTGTTAAGTTTATGGTCAAAATAAATATCGAAAAGATCCTTACTGCTTACTTTCTGGCGAGTGATAAGCTCAAAATTGAAGTTGCGGTTCAATCTGAAAGGTTGATGAACCTCAAGGATCAAACATATGTCGGGCAATAATCATCACTTAAAATATTTGTTTCCATCCCATCCAATATATTTATTTGTCCCAAACCTTTATAAGCCGGATAATTATTAAGCGCAGAGCCTCCGGGAAGAAAGAATTTTAGGAGCATAATGATATTAGGGATTATGAATCAAGACCTTTTAAATGGAGGTTCTATGCTTAAATGGGGCGCAATATTAACGTCTTTGGACTTTCAGAGAGCGAGCTTGAATTTTATTCGAGACAAATAGCTCTTTCAGAAATAGGATATGAGGGGCAGCTAAAACTTGCAAAGTCAAAGGTATGCATCGCTGGCTTAGGCGGCTTAGGTTCACCAGTAGCGTTGCAACTTGCCGCCATGGGCGTTGGGTATATACGTTTGGTTGATCAGGATGTTGTGGAGCTATCGAATTTGCATAGGCAGATAATTTATGGAGCAAAATTTATCGGCTACCCGAAAGTTGAGGTTGCAGCTAAAAGGCTAAAGGAGCTGAATCCGCATATAGAAATTGAGCCCCTGCCGATTTCGATAAATGCCAATAATGCTGAAGACGTAGTTAGAGACATGGACGTTATAGTTGATGGTTTAGATCGCATAACCCCCCGGTACGCTATAAATAGGGCTTGCCAGAAAATAGGTGTGCCCTACATTTTCGCCGCAGCCATCATGACATTTGGTAATGTAACAACAATAGTGCCGGGTAAAACCCCCTGCTTAGAGTGCTTCCAAGGAGACCTTGAAGATGAAGCCCTACCAACATGCGCATCCGTAGGCGTCCACACATCCCTGTTAAGCATAATAGCCGGGATAGAGACATCTGAAGCTGTTAGGATAATGCTCGGCAAAGAGCCGCTTCTGGCAAAGAGGCTGCTGCATTGCGACGTTAGGGATTTAACTTTTGAGGAGATAGAGATCTCGAAGGCTGAAAGCTGCCCTGTATGCGGTTCGAAGCCCCTCAGGCCGCCTATGCCTCTGGTGAGAAAAACAATATCTGAAACTCATAGTAGGGGGAGGAGAAAGGTCTTCAGAATAACTCCTAGGGAAGACTTAAAATTAAACATGGATGAACTGGTCTCGCTGATCGCTGAAATGGGATTTAAAATCAAGGTTAAGGCTGAACTTGGCGTAACATTTTGCAACGAATTTGGAGGAGAAACCAGCATATTGAAAAGCGGCATAGCAGTGATTGAGGGCGCTGGGGATGAGATGGAAGCCTACAGTTCATTCTCAAAATTAATAGTTGATAGGCTTGGAATTCCGGAATCAAGAATCTTCTAAGGGGGGGTTAACATAAAGGTTAAAATGGGCATGAATCAGATACGCCTCTTAATTGAAGAGACGCGGAAAAGATACCCGATTGAGGCATGCGGCGCGCTTTTCGGAGAATTAAGCGGCGGCGAAGTGCGCATAAAAAAGATTGTGATATTTAGAAACACACTTGAATCCACAGTGAGATTTCAGATAGATCCGGAAGATTTCCTAAAAGCGCTGTTTGAAGCCGAAATGGAGGGCTTGCAGCATATAGGCTTTTTTCATTCACACTCAGCAAGCCCATATCCATCCATGGCTGACATAAAATATATGAAGCTCTGGCCTGAAACGATATGGCTCATAATCTCATCAATTAATTATGAAGTAGCAGCATACCGAATGATTAATGGAGATCTGCAGGAGGCTTACATAGATGTTGAGATGAAATAGAGCGTTTACAGGTTGACGCCGGAAAAGCCCCTACTTTAGTTGGGATGAACGTTAAAAATGGCTAATCAAGACCTTTCAATAATTTATTTTTCCTATTAGCGGAAGCAAAAGAAATAAAAATTATTTCCTCAATTTTAAATTACTGTTGAATAATTATGATGGGAAAACTTATTGTTGTAAAAGTTGGAACAAGCAGCTTAACTAAAAGCGACGGAACCCTAGATCTCAACACGATGCATGAGTTAACTAGCCAGATAGCTGAGGCTGTTAAAAGGGGATACCAGATAATCCTCGTCACATCCGGGGCGATAGCATCCGGCATTGCGGAGCTCGGCATAAAACCTAACCCAAACGATATAGTTTTTAAGCAGGCATGCGCCGCTGTTGGACAGGGAATTCTAATGGCGCATTACCGTGAGCTTTTTAAACAGCATAATTTGAAGATTGCGCAGATCCTTCTGACAAAAGAGGACTTAGCTAATAGAATCTCCTATGTTCATACATGCAACGTTCTTGATAAGCTGCTCAGCCTAGGGGTTGTGCCCATAATAAATGAGAACGATGTCACATCGGTTGATGAAATAATGCCCGTCATGAAGGGATATAAAGTTAACTTCAGCGACAACGACATTTTATCCGTTTTAATAGCCAACGCCGTCCAGGCGGACATGGTCGTAATATTATCGAATATTGATGGACTCTACGATGCGAACCCATCTAAGAAGAAGGGGGCACGGGTGATCCCAATTGTAGAGAAAATAACACCTGAGCTGAAAGAGATCGCTGAGGGGAAAAGCGCTCTTGGAAGGGGAGGGATGAAAACTAAGCTGGAGGCTGCTGAAATAGCTATGCAGAGCGGTATACCGCTTATAATAGCAAACAGCAGAAGAAGGAATGTGCTGATAGATATACTTGAAGGAAAGCAGGTTGGAACATACTTCAAGCCATACGGCAAGATGTCAAGCATAGAGAGATGGATCGCTTACGGTGCTGGCGCTAAAGGCCAAATTAAGGTTAATGAGGGCGCGAAGCAAGCAATCCTCAAGGGCGCAAGCCTGCTAGCAGCGGGCATAGAATCTATTTCCGGACAGTTTAAAATAGGCGATGTGGTCAGCATAGTGGGACCCGATGACAAAGAATTTGCGCGTGGAATAGTTAACTATTCAAGTGAGGAAATAAACCTAATAAAAGGTCTGAAAACTACACAAATAAAAAAAGTTTTAGGCTACATCAGACGTAAAGAAGTTGTTGTTAGAAAGCTCATGCATATAATTGGCGAGGTGAATTAGGAGGAAATGAGCGAAAGTGAACTGATCCTTAACATGTGTAAGAAGGCGAAAGAAGCATCATATATTCTGGCTAGGCTGCCTACTGAAGTGAAAAATAGAGCCCTATATAACATGGCTGAAGCTCTTGAAAAGAACGAAGATGAAATTCTTGAAGCAAACAAGAAAGATGTTGAAGCATCCAGATCTAGGGGCGTTAAAGAAGCATTAATAGATAGGCTGATCCTAAACAAGTCCAGAATCGCGAAGATGGCTCAGTGCCTAAGAGAAGTTGCTGAGCTACCCGATCCAATAGGTGAAATAGTTGGGGCATGGATTAGGCCGAACGGATTAATAATTGGTCAGATCCGGGTTCCGCTCGGCGTCGTAGCTGTGATATATGAGTCTAGACCGGACGTAACATCTGATGCTGCCGGAATATGCCTGAAATCAGGCAACGCGGTAATACTGAGGGGCGGGTCGGATGCAATAAACTCCAACATCGCTATTGGGAGAATTTTAAGTGAGGCTGCTGTCAAATCCGGCATACCTGATGGCGCAATACAGGTCGTGCCAGTAACTGAGCGAAGCGCAGCCCTTCAACTCATGAAAATGAGGGATTACATTGACGTCTTAATACCTAGGGGTGGAGCTGAATTAATAAAGGCTGTAATTGAAAATGCTAAGGTGCCGGTTATCGAGACTGGAACAGGCAACTGCCACATATATGTTGAAAGCGATGCTGATCTTGAGAGGGCGATAGATATCGTGATAAACGCTAAGTGCCAGAGGCCGGGAACATGCAATGCGGCTGAGAAACTTCTCGTCCATAAAGATATAGCCCAAACATTTCTTCCAAAGGTTATTAGCGCCCTACGCAGTCATGGCGTTGAGGTTAGGGGCTGCGAGGAAACACGTAAAATTGTGCCTGATGTTAAGCCTGCAACCGAGGAAGACTGGTACACCGAATATTTAGACTTGATAATAGGCGTTAAGGTCGTAAGCGGCCTCGATGAGGCTATAGCGCACATAAATAAGTATGGAACAAAACATTCGGACGCCATATTAACGTCAGACTTCAATAAGGCTTTACACTTCATTAGGGACGTAGACTCCGCAGCCGTATACTGGAATGCCTCAACAAGATTTACTGATGGAAACCAGTATGGGCTTGGAGCTGAAATAGGCATAAGCACTCAAAAGTTACATGCCCGCGGACCAATGAGCGTACAACACTTAACAAGTATCAAATACTTTGTTCTCGGACGCGGACATGTGAGAGAATAACGGCTTCGCTTAAGTGGATACAAAAGCATCAACACAAAAAATTTAACGCCTCATTTAAGAGGCATCAGAGGTTGTTTCACGAAATGATCCGAGAAAGAGAAATGCTGATTCAGATTCTTCGGGAAACCAGGGAAAAAAGCAGCGTTAAAACAGAGGATGTTAATAGAGAATCCAAAATACCGAAGGATCTAGCTAATGAAATCCTGAGGAAACTTCATGTGGAAGGTTTCCTAAAGCTGAATGGTGAAATAGCAAGTGTTGATAGTGGGCAACGCTTAAAAATGGCCGCTAGAGCGGTTGAGTTAGGCGCTGGCATTGAAAGGGTTTCTAGGTTTTTAAATTGGGAGGAATTCGAGGAATTCTCGACATTATCTTTTGAGGCTAACGACTTTCAAGTTAAGAAGAACTTCCGCTTCACATGGATGAAAAAACGATGGGAAATAGATATACTTGGACTTAAAAAACCAATAATTATCTCAGCCGACTGCAAACATTGGCGCAAAGGATGGAGCGGAGCCGCAAGCATAAAATCTGTAAAAAACCAGATTGAAAGAACAAAGGCCCTGGCGGAAGCCTCGGGTTCCGGAAACCTACGAAGCGAAATCGGCATAGAAAAATGGGAAAATGCATATTTCATCCCAGTAATTCTATCTCTGGCTCCATCTCAGCATAAATTTTATGAGAAAACCCCAATTGTTCCTATTCTGCAGATCAGAGATTTCTTACAGAACGTTATGGTTTATTTAGATGAAATAAACAAATTCTTTGTTCTATTTAAGAGTCTCCGTTAAATTGTTAGAGAATATACAGGCAGATAATTCTTATGCTCTTAGAGGGAAGAACGTGCGCTTCTTCCCAATCTCCGCCTTATAAGCATAAGGCTTGTGATGAGGCATATTCCTATAATGATGGTGGAAATAAATAAAAGTCTGGTGTGATCCTTTCTCCATACCGCCCTTATCTCTCTTGAGCCGTCAACATATATTTCTACGGTTCCCTCATCTATCACTCTGTCTTTAGGTCCAAGCCCCTCAAAATGATCAAAAACATCTTGGATAAAAACGCCCAGCCTCATTTCACTTAGCCTTAGGGTGGCATATGAGCCTTCATTATACCAGCCAGAGCCGAAAACTTCACCATACTCTGTGTATGCAGAAATATAATGCGTTCCAGAGACTGGGATTAATGCGTTCAAGAGGTCTTCTCTCCATTCATTCTTAACTGGATCGTAGACGCCGAATCCAGAGCAGAACTCCCAGTAGCACCAAGCGATATTTCTTTTCTCCGCTTCTCTAGCAACAAAATAAGTCCATCTTACCCTCGATGCCATATCAGCTTTGCTATAAGCGCCAAATTCCCCGAGGAAGATAGGGATATTATTGTGCTTAACAGCCCATTGAGCTGCAATATCAAGTTCATTTGTAATCTGGTTTCTTTCAGCTTCACTCTCCGTCCATCTTTTCCCTACTGGGGGTGAAGGTGAAATCCACTCCGCTCCTTGATGGGTGAACTCGAAGGGTGTGTAGAAATGAAATGTAACTATTATATTTTTGTCATTGGCTGGGATAATGAGATCTTCAAGTCTATAGACGTTATTCCAATCAACCGGCCCAACTATTATCTTTCTATCCTGGTTTGTCTCTCTTATGACTTCGATTGAGTCTTGAATCAGTTTATTCCATAAGCTACTTGTTAAGTTTCCATGAGGCTCATTAAGCAATTCGAAATATAGCATATTAGGATAATCCTTATAGTGTTCAGATATTTGTTTCCATAGCGCTATGAAACGATCTCTATGCTCTGCTGGCTTCTCCATAATCTCCTCATAATGATGAATATTTATGATCGTGATTAGGTTCTGTTCTAGAGATTTATTTATAACCCAATCTACCCTTCTAAGGAAGTTTTCATCAATTTTAAAGGGCGGAGAATTATCTGCGTGACTTGACCATCTTATTGGTATCCTCACAGTGTCAAAACCGGCTTCCCTTATTATTTCAAAATACTTATCTTTAATGACAACTCCCCAATCCCCTTCATTAGGTGCCTCTAAGGCATTTCCAATATTTACTCCCCTGCACATTCTCACCCCTAAATCACTCTCATTAACTTGAACGTTATGAGATAGACACGCTTGACAATTGTTCTCCTCTACTTTCATAATTATTTGAAGAAAGATTAAGACTAAAATGTAAAATGTTCTTCTGCACGCAAGCATTTTTTCAACTCCATTTAACCAAATATGATCTTCTTTCAGTTCAATAAATCTTATCTTCAAAGATATGCATTCTGCCAACTTTAAGTTTGCTTAGATGCTAAAACTTAGCCGAGCATACCCGCTAAAGGACAATAATTAGGACCAAAATTGGTAACAAAAAATTTTGATTTTAAAAATATAAGATGGTTAATATTATGAGCCAATAAGGGAGCCTTCAACAAAATATTGCAGGACGCAGAAAATTTGTTATGTGGATAAAATATAAATAAAGGATTCTTGACTTTGAAGATTTTCTGAAAAAGATTTATTATTTTGTTGAGGTATATTTTTTATCCAAAAAGAGGTTTGAAAAATGTCCCAATTAAACGAAGAGTTAATTAAGATAGTAAATGTGTCCATGCCATTTCCAGCAGAGGTTATAGCGGCTTATTCGCGCCTAAGCATGGTCTTTACGAGCGGCGAACTGGCGAAAGAGGCTAATATTCCAAGATCAACCGCCAAATTCTATGTGCGTAAAATGCTTGAAATGCGCATGATATCTAAAGTTCCATATAAAAAGAAATATCAGAAATATGCAAATGCGAAAAATTTTTCAGATTGGCTGATGGATCTTATAAAACTAGCCATAAGACCACTTGAAGAAAGGAAATGATATGGCGATTCAAGATTCATTGGAGCGTTTTACTATTGTCGCTAAGAGAGATTGCGGCGAAAAGTAAACAAAAGGGCAGACGTGGCAGACTCCTAACAATTAAGGAAATTAAGCGCATAAAGAAGCGTGGTTATCAAGCTGAGAGGGATTTAGTGAAAAAGCTTCGAGAGGCAGGTTTCAAATCTGCTAGGATTCCTGTTTCAGCGCCGAGCGGTGAGCCCCTGCCGGATGTGTTTGCCACAAAGGGTAAATGTATAGTAGCCTTCGAGGTGAAATCCCCCAGCGCTGAAAGAGCCTACTTCTCAAGGGATCAAATAAAAAAATTGTTCGACTTTCTAAACATGTTTGAAGTTTATACAACAAAGATAGCTGTGATATGCGCGAAATTCCCCTACAAGTGGGTCTTCAAACAGGTAGATAGAATCGATGACTACTCAATACATAAGGATGAAAAAAGCAACATAAGGCTTGACGCTATAAAATGAAGGCGCTGAAATTGATGGGTATACTCTTAGTCCAAAACTTGGACATAGCATAATTCATGAAGTCTCCTAGAAATTTCTGCGGAAAAAGGAGGTTTCTTCTTCCTATCGCTTAAAACTCTTATGAGAAAGGACGAAAAATATGCCCAAAAATCAAG
>Ga0272445_1001147_pt1 | contig 21705 bp, 19 predicted proteins | sample YNPCB0031_FD_194404 | JGI IMG/M metagenome (GOLD analysis project Ga0272445, IMG submission 194404) | Hot spring sediment microbial communities from Yellowstone National Park, WY, United States - YNP-CB-003-1 | ecosystem: Environmental > Aquatic > Thermal springs > Hot (42-90C) > Sediment... | reverse complement strand
CATCACTCCAATCAAGCGTCGAAATTAGATCTCTACCACTAAGCTCCCTTATAAGATGCCTTAAAGCAGGCATTTAAAATACACCTCGCCTAATGCTTCTCTACTATAATTTTTCTCTCTGATTTTTAAGATTAACGGATATAGTGCTGATGCATCAAGTAAATACTTCGCAAGGCTGTTACAGGTTTGAAGTGTTTTGTAAATAGCTGTATACTTCTCAGGGTTATGGTGTATGTTGAGTCTCTGCAAAATTTATAAAACCAAGAGATTTACATATTTATCAGTGTCTCCAGGTTTCCGAGAACCGCAGGGCGGTGAACCACTAGGCAACTAGTGGTGAGCCACTGCGGTGAGGGGGCTCGGGGGTAGCGTGATGAGCCACTCGCCAAGTATTCACAGCAATCCACAGATAATTACAAGTCTTGGCAGGTGGTGAACGCTCTCCATTACATATTACCTTTCAAGCCAAGTCTCTCTAACATCTCTTATTCATTCCTCCACACTTATATCCATATTTTTAATGTACCTTCAATGATTTTCTTCAACTTCTCTATTTTAACTCTCTTAATTTCCTCCTCAAGAGTTTTTTCAATAATCTCTCTAATGTTTATACCAAGTTCCTCGGCTTCTTCTTTCAAAGACCTCTTTATTATCACCTATAACACGGTTGTGGACGTTTTAAATTCTCTATACGTACACGTAATACGTGTGTTTAAGTATCCTTTCTACGTTTGACTCGAGAACTTCAATAATATTTTCTCAATATTAACACTGGTGGGGTTTATGAAAATAGAAATATAGCTGAATTAGGGATACTATTTTAGAGTAATAGATGAAGTGTGAGTAGTAGTCATGGTAGATATATATGTTCGAGGAGGCTGGATAATAACGATGGATAATGAGAGGAGGATTATTAGGAGTGGTGGAGTTGCTATAGAGGATGGTGTAATAATTGATGTTGGTAAACAAGATCAACTCGATAAGGACTATAAGTTCTATGCTGATATATTGATAAATGCTGAGAGAGATATTGTATTACCCGGCTTAATAAATACACATGTTCACCTCGCACAGGGATTACTTAGATCTTGTGCAGACTACTTATCTCTAATTGAATGGCTTAAAGATAGAGTTTGGCCTCTACAAGGAAATTATACTAAGCAAGAAGCTTTAGCATCTGCGAAACTAGTAGTACTCGAGATGATTAAAACAGGTACTACGACATTTCTTGAAACAGGTCTTGTTGGGAGATATGGCCCAGACGAGATCATAGAAATGATCTATTCAACTGGGATGAGAGCTGCAATTGCAAGACACATTATGGATCTAAGGGGGTATGCTACAAGAGAGAATATACTACATGAGGGTCTAGTTGAAACTAGAGAATATAGTTTAAACGATACAGTGAGACTTATAAAGAAATATCACGGCTGGGGTAATAAGATATGGATTTGGTTTGGGCCTAGAACACCGGGAGCTGTGAGCACTGAGTTATATAGGGAAATAGTAGCTAAAGCCCGCGAACTTAATACAGGTATAACAATGCATTTAAGTGAAGTAAGAGATGATGTTGAATATACTATAAAGAATTTTGGCAAGAGGCCTATTGAATTCGCCCATTGGCTAGGGCTGACTGGGAGAAATGTTATATTAGTCCATGTTGTATGGGTAGAAGACTTTGAAATAAAAATATTAGCTGAGACACAAACTAATGTGAGTCATAATCCATCAAGTAATATGAAGCTTGCTAGTGGAGCTGCACGAATATCTGATATGTTAAAATATGGTGTAAATGTCACATTGGGTACAGATGGTGGTCCAAGTAATAATTCATATGATTTAATGAGAGAAATGAAACATGCAGCACTACTACAGCCTCTTAGAACACTTAAACCAGATGCTATTAGAGCTGAAGACATTCTTGAAATGGCAACAATTCGTGGAGCTAAGGCACTTATGATCGATCACTTAGTTGGAAGTATTGAGAGGGGTAAGCGGGCAGACTTAATTATAATTGACTATTGGCAACCCCACTTACATCCATTAAATAATCCAATATCACACTTAGTATATGCAGCTTCAGGTTATGATGTAAAACACAGCATTATTGATGGTAAAATAGTTATGTTTAATAGAAGAATATTAACAGTAAACGAGGAGGAAGTCATAACAGAGGCAGAGAAGGCTGCATGGAGCCTCTACGAGAGGGCAAGTATATGTGTAAAACCAGACTTAAAATGGCCTATTACCTAATTCACGCTTAAATGCAAAAGCTTATAAACCCTTCAAGCTAATTAATTCCCAAAATCTCAATGGTGTTTTTTTGAATACTACTCTCACTAAGTATGATATACAAGACCACATACTCCTCGTGAAAGTAGCTAAGGGGCTGGAACCCGCTGATATCATTCTCTCAAATATTAATCTCGTTGAAGTAAATACCGGTAGTATTCTCGAAGACGTAGCTGTATTGATCAAGGGTAAAAGAATAGCTGGTATCGTTAGTAATAAGAATATTGAGAAGTATAGAGGTATGTATACGTTAATTATTGATGGGAAAAGAACTTACGCTATTCCAGGCTTTATTGATTTACATATCCATATAGAATCGAGCATGTTAGATCCACTTGGATTTGCAAAAATAGCCCTCCGACACGGTACTACCACAGTGGTGGCTGATCCACATGAAGTAGTAAATGTTCTTGGATTAAAGGGGTTTGAAGTCTTTAATAAGGTATCTAAAGTATTGCCTCTCAAGATCCTCCTTGAAATACCGAGCTGTATTCCACCAACAGACCCCCTAATAAAACTAGAAACTCCTCCAAACTTTTTCACTATTGAAGAAATGAAATATGTAATTAACCTAGATAATGTAGTTGGATTAGGAGAAGTAATGGACTTTATTAGTGTACTTGAATGTAATGAGAGAATTTATGAGAAAATTAAGTTAGCTATGGATTATAATTTAATTATTGATGGACACGCTCCACTACTCTCACCTGATGAGTTAAACGCATACATAGCAGCCGGTATTATGAGCGACCATGAGTCAATAGAGCTTAAAGAAGCCTATGAAAAAGCTTGGAGAGGTATGTATTTATATATTAGAGAGGGTAGTGCGTGGAGAGATCTAGAAGCCCTCGTAGACATCGTTAAGAACACTAGTTGTAAACTATGTGCATTTGTAAGTGATGATGTAAACGTATTAGACCTCTTTGAGAGAGGTCATATGGATAGAATTATTAATAAAGCCATAGAACTAGGTGTAGACCCTATTAAAGCTATTCAATTATCAACAATAAACCCCGCTATTAGACTTCACTTCGAAGATCACATAGGGATCATTGCGCCCGGTAGACTAGGAGATATAGTATTAGTGAATAAAATAGAGAAAATAGAGCCGGTAACAGTAATTGCAAATGGTGAACCAATATACTTCAACGGAGTTCTCGTAAAAGCCCTCAACAATATAGAATATCCTAGTGAGATCCTTAACACCGTGAAGATAGATTTAAAGCTAATAGATTCTATGGAGATTGCTCCGAAAGCGAGTGAAAAAGATAATAGTATTAAAGTTAACGTTATAAAAGTCCAACCAGGCTCAACTATAACTAAACACGCCATAGAAGAACTCTATGTCTACTCGGGGAGAATTCAGCCAGACCCCAAGAAAGATGTAATGTATGTTGGAGTATTATATAGACATTCAAAGAATGGAAGGTATAGTATAGGCTTTATTGAAAACTTAGGTTTTAAACTAGGTGCAATCGCGCAAACTATAGCACACGATACACACAACATTATATTTACCGGCTGGAATGAAAGTGACATAAAACTCGCCATTAAGAGGCTCTATGAGATTCAAGGAGGTATAGTTGTAGTTGATAGAGGTAAAATAATATCTGAAATAGAACTTAAACTTGCTGGTTTAATGAGTATTGAAGAACCTGAAATAGTATACAAGAAGTATAAAGACGTAGTTGAGAAGTTAAGTAATTATAGTGTTAAATTCAAACATATATTCATGACGCTCTCACTAATATCTCTCCCTGTAATACCCGAGATCAGGATTACTGATAAAGGATTAATAGACGTGAAAAAAGGGAAAATCATCCCGCTCATAATTAGTTGAAAACACTCTTAAATCATGAGAAAAACCATTTTATTTTAATTTTTAATTTAATTAGTTTAAATTAACCCTTAAAAGGGGTCTATATGAGAGAAAAAGTAGATATTCTCATATATAATGCTCTCATTGTAACTATGAATTCTGAAAAGAGGGTTATTGATAGAGGCTATATTGCTATAAGAGATGGAGTCATAATAGATGTTGGAGTAGGAGATGGAGTTAACAAGTATAGTTCAGAAGTAGTTATTAATGGGAAGAAGAGTGTAGTTATACCGGGCTTACAGTGTGCACATACCCATTTCTATGGTCTCTTATTAACTGGGAGCCCTTGGTTTGAAAAAATTGAGCCTCCAACAGATTTTCAACAGAATTTACAGAGAATTTGGTGGGCTCTCGATGTCTTACTCAGTTATGATGAGGCATATGTATCAGCTTTAATGGGATCAATACTCTTTGCTCACTCTGGTGTTACAAATTTCTTTGATAATATAAGTAGCCCAAATACAATTGATGGAGTACTTGATTACATAGAGCGTGGAGTAAATGAAATTGGAATTAGAGGATTTATTTCTTTTGAAGCTACTCAACGTCGAAGTGATGAAGAGGGGTTTAGAGGTCTCCTAGAAAATGAGAGGTTTATTAAAAAGAATAATTCAGATGAATCTAAACTTGTAAAAGGAGCTTTCTATGTACACGCAAGTTTCACTGTTAAAAACGAGTTACTTGTAAGAGCAAAAGAGCTCTCAGATAAATATAATGCACTATTAGCTATCCATGTTGAAGAAGGTCTTGTAGACGTATATCACAATATTGAACACTATGGAGTTAGACCAGTAGAGAGGCTATATAAGCTGGGTTTTCTCGGTCCAAGAACACACCTAGTACACCTAGTTCATACTACAAATGAAGAATTAGAATTAGTGAAGAAAACTTGTTCTCACGTAGCCCATAACCCAATGAGTAATATGTTAAATGCTGTTGGAGTAGCAAAAATTCCGGAAATGTTAAAAATGAATATTAATGTTGGATTAGGAAATGATGGCTATATCTTTGACCACTTTGAAAACATGAGAGCTACATATCTACTACACAAAGTTTGGCGTAGAGATCCTAGGGTTTTAACTCCAATACAAGTATTTGAAATGGCAACTATAAATGTTGCAAAAATGTTTCATCAAGATATGATTTTAGGCTCTATTGAACCAGGTAAAAAAGCCGACCTCGTGATCATTAGGCCGAAATCCCCAAATACACCTATTAATTCAAAAACAATCTACGCGCATCTAATAAACACTTTTAGTAGTAGAGATGTAGATACAGTAATTGTAAATGGAAAATTTGTTTTAAGAGAAGGTAAATTAGTTAATATAGATGAAGAAAAATCTATCGAATATGTACATAGAGTTGTTGAGAAACTCTGGGATAAACTTATAAGTAAAGGACTCCCACAAATAGACTTTATTAAATCATAAAACTACTCTATCCACCCATCTCAGGAGTTATAAAGGTAATTCTATCTCCATCTCTAAGTTCTCTCTCAAGATCATTTGTAGCTACGCCATTAATATGTATAATAGATATATAATGTCCCTTGAAATACCTATCAGCAATTATTGGATTTATCTTCTCACCAATAGTTTTCACAAGATCTCTTAATTTAGAACCCTCAGGTAATTCAAGCTCTACAATATTTACACCCACTAAATCACTTGCTCTACCTAAGAAAACTACCGTTACCTTCAAAGTAATCACTAGGGGTTTTATCTTTAAAACCACATAATTACTGTTTAAAACAACCTAAAAAACTATTCTGACACTTCTTGCTCTTTTCTTAATTTAATTCTCTCGAGAAATATTTTCTTCTGGTGTTCAACAACATCTACAGGCAGTGTTGTAACTCTACCAGTTAATCTTGAAAACACATATATTTGTGCAGCTCTCTCTACGAGCTCTAATACTTCTAAAGCATCCTCAAGATCAATTCCACAAGCAACAACACCATGATTTGCTAAAATAACAGCTTTTCTATTTCTCAAAGCCTCTACAGAGTTTTCAGCGAGTTCTCTAGTACCGAATGGAGCATAATCGGTAACTCTAATATCCCCACCTAAATAAATAGTCATTTCCTCTAGTATTGGTGGTAGTGGTTCACGCATAACACTAAGTATCCCAGTATATATTGAGTGAGCATGTATAATAGCATTGAAATACTCGTAAGCTCTATATATAGCTAAGTGTAATGGTAACTCAGAGCTCGGCTTATTAAAGCCCTCTACAATCTCACCATTATAATCCACAATTACCAGGTCTTCTGGTTTCAACTTAGACTTTACTAGCCCACTAGGAGTTATCACAATATGCTCTCCACTAGCACGCACACTAATATTACCAGACCTACCATAATTAAGCCCCTTAGACTCCAAGTATACAAGAACCTCTACAATCCTCTTCTTCAAATCCTCATACAAGAAAACCCCCTCATCAAATATAACAATCAAAATCTACAATAATATAACTGGAGAATTTAAAGGAGAATGAGCGCCGAATAGATAATAGATAGAACTAAAGAGATATTATAGAAACATATAACACGTTCTCTTGAATTCTGCATTTCAAGTCATATTGCCAATGTGTACTGTGGATTTAATGGTGTTAATAGCTGTTAGATTAATAGTAATTACATGGACTTCAATATGAGTGATGATCTTGACGGGTTAAAGAGATTTAACTGGAAAAGTTTTAGAGTTGTTTTTGCCGTTATTTTTAGTTCTATTGTTAGAGGAAAGGGGGCTTAAGAGAGATTTGAATTTGCTGTTTGGCTTAAAGATCAAGATGCCGCTATTGATTTACAATATGCATTAGCCAAGTGTTTAGGTATAGCTGAACAAAATATTGATATAGTTATCCTCAATAACTATGAGTTATTGCCATGTACACTTATAATAGAAGATTTAAGTAAAGAGAAGCCTGTTTACTATAAAGATCTAGAGACATTTCTAGATAGAGTTAAAAATACTCTCCGAGAAAAGAGATATAGAAATGCCGCAAAATTAAGTCTTAAAATCTTTAAAGAACTACATAGGAGAGAATTTGATTGTTAGTTTCTTCTAAAGTGTTTTATATATAAGAACTTAATATTCTATTAGAGGAGAGTGTATTATTAACGTAAATTATCAATGAGCTTTTCTTATTGAAGATTTGAATATGAGGTGTGAGGAATTTTTCTAGGAAAACCTATAGTGTACAAGTTTTTGGACAGGGTTGTTCAATAATTAATGTTTTAAGAAATCGTAGTTGAATTTTCTAGTAGAAGGTGTCGCGTAATGGAGGTAAAAGTGTTATTAGCTATAGGTGTAGTAGTGTTCATAGTTGGATTACTATTACCACTCACTATATTGCCATTAACACAGCAAACAATTATTGAGAAGACGCCTACACAGACGCCAATATCTTCGCCAAGTCCTTCACAGTTAATTACAATAATACCACAGACATCTCAAGTAGAATCATACAGAGATCTACTAGAGAGAATTATAAGTCAAGCGAGACTAGTAATTTACACTACACAACTACTTACACAACTTAGATATGCTTATGCGTTGCCAACAGTTCAGCCACTGGTAATCCCGGTAACTTCAATTCCAATAATAACACCAGCAGCAGTTACAGAGACTTCGTTATTGCGTGGTGAGCCTAGTACTGGTTTCAAGAGTACTGAGTATTCTCTTACAAATGTTCAAGTTAGTGGTGTAGATGAGCAAGATATTGTGAAGACTAATGGTCGTGTAATAGCTATAGCTAGGAGTAGTGATGTTGTAGTATTAGATGCCTTTGAGAAGAGGGCTGTGAGCTATATTAATACTACTAGTGTTAAGGGATTATACTTAGTTAATAATACACTAGTAGTTATTAGAGTAGAGCCTCCTATTACAATATTATCAACTATAACTATAGAGGGTTTAAAATACCCAGTTACATATCCAGCTCTAATTGAAATATTAGTTTATGATTTATTAGAGCCAAGTAGTCCTAGGTTAAAGTGGCAATTAAACTTTACTAGTGTATTTGCTGGTTCTAGATTAGTTGACAAGTATCTATATGTTGTAGGCTACATGGATTCATTTAAATATGATAGTGAGAAGAACGTCTTAGTACCAGTTATACCGCTTGTTAATGGAAAACCTATCTCGAGAGGAAATATTGTAGAGTCAGGTAACTATACATCATATATTGTCGTAGTAGTCTTCGACATTATTAGTGGAGAATATATTGCTAAAGCATTTACAGGTGGAGTTGTAAGATGGATTTACATGGTTCCAGATAGGTTATACGTGGCGTGGAGTGATCCACTGTCACAATACAAGGTGTTTCTAGAATTCCTCGACCACCTGGCGTTAAAGGGTCTTGTGTCTAGTAGTAAGGTAGAAGAATTTAAGTCTATGTTAGAGCAAGGTTTAATAATTGAGGTTTTAGAAGAGATTAGAAAAGTATTAAAAGACTTACAACAAGATCTCAGAGAGCCCATAGAAGTAACTGATGAAACAGCTTTTCTAGTACTCGACGTGAAAGGGTTAAATATTAATGAGCGAGGAGTTTTCAAAGTACCTGGAAGTGTACTTGACCAGTTTGCTATAGAGGAGTTCTACAGTAATCATGGTAGATTTATGGTTATAGCTACAACTGTGAATAAGTATACTGTAGAATTACATAAGACTTCTCTATGTCCACCTACACCTCCAACTTCAATAATTCGCATCATAATTATTGAAGAGAGAAAAGGCTCTACTAAGTCTACTAGGGCGATAGAAATTACAACAACTCCGTCACAAGTTAGTTGTGAACCATTCTTATTCTGGAATTTCAATGTAAGAGAGAGTGTAAATAGTGTTTACATTGTGAACGAAGAATTAAAAATAGTCTCTAAGCTAGAAGATCTAGCCCCAGGTGAGAGGGTTTATGCGGCTAGATTATTGAAAAACATATTCTACCTTGTTACTTTTAGAACAATAGATCCGCTCTTCGCAATAGATCTCTCAGATCCCTATAATCCAAGAGTACTTGGATATCTAAAAATACCTGGTTTTAGTGAGTATTTACACCCAGTCTCAGAAAACTCACTACTAGGTGTTGGTAGAGAAGACTGGAGAACATTGAAGATAAGTCTCTTTAACATTTCAGATCCGACTAAAATAGTAGAAGTAGCAAAACTTATAATTGGCGAGTATGCGTGGTCAGAGGTTTTCACAGATCATCACGCGTTCACTATAGACTTAAGACATAACATTGTAATCATACCGGTGAATATCATGGGGGTTTGGGAGGGTTTTGCAATTATAGAATATAGTGTTGAAGATAGTATTGTGAGGTTGAAGAGTCTAGTAGACTTAGAGAGACCTATGAGAGCACTTTACATTAATAACAACTTATACTTTGTAGGATACTATAGAACACTAGTATACAATCTACCTGAACTCGGGTTCCTAGGAGAAATAAAATACTAGATCTTTTTCTAAATAACCTCATTTAACAAGCAAAGGTTAAATTGCATAATATTGTAAGAATTAATAGTGTGGTTTTAATTGAGTAGTAGAAAACTCAGTGATACGCAGTTAAAAATATATCTCTATATAGCTACTCGTGGTGGAGATGTGAGTGTAAGAGATATAGCTAGAGACCTGAATTTACCACCTAGTACTGTACATTATAATTTGAAACGACTAGAAGAATTGGGTTATATTGCCAAGGGCTCTGAGGGATATGTAATTAAAAATCCCATTAAGCTAGAAGACTATATTTTAGTCGGTAAATTGCTAATACCAAGGTTACTAATTTATGGCTTATTTTTCACCGGTGTGTTTATTGGAACACTAATTTACACTGTGAGATCTGGTTTAACAGCCGATAAACTACTTACATTATTAATTTCACTATTAGCTACAATACTATTTTATTTTGAAGCCCTGAAAACTCGTAGAAGAGCTTTATTCTAGGGTGAAATACTTGCCTCTTAAACTAATATTTCTCGGCGTAGGTGGGTGGATTTCAGATCCGCGGTTAGGACATACATCTATACTTATCGTATCTTCTAAGGGTAAAGTTCTACTATTAGATGCTGGTGAAAGTGTAGCTAGAGCTCTCTATGAACATGGTTTTAGAGTTAAAGACCTTGAGGCTGTTGTCTTAACGCACATGCATGGTGATCACGTGTTGGGTTTCCCCACATTAGTAATGATTGCTAAGAACTATGAGAAAACTACTCTAAAAGCATATATTCACAGAGATCACGTTGAGAATGTTAAAACACTATTGAGAACTGTAGGTGTAGATTATGAAAACATAGTTTCAATTAACAGCGTAAAGCCGGGTGATAGCTTATACGCAGGGGAGTTTAAATTAGAATTTAGAGAGTCATGTCATGTTCAATCAACATTAGCTGTTAGAGTAGAAGTTGAGGGCTTTTGTATAGTGTATAGTAGTGATACTGCACCATGTAATAGTGTAGTTGAATTAGCAAAAAACTGCAATATACTAATACATGAAGCTTCAGGATATGATCCATGGGCCCATGTCTATGGACACAGCACTGTAGAAGATGCTATACAAGTAGCTATAGAAGCTGGTGTTAAGAAACTTATACTAGTACACTACTACTTAGAAAAGCCTCCTCTAAGAGCACGTATACTACTAGGAGTTGATGTTTATCTAGCTCATCCAGGTGAAGTAATAACTATTTAATTAATAAATATTTATAGTTATGTTAACGCAGTAAAAGACTAGTGGTGTCTTAGTGTCAAGGATTTTTAGTATTGTTAAGAGAGAGCTTATAGATAAAGAGGTCCTTATTGAGAAAGATCTTGAGTTAAAACTCATAGTTTCAGCTATTCTTTCAAGAGGACATGTATTAATGGAGGGTGTACCTGGTGTTGCTAAGACTTATACTTGTAAAGCTATAGCTAGATTACTAGGTTTAAATTTTAAACGTGTACAAATGACTCCAGACCTCTTACCCTCAGATATCATTGGCTACTACGTCTACGATCAGAGGTCAGGTGTTTTCGTGTTGAGAAAAGGACCTATATTTACAAATATACTACTAGTTGACGAGATTAATAGAGCCTCGCCGAGAACACAATCAGCTCTACTTGAAGCTATGCAAGAGAGACAAGTAACTATTGAAGGCGAGAACTTTAAGCTCGAAGAACCATTTATAGTTATAGCTACACAAAACCCAATTGAAATGGAAGGTGTTTTTCCACTACCAGAAGCACAGGTAGATAGGTTTCTAGTTAAAGTAATCACTGGGTATACTACACATGAAGGCCTTGTAAAAATAGCTAAGAGAGTTGACGAAATCGAGGAGGCTATTGAGAATTTAAAACCTATTCTTAGCCGAGAAGATGTTTTAGAAGAAATTAAGACTACTAGAACTATCCACGTAGATGACTCAATATATGAATACATAGCTAATATTGTAGAAGAAACTAGAAAACACCCAGCTGTTAGGCTAGGAGCATCACCGAGAGCAGCTATAGCTCTAGTAAAAATGGCTAAAGCCTGGGCTTACTGTGAGAAGAGAAACTACGTAATACCAGATGATGTAAAAGCTATTGCTAAATATGTTTTAGCTCACAGAGTACTAGTAAAACCTGAACTAGAAATACAAGGTGTTACATCATTAAGAATAATAGAAGAAGTATTAAGTAAGATACCGGTGCCTAAGCCATGAAGCATTATATTACACTAATACCACTACTACTAGTATTGCTAACATTAACTACAATACCAATAGTTACTGGGCAAATAGATAGACACACACTAGGATTCCCAGATAAAGCACAATTGCCTGAAGATGTTAATACAATTATGAGAATAATTATCAATAATACCAGTAGTAGTGAAAATAGGAGTTTAATAATATATTCACCTAGTTTAGAAGAAACACCAGAGACCCTCAAAGATATTGAAAAACTCATAAATTCCGGTAAAATACCGATCTCTACGAGGGATTTAAATAGGCTTCGCGATATCAGTGATCTAGGCTTTATTGACGCTGTTTCTAGAATTGAAAATGAAGATTTGAAAAAACTTCTACAAAACCTCTACACTACTAACTCAACTTTAACACATAATGAACTAGAACAATTATTAAGCTACCTTAAAACACTAAAAGCTCAGGGTAAAATAACATATGTAGATGAAATATTAGCTCTAAGAGCACTCATAGAACTATTCAATAATAATGAAACATATTCACGTGAACTCCTCAACAACATTATTCTAGCTCTCAGAGAACTAGAATCCGGCAAATTCGCAAATAACCTAATACAATCTATCCCAACACCACAATTAGAACAATCAATTACTAATATTAATGAACAACCCCTACTACCACGCCTATCGATCCCTCAATTAAACCTACTACCTACTTTACCACAATTAAAACACCCAATATTAGCAACAATGCCACAACAATTAATATTCATATTGATCAGCTCTATCCTAATTGTCATAATAACTATGTTATTACACCATAAAACACGCATAGAGATCTCTACTATTCTCACAAACATTTTACACAGAGCTAAAATACTACATTATAAGCGAGCATTACTATCTACACCTAGTAGTATTAGCGATGTCTATTTAGACATGTACTGGAAATCTGTTAATATCGTTGAAGCATTAACAGGTATAAAGCGAGAGATGAGTACTACTCATCGAGAATACCTTGAACAAGTACGTGGAAAATTAAGAAAAGACTTGTTACATATATTTGCAAATATAACTAAAGCATATGAAACTTATAAATATGCTTGTTCTAAGAATAGTGCTATACAAATCGCCGAGAACTATAAGAGACTGGTGAGTGGTATTAATGTTAAAACTAATAATACAAGTAGTTAAGAGACTACTAATACTCATAGCACTATTAACTCCACTAATAAGGGCAGTAGAATTCCTCATTAATACTAGTATTCTTAGTAATATAGGTAACTTAGAAAGCTTCATATACACCTCTATGAGTATACTACTAGTAGTGTTTACAATATATACGCTCATTACTGGAAACTCTTACACGTTTATAATTGCAATAATAACTAGTATTCTCAGCACACTACAATACTCTACAATACCACTAGCTACTATTACGTGTTTTATACTATATTTAATACTAGATACAGTGTCAACGACACTTAGAGGTGGAGAATTAAAGTATTTGAAATACTCGCGGAGAGAAATACTCAGAATACCACTCACACTACTATTAGTTATTGCCCCAGCTACTCTACTCACATATTACATTGCATATTATACTACACTATTAATTAAAAACACTATTACAAATCCAGAATTACAATTTAAACCACAAGTTGTAATTATACTTTCATCGCCAATAACAAGATTAATTATTATAATAACTATTGTAATATATATTTATAACTTATTAGAAAATATTGCAAGTATTATTACAGGCTTTATTAAACCATCATATATTAGTGCTTTAAATATACTACGAGATACTAGAGATCTCGACATATTCTATAAACCACTCTTCACGTGGATACTCTACATAGGATTTGCAACTGTAATATATACTCCACTATACGTAATGATCTTTGACGTCTTACTAGTAGAGGTCTATAAAGAGATCTCTTTGAAAACCCCTGTAGTTGTATATAGATACATTATACCACTATTATTATTTACCTTACTAGTACTCCTCGCGAGATTTCTCCACGTGCTAATAGATCCGCTAGAAGCACCTAAACGCCTACTTTATGCCTCACTCATACTCTTAGCACTCGTATATACATCTGCTGTTAAATTAGTTTTCTATGAGAAGGGGTGGTATGGGTTAATAGAACCTGGTTTTCAACAATTAGGACTTCTACTACAAGAGAGATTTGTAGACTATGGGCGTATATTTATAATTACACTTGAAACTCTACTTAGACTACTAGGTGCTACACCGTGAAGACTGCTTTAAGTAGGCGTAGACTAGAATTAATACTCTTAATAACTGGTTTAGGAGTCTTATTCTTCTCACTCTACATGTTACTATTAGCAGTTGGCTACATGGAGAGGGGTATGGTGGGTTCATCTCTACTCACAGTACTCGTGGGGTTTACTCTACTCTCTTCATCACTCTACTTGTTAAGGCTGAGTACATATGTCCATGCAGTTGAGCGAAAAGCTGAAGAGAAGTAGTTTTATTACCTTAACACTACTCACAATAATATTAATAATTGGGTTAATAGCGCTAGTTGAGAAGGGCCCAGTAGTACCTGGTATTCCTATAGGAGCTTCACCACTAAGTCCACTCTCACTAGGTACACTTGAATTAGCCTATATGCTTAAGAGAAATTACACAGTAATAGTGGTTACAGAGCAGAGTTTATTAAACTATACTAGTGGAGATATCTGTGTATTTACAACTATATCTCCAGAAAAACCCTTTACACTAGAAGAATCATTAGAGATAGTAAATACATTGAAGACTAAGTGTCATAAATTAAAAATACTAATAGCAGATGAATCTACAAGCTCTAATAGTATCCTTGAAGCCGTAAATTCAACTATAAGAATAAGTGGTGATAGAATATTATTTGAACCTCTACCTATACTCATAACTCCACAACTTCAAAACTACACTATTACAATTACATTTATCACTAACACTACTTCAAAAATACCTGAGCCAGGACTCTTCTATCCACCAGTACTTATCCATATAGTTAATAATCACACTCTAATATTAGATAAGGCTTCAAGTGTGAGTGGTGGTATTCCAATAGGCTATGTATTAGCAAATGAGACTAGTGAAGTATACTTATTAAATCCTAATAGTATTGGAGTGAGAATGCCGCCGGGAAAGAAGAATGTTACTGTGGCTTCACGTGAAATAGTAGATGATGTAGAAGTTTTAGTTATAGGTGATGGCTCAATATTCCTAAATCAAGTTCTATTATCTAATAGAACGGAGTATAAGTTGTTTATAGAAGAGTTATTTAAATATCTCTGCGAGGATAATTCTAAATGCACTATTATAATTGACGCTACACATTACACTGTTCTCGCTGTAAGCAGTGATGAGGCTTTAACATATTTAGCAGAGCAAATAACACGTGGTGATGTTAGATCTCTACTATATGTCATAGCCTTAATAACCCCTATACTAATACACCCAGCTACTTGGCTACCACCACTAATTAGTGCTATATCTAGTGGTTACGTAGAGTTAATTAAACACTCCATATCAGCTATAATTTTAACAGCTATATTAACGCTTATCACTTATAATGCACTATTACAACACAAGATTTCAGTAAGAGATAAACCACTACGAGAGCAAGTTGAAGAAGAATTAGGTGTTTTTAGAGAGTTAAAGAAACACATATTTACTAGAATTACTAAGCTCTCCGCTCAAGACTATATTAGCGTTTATATTGCATTAGATAACCTGATACAATTAGTGTGGGGTTTAAGACTCGAAGATCCCAGGGTACTAGATAATCTCACCGTGTTATTAGGGGATCGTGAGAAAGCTAGTAAAATGTTACAGTGGATTAGGAGACTCTACTTAAAAGCCTCTGGTCGTAGTAGACTCCCATTAGTATTATCTTGGAGTAGAGCTGTTAAAAAACTAGTTGAAATAGTAGAGGAAATTAGTGATAAGATCTCAGAGAAATATGGGGCTGAATTCATGTGAATTTACTAGTAACAGAGAGAGGTAAGGCTTTTACTCTACTAGTCGGCTTCACAGTAGCTTTAGCCATGATCTCAGATTACAGGCTTCTAGTGATTGCTCTACTATTATCGTCGCTATTAATATCTATGAGAATACATGTTGAACTCTCACTAGGTGTTCTCGAAGAACTCTCAGTAGAGACATCAACTCTTTACACCACTGAGAGAGAGCCTCTTATAGTGAAATATAGGCTTATAAATAAGAGTCTCTATTCACTACTACTAGTAGAATATAGTTTAAAATATGAGAGCTCATTAACGCTAATTAGAGGTGTTAAAGCAGGATTACTTGTAATTCCCGGTAAAGCAATTCTTGAATTAGAATTTGTATTTAAAGCTAGAACAGGAACTCACTGGATTGGCCCATTAGTTGTTACTATCAGAGATCCTCTCGGCCTCTTTAAATCACAAGAGATTATAGTGGGTAAGAGAGTTGAAGTCTCTATTCCACCGACAATAGAGCCTGTTATTGTGCGTAGATTATACACTTATACGAGGAGTACTGGGCTAGTTAAGGCGAGGAGTCCTGGTGAAGGTGTTGAATTCTACGATGTGAGAGAATATAGGCCTGGTGATGAGTTAAAGAGAGTTGTGTGGAGAATTTATGCTTCAAGAAATAAGCTTGCTGTATGGGAGGCTGAGAGGGAGAGTTATCAAGGAGTACTCTATGTTCTAGATGCTAGTAGAGATATGTGGACAGGTCCCTATAATCAATCTGTTTTTGAACACTCGGCGAGAATAGTGGCTTCAATAGCGCGTTATGCGGCGATGAAGGGATATGTTCAAGCTGTAGTATTATTTAATGAAATTGAGATACTTGATTCTGGTAAATTAATACATGGTGTAGAGGGGTTTAATCAAATAGTTAACGCTATTTCTAAAGTACGTGTCGTAAGTGATGAAGAGACTTCTCAACTCCTCATCAACTGGGAGAGCTTATTACACAGACTCTTACTCATACTCCCACGTGAGAGAATCTTTATCTTTATTTTCACAAGGTCTAGTCGCTATAAATTACAATATTTATTAGAAATAGCGTTAAAACTAAGTTCTCTCGGACACCTCGTCTACATCGTAGTACCAGTTATAACAGCATATGATATACCTAGAGACCTCCCTAAAAGCCTCTACAAGGTTTATAGAGCTAAACAACTAGCACTCCTCAGAGAAGACTTAGAGGGTATTATAAAACTTAGAGAGGCAGGTGTAAGAGTTATAGCTATGAAACCAACACACGTAGCTCAAAAAATAATACAACTAGTCGAGTCTGCTTCACTAACTTATAGTTAAAAACTATAATGAGAAAACTATTAGAGGCGAATTTAGTAATGAAGAGTACTATAGAGCATTTTTGCAAAGAAGAGTATATTGCACATAGAATCTAAATATATAGAATATATAGTTAAAACCCACTATTACCAGAAAATTACAGAGAGGTCTTTAAAAAGATCTCTATTGAAGAACATGTGCACTCCTTATTCTGAAAACAATATTCAGAGAAACTGTATTAGTAAAAATCTAGAACAATACCTAGGAAAATTGATTGTTAAGGTCGATCTCACGATGGCTTAAAACGCCTGGATTTATCGGTGAGTAAAATTGAGAGTAGAGGTCTAAGTAATTATTTATTAACACTATTATATAGTGTTAAAGTCTAATTGTTTGATTGTTTTATGTGAAATTAGCTATAAACTAATAGTTCAATTATAGATGGGTGTTGTGATACTTCGATATATTCAACTCTTTTAACTTCAATGTATTTCTCTATTAATTCTCTTGGGAATACTGGTTTTAAGAATTCATTATCTATTTCAAGTTCTTCTAGGGCTTCTAGTAGTGATGTTGGTAGCCTCTTCTCTCTAGGCACTTTTACTAGGTTATAAGCACACGTATCTAAAGGATCTCCGGGATCAATAGATTTCCTAATGCCATCTAAACCAGCCATAATTATTGCTGAGAGGGCTAAGTAGGGGTTTGTAGTGGGGTCTGGTGGCCTGAACTCTATTCTAGTAGAGTTAGTTGTAGCTGTGGAGGGGATTCTTACACATGTACTTCTATTTCCAAAACCCCAATACGTATATACTGGAGCCTCATATCCCGGTATAAGCCTCCTATAGCTATTAACAGAGGGTGCAACTATAGCTGAGAGTGCTCTAGCGTGATGTAAAAGTCCACCTATAAAATAGCGTGCTATTTGACTAAGACCATGTTTATCACTAGGATCATAGAAGGCGTTCTCAAAACCCCTCCACAAACTAACATGTACGTGTAACCCAGACCCATTTTCACCTGGTATTGGTTTTGGTGTAAAACACGCTTTAACCCCTTTAAACTCAGCTAACTTCTTAGCTACATACTTAGCTGTCTGTATATTATCAGCTACTCTAAGTGGGCTATTATACTCTACTGCAAGTTCTATTTGACTAGATGCTACTTCATGGTGATGACACTTAACACTAACATTAAAATGTCTTGACAACACCTCAGCAAGTTCACTTCTATAAGAATCTAAGTCACTGTTAACTGTGTGATAACCTGTAATAACACCCTTAATAGATCTGTCTATAGGTTTAATTATACATCTAAGTGATAATGGTGAATTATAATCTACATTAATATCTCTAAATAAGAAAAACTCTAATTCAACACCTACAATTGGTCTAAGCCCAAATTCTTCTAATGAATATTTTTCAACACGTTGAGCAATACTCCTTGAGTCAAGTAAGTGGGTATTTCTCCTATCCTTATGGATATTACCAATAATTCTACCCCACTCATTACTCCAAGGTAATTTTACAAGTGTCTCACGGTCTCCAACTACGAGAACATCACTACTTTCTATTCGTTCAACACCAATACTACTACCATCAACACTTACAACAATATCATTACTAAAACTAGTAGAGATTGTTTTAAGTCTACCAACTAGGTCTGTATAATGTACCTCAACCCATTTAATACCATTCACATTAGTAGACAATTAAATTCACCTATTCACCAGTCAACCGTACACTTAGTGATTTAGGATACATGTACAGTTTTTAAGCAACAAGGTAATAATATTATGGACGGTTGTCTAGTTATTTATGAAAACCAGTTGTGAGGTGTTACTTTATGTGTTCAGACCTCTACTCTCAGAAAGTAGACAGCTTAGATCTCGAGATTCTCAGAGCTTTAAGTAAGAATTCGAAGTTAAGTATACGTGAAATCTCAAAAATAGTGAAGAAATCACCATCGCTAATACATAGTAGAATTAGGCGACTTGAGAAGAGTGGATTTATTAGAAATTACACTATACTAGTAGATTATCAAAAACTAGGATATGATGTTTACGCACTCACACTACTACAAGTTGATGGTGCACATATTGTTGAGGTTGAAGAAGCTTTAAGTAAAGAACCTAATATCAAAGCAGTTTATGATATAACAGGAGAATATGATGTAGCATTTATTAGTGCATTTAAATCAGTTAGTGAACTTGATAATTTCATTAAGAAGTTGCTTAAAAACCCTTATATTAAGAGATCTGTTACAAGCATTATATTAAGAGTAGTTAAAGACACACCACACATAGAAGCTGCTTACACTAGTTTTTAAGCATAAAAGACGCATTTATTTATAATTATAAAGCTTACTCTTTTAGGTAGAAAGGTATTTCTCTAAGAATAATGCAGTATAGAAAAGGAATTTTGCTAATGCTCTCCTATCTAAACTTATAGTGTGTCCTATGTCTGGGACTACGTGGAGTTCAAATGTCTTATTATATTCTACTAGTTTCTGTATAAATTTCAATACTGGTTTTAGTGGTGTTCTAGAGTCATTTTGAGGTTGTATGATACATAGTGGTGCTTTAATATTCTCGACATAGTTTATTGGAGATCTCTCTTTAAACAACTCTCTCTTACCTGCAAAGAGGACTTCTTCAAACCTCTTAAAGTATGCGTCTGCAAGCTCATACATCTCCTCCCAGTCAGCTACAGGTGCACCTGCAACACCACACCTCCATAAATCTGGTTTCTTAGTGAGCTGCATTAGTACTGTATAGCCCCCATAACTATAACCTACAATAGCTAATCTCCCACTCTCAGCGAGACCAGACTCAATAGCCCAGTTAGCGGCTGTAGCTATATCTTCCATGTCTCCTCCTCCTGGATCACCAATATCCATTTTCCTAAACTTCTCACCATAACCAGTAGAACCCCTAAAATTAGGTGCTACTACGTGATATCCTAGTGCTGCGAGAGTAGCTATTATCGGAGACCATGAGTCAGCTACTTCAGACCATGGTCCTCCATGAGGATATATTACTACTGGTCCAGGTTTACCACTTAGCTTTGACTCTAAGATAAATATTGGCACAGTAACACCGTCTGGAGATGTTGTCTCCGCGAATTTTACGCTTCCAAATCTCTGAATAATGTCTTCTGATAACCGCTCACTAATAATAACTCTAACATCTCTACTCTTCGAGTTAATAGCCACTATTCTCGGTGGTGTTTTAAGTGAGGAGTGAACTACATATACATATTCACCATGTAATATAGCAGAGGATATAAAACCAGATTCTAAACCTACAAACTTGTTGTCGACGAAAATATGTGATCTACCCTGCTTCTTAGCTATAGCCCAGAATACTCCATCACTACTCCACCCATAGTCAACGTATTCTACGGGCTCAAATTCGTAGAGGTCGCTTCCTTCTGGTACAGCTGATCTAATTTCATTTGTCTCTAAGTTGAGTAAATATAGTCTCTGCTTATCTAGATCCTCATAGTCGCTGGCAAAGAGAACATTGTTTTCTCTAATTTTAGGTGTTACTGAGGTACTCCCCTCTCTTGGAGTATAAACTCTAAACTCCCGTGTAGTAGTATTTAGAATAAAGAGCTCTGTAGAGAATGGGTTTCCTCGGAGAAAACCATAGCCAACTATGAGTTTACCATTAGTATCTGATACAAACTCACGCCCCTTAGTCTTAACAAGTAATTCAGGTTCTCCTTTAAGCCTCGCTAAGTAAATACCTGCTTCTTCACCACTAGCACCAGACCACGCAATATATTCTCCATTAAAAGCCAGCCCAGTTACTCTTTGAGGTGGTAGTGAACTAGATACATCAATTAACTCTCCACTTCTAATATTTACAGCGTAGACTCTGCAGAGTTCATAGCCTCTACTCACATCTCTAGTAAAAACCACGTAATCTGATACTGGATGAGCTAGTGCATGTAAATGTATACCTTTAGCTACCTTAGCCTTAAGCCCAGTTGAGGGGTTTACAACGTAAAGGTCTAATACTCCGCTCTCAGTTGATCCATATAAAATAAGCCCTCCAGAAGTTACACCATAAATCACATAACTTGGAGTATTAACTATACTCTCAACTATTTGCGCTATCTCCGTGATCCTCTTATTAAACAATGTTAACTCCACCAGTTAATAGTATAAATAAATATCTAGTTAAAAGCACTACACAATATAATGCCGAAATCTAACTGCGTGAAGAGGAATAAAACTAGAAGTTTAGGTTAAAAATACCCCTTCTAAATACATACCTTGGCAAATCCAATTATTAATGCTTCTACTGCTATTACACTTACAATAGTATAATTTACTATCTATGTGTTATAATAATTTTACTTGTCACTTTCCCTATTGAAATAAATGTCAAAAACATATCTTAGTAGTTATTAGAAATTCTAGTATGGATGATTTGGAATTTAAAAACTAATGCTCGTATTGAAGTAATTATAGTGAGTACATATTGTGCTTAAGAGAGGGATGGGTATTTGTATTACCAAGTTGCTGTTACAGTATTATTTATTATGACCGTG
>Ga0272445_1001144_pt1 | contig 21730 bp, 29 predicted proteins | sample YNPCB0031_FD_194404 | JGI IMG/M metagenome (GOLD analysis project Ga0272445, IMG submission 194404) | Hot spring sediment microbial communities from Yellowstone National Park, WY, United States - YNP-CB-003-1 | ecosystem: Environmental > Aquatic > Thermal springs > Hot (42-90C) > Sediment... | reverse complement strand
TTATCTTAATTTCTTATTTAATATTATTATACCATAAATTTTTTTAAAGACTCAACTAATAAAAAATCATTAAAATAAAGGGTATTAAAATAGAATGAATGCTAAGAGCAAAAAGCAAATCAAAACAAGATTTCCCTACTAAAAAATTTAAATAAAGACTTATTAGCCACATTAAAACAACAAAAAAAAGAAGAAAAATTTTTAAAATTAAATTTTCTTTTTTAAATAAAATAATTGAAAAAATAATTGCTATTAAATTTAAAAATGGGAAAAAAATAGTTGATGCTCTTATAATGCTTTTATCAGAGCAAATTTTTGGATTATAAAGAAAAATATAAAAAAGAAAAAGAACAATTAAAATAAATAGTGCAATTTTTAATATCTTATGATCCCCAACTAACATATTAAAATTATAAGATAAAATTATAAAATTAAAAATATTTGGTTATTGACAAATCTTTGAAATTTGATATAAAAATTAATAATTATTGCAATTAAAAATTAAAAAAGGGAGCAAAAAATGGAGAGCGTTCAATTTAAAAAACTGATGGAAATAATAAAAAACCAGGAAGATCTAGAAATATTACGCAAAAAGCTAAGTTTTCTAGAAAAAAGGATGAAAGATAGTAAATGTAGGTATCCCGAAACAAATGAGTTAATGATACTATTTCACGGCAGCCCTAGAAAGTTTGAAAAGTTTGCACCTGAAAACGAATTGAAGGGCATGTGGAGATCTTTTAACAAAGGGATTCACTTCTGTAGTGAAATAAAGTACACTATAGAATTCGCAAAAAAAGCCTCTTCTACAATAGAATTTCTTATATATGAAATTGGAAGGAATTTATTTGGTTTTGAATATGGAAAACCACTTAGAGGGGAAGAATTAGAAAAAAGCATTGAGATATATAATAGTATAATAGAAGACGTTGTAAAAAATTGGAGACATAGTAAATTCTTTAAAACGCATTCTTCTCTTTTTAGTAAATGGGAGTATATATCTTTTGAATATGAAAGAAAGGAACTTGTAGGAATAGAATTATCAGAATTTTTAGAAATATTGGGTTATGATCCTAGCCCTCAAAATCTTTCTCTAGTTGATGGTATTTATAGAGGTAAAAATGTCGGAGAGTTTATATACGTTTGCGTTGCAGATATAAGGAATCCTTTTTTAACCACAGGAAATTTTGATGATGTTGATTTTAAATTTAGAGAGGGGGAGAGAGCACATGAATCTGCAAAAACTGATTCTACCATTGTTAAAGTTTCTGATTCTGGAAGCGTCTATTATTTTGTGTGTATATTCAACAATGAATCAATTTTTATTTTAGGAAGATATAATCTTGAAGAAAAAAAGTTTGAGTTTCTAGTCTAAACGATAAAAAATCTATAAAAGCAGGGCGATCAATTATGTGATCGCCCTTTTTATCTTTATTTTGTTTTTATGTTATAATATTTTTATGAATCTAATTCCGATGGTAATAGAAAAAACTCAATACGGGGAAAGAGCTTACGATATTTATTCAAGACTTCTTAAAGAAAGAATAATATTTTTAACAGGACCAATTAATGATATTGTAGCAAATAGCATTATTGCTCAATTATTATTTTTAGAGCACGAAAATCCTGAAAAAGATATTTATTTTTATATAAATAGTCCTGGTGGAATTGTTACTTCTGCTTTAGCTATTTATGATACAATGCAATACATAAAGCCTGATGTAGCAACAATTGCTATTGGAATGGCAGCATCAGCAGCAGCAGTTTTGCTTGCAGGAGGAGCTAAAGGAAAAAGAGCTGCATTACCAAATACTGAAATTTTACTGCACCAAGTAATGGGAGGAGTTGAGGGTCAAGCAGTAGAAATAGAAATAACAGCAAGACAGATAGTAAAACTTAAAAATAGAATAAATGAAATATTAGCATTTCACACTGGCCAACCTATGAAAAAAATTGAAATAGACACTGATAGAGATTTTTATCTTTCTGCATATGAAGCAAAAGATTACGGATTAATTGATAAAGTTATTGAACCTGAAAGAATAAAAAAATTATTAAAAACTGCTAATTTTAAAAATACAACAAATAATAACAAACAATAAAAATCTTAAATTGAAACAAAATCAAAATAAAATTTTTCTAAAAAAAGAAGAAGAAATATTAAAAATGATAGAGGGCGGTAAAAAATTGGTTGAAATACTTTTTGATTTAAAAGAAAAAGCAAAAATAGGAGTCTCTAGTCAAAAATTAGATGAGTTAGCAGAAAAATTAATTTTAAAAGTTGGAGGAAAACCTGCTTTTAAGGGTTACAAACCATTTTTTGCAAAAAAACCATTTCCAGCTACAATTTGTTTTTCTAAAAATCAAACTGTTGTTCATGGAATACCTAAAAAAGATTTAAAAATAGAACCATCTGACATTATAAAAATAGATATTGGAATGATTTGGAAGGGGCTTTATTTAGATTGTGCTATAAGTTTAGGTTTTGAACCTTTAAGTTTAGAGAAAAAAACTTTAATTAAAGCAACGTTAAAGGCACTTGAGAGAGGAATAGAAAATTTTAAAATATCAAATAAATTAGGAGATGTTGGTTATGCAATTGAAAATGAAATAGAATCTTATGGATTTAAAGCAATTTATAATCTTTGTGGTCATGGAGTTGGTTATAATCTTCATGAAGAACCAGAAGTTTTAAATTATGGTAAAAAAGGTACTGGACTTACTATATCTTCTGGTCTTGTTGTAGCTATTGAACCTATGGCAAGTAATACTAATTTTGCAAAAGAAGCAGAAGATGAAAGTTTTGTAACAGAAGATAATTCTTTTTCAGCTCATTTTGAAGCAACAGTTGGAATTTTAGATAAAAAAACAGTTATTATAACTCCTATTTTAAGAGAATTTTTTGAATTTATTAAAGAATAAATCAATAATTAAATTAGGGTTGGAAGAATTTTTGTTTATTTATTGAAATTTTGTGCAAGTTAAATAATTTATTTCTAAACCCTTCTACTTTGAATCTTCTTTTAAAAGAATTTTTGAATTTATTAAAGAATAAAAATTATGGCCAAGTAAAGTTAGGAAGAATGTCTAATTTTGTACCAACTTCATAAGCATTATCATTATTCCCACCATCACTAGTACTTGCCATAAGACCAATATATTTTGAAGATTCTAATCTTGCATTAAGTTCATAAGTAAGGGATGGATTTATACTGCAAGCATAAATGTAAAAATATTTATTATCATTTAATGGATCAACTGGAAGTTGCCCCAATGGTGATCCTCCTGTAATTGAAGTAAAATTAACTGGAACCCAACCAGTACCATCGACAGTTCTTAATGCTCTTGTTGTTGTAGTCCAACCCGAAATTGAAATACTTGAAGATGCACTTAAATAAGCTATTGCAGGAGATGTTCCAGTACAACCAGCATTTGGAGTGGAACTATTTGTTAAATTTGGATAATCAACATCTGCTAAATAAAATGCTAATGCCCTATTTAATGCAGCAAGATCATTCATTCTTCTTGTATCTCTTGCTCTTTTAATAAGTTCATTTGGATTTAAAGCAGCAATTAAAATTGCTGCTAAAATAACAATAATTCCAATTACAACAATAAGTTCTACTAAAGTAAACCCTTTTGATTGTTTCATTGTAAAAATTTATTTAATTAATTATTATAATTATAAAGTAAGGTAAAAAAAAAGCAAATTATGTTGTGGATAGTTCATTATTCAGAAATAGGTTTAAAAAAGAAAAATAGAGATTATTTTGAAAGAAAATTATTAGAAAATATAAAGATTCAAACAAAAGCTAAAGTAGAAAGAAAAAGAGGAAGAATTTTAGTTTATGGAGAAAATTTAGAAGATAAATTAGCCAAAATTCCTGGAATTGAGTATTTTTGTAAAGTAATTGATATTTTCAAAAAGCCAGAAGAATTAGTTGAGAAATTTAATATTAATTTTAGTTCTATTTCTATTGTTGTTAAAAGAGCAGATAAAGATTGGCCAGAAAATTCTCTTGAAATTAAAAATAAATTAATTAAACTTATTTTACAAAAATATCCAGAAATAAAAATAGACTTTGAAAAACCAGAAAAAACTTTATTTTTAGAATATTTTAATAAAAATTTTTATTTTTACTTAGATAAAATTAAAGGAGTAGGTGGTTTACCGGTTGGAACAGGCGGAAAAGCACTTAGCCTTATTTCTTGTGGTTTTGATTCTCCTGTTGCAAGCTTTCTTATGATAAAAAGAGGTGTTAATGTTGATTTTGTTCATTTTTATGCTTATCCACAAACAAGTATTTTAGAAAAAGAGGCTGTTTTTGAAATTTTTAAAATATTATCTCAATACCAACCAAAAAGCAAAATATTTTTTATTAACATCTTAGAAGCACAAAAATATATACTCTCAAATGTCCCACCAAAATATCTTGTAATTTTTTATAGAAGATTTATGTTGGATATTGCAAAAGAGTTAGCTAATCAATATGGTTATAATGCAATAATTACAGGAGAAAATTTAGGACAGGTTTCTTCACAGACAATTGAAAACATTTGGAGCATTAGTTTTGATTCTAATATTTTAATTTTAAGACCTCTTTTAGGATTTAATAAACAAGAAATAATAGATTTATCATATAAAATTGGAACTGGTAAAATAAGTGAAAAAAATTATGCAGATTGCTGTAATTTATATATATCAAAATTTCCTGCTACAAAAACTAAGATAGAAGAAATTATAAAAATACAAGAAAAGCTTAGTTTATGGGAAAAATTTAAAAAAGAGTGTATTGAAAATATGGAAATTTACCATTGGCCCGGAAAATAAGGTAATAGTTTCATTACGCGAGCTCTTTTAACTGCTTGAGCATATCTTCTTTGATGCTTTGCGCAAAATTTTGTATATTTTCTATGCTTAATTTTCATTCCAGCTGAAATAAACTTTTTTAAAAGATCAACATCTTTCCAATCAACCTCTATTTTATTTTTACAAAAATAGCAATTCATTTTATACAAATTCTATGGTTGCAAGCTCTGCACCATCTTTTCTAAATTTACCAAGTTTTATTATTCTAACATAGCCACCATTTCTTTCTTTGTATCTTTGGGAAATATCGTAAAAAACTTTAAAAGCAATTCTTTTATTAAAAAATCTTAAAAGATATCTTAATGCATTTAAATCTTGTTTTTTTGCTTTTGAAATGATCTTTTCAATAAAACTTTTAAGCTCTTTTGCCCTTACTAAAGTAGTTGTAATTTTTTCATTTTCAATTAAATTATTTGCCAATATTTTCATAAATGCTCTTCTTTGATCTGTTTTTCTATGAAACTTTCTTTTTAACATAATTTAATTATACCATAAAATTAAACAAATTTAGCTAAAAACAAAAAAATTGAATAAATCAAAAAAATAAAATTTAAATAATTGGAAACTAAAAAGAAAATTTCCTTTTTTTCTGGTATTAGAAAATAAAAAATAAAATCTAATATATTTAAAAATAAGAGCAAAAAGAAAAAATTAAAAACTAAATTTTTCTCTCCAGCCGCTGAATAACCTTTTATAAAAGAAAAAGAAATTGGAGTTTTTTGAGGAAGAAAAAAAATTAAAATAAAAATTAAAATTATTAAAAAAAGATTTAAAAACCATTTATTCAATTTCATCATCAAATAATTTTTTGCTTATTTTTTTATGTTCTTCAAAAAGTTTTAAAAATTCATCTTCATCCTCCTTTTCCCATAAAATATCATTTGATTTTAAAAGTTCTTTAGTAAGCTCAAGTGGAAAACCATATGTTGAAAACAAATCAAAAGCTTTTTTTGCCCTTTTTTCCTTATTTTTAAAATCATCTATATTTTTATTAAACAATCTTATACCTCTTTCAAGGATTAAATTAAATTTATCAAGTTCTTCTTCAAAAACTTCTATAACTTTTTTATAATTTTCAACTTCTGGCCAAGATTTAGAATAAAATTCACATGTTTTTTGAATTAATATATTGTAAGATTTTTTTGGCACATTAAGTTGCTTTAGTTTCAAAAAAAGTCTTCTTAAAATTCTTCTTAAAACATAGCCTCTTAAAATATTTGAGGGTAAAACTCCGTCTGAAATTAAAAAAACAATTGCTCTTAAATGGTCCAAAATTATTCTTTGATCTCTTTTAAAATTTATATATTCTTGAGGAATAAAAGGCTTTAAAATTTTATAAATTGTATCAAATGCTGATGTTTCAAAAACATTCTCTTTCTTTTCTAATACCATTAAAAGACGTTCATAGCCCATACCTGTATCTACTCCAGGAAATTCAAGTTTTTTTAAACTACCATCAGGATATCTATAATACTCATTAAAAACTAAATTCCAAACTTCTAAACCATTTATATAAAACTCAACTGTTGGACCACAAGGTCCCTCATTTCCTGTAGGCCCCCAAAAATTATCTTCTCTTCCAGAACTTTTTATAGGAAGATTTAATTCTTTTAAAATATTAAAGCTTTCTAAATCTTCTGGTATTTCACTATCTCCACCAAAATAAGTAACATAATCTATTTTAAGATTCATATGTTGTGTTAAAAATTCAAAAGCCCAATATATAGAAGCTCTTTTAAAATAACCACCAGTTGAAAAATCTGAAGGATCGTCGCTTTTAACTGGACCAAAAGAAAAATTTCCAAGCATCTCAAAAAAAGTAAGGTGCCTTTCGTCGCCAACTTCTTCAATATCTGTGGTTCTAAAACATTTCTGGCATGATGTAACTCTTTGAGTACCAAAATCTTGTTCTGGATTTTTTTTTCTTAAAAAATATTCTTTAAATTGCTGCATCCCAGCAGTAGTTAAAAGAACAGAAGGATCATTTTGAGGAATTAAAGAAGAAGATGGAATAATTTTATGTCCTCTTTTTTCAAAAAATTCTAAAAAATTTTTTTTAATCTCAAAATAGTTCATTTTAGTGGAAATCCTAACATTTCAAAAAATTTTAATTTATCTTCTTTTTTCTTAGCCTTAACTACTATATTAACTCCTAAACCAAAATTATAATGAACCTTTTCTGAAATTGCTTCTGGAAAAACGCTTATTTCCTTAAAACCAAAATTTAAATTGTAATCTTTATCAAAATGTTCCTTTTTAATTCCTTTAAAATCCTTATAGCGCGCAAGTCCATAGATAAGAAATCTTGTAAGAAAATCATACATTCTTTTACCTCTTAAGGTAACAACAACACTTACTGGCATTCCTTTTTTAAGTTTAAAACTAGATACAGATTTTTTTGTTTTAACTATTTTAGGAGTTTGCCCCGCAACCATTGAAAGAACATAGACTGCTTCTTGAACTATTTTATCCTGATTTTGTGGATTAGAAGTTACTAATTTTCCTATTCCAATATTAAGAATAATTTTTTCTAATTTCGGATACTCAAATTTATTTTTATAATTAAAAAATTGAGGTAGTTTTTCTTCTATTTGTTTTTTTAAATCTATTTCCATGTTTATACTATTTTATTTTTACATTTTTTGCAAAATCTATATTTATCCTCTCCTTCTTTAATAAAACCAACTCTTGTTGGTTTTTTACAATTAGGGCAGATAACTTTAACATTGCTCCAACTGATTTTTCTTGGAATTAAAATAATTTCACCTTTTTCTCCGGCTCTTTTAGGCTTTTTATGTTTTTTTACTAAATTAAGACCTTCAACAATAACTTTTGATTCTTTAGGAAACACCTTTAAAACTTTACCAGTTTTCCCTCTATCTTTACCTTTTGTTATTAAAACAACATCTCCTTTTTTTACTTTTTGCATGTTAAATAATTTGCTTTATTAAAATTTCATAAAAATAAAGTTTTGTCCCAATCTTTTTATGATATCTTGTTTTTGGTTTAAATTTCCCAACAACAATCTTTTCTTTAATCTCTTTTAATATTTCTCCAATAACTTTATTTTCCAAATAAGGCGTTCCAATTTTAAGATCTTTCCCATCAAAAAATAAAAGAACCTTATCTATTTCTATTTCTTTTTGATCTTTATTCTTTAATTTTATTCTTTTTGTTTTTATTTTACTACCCTCAGTTACTAAAAATTGATTTCCTCCTATTTCAATTACTGCTATTTTATTCATAGTTTAAAATTTTAATTCCATTAAATTGCTCTATTAAAATATCTATTGCCATATTATAAGCTTCTATTGGATCTATAGTTCCATCAGTTTCAATATAAATTTTCAAAAAGTTATAATTTGTTTTCTCGCCAACCCTCATATCTTCTACTTCAATATTTACTTTTTTAATAGGAGAAAAAATTGCGTCTAAAAATATAGCATTAGATTCTTGGCTATTTTTTCTAATTTCTTCAGAGGAAACAAATCCAATTCCTTTTTCAACTTTCATTTCTATATTTAAAGTTGCTTTTTTATCGGTTAATGTTGCTATATGAAGTTCTGGATTTACTATTTCTAGATTAGAAGGAACTTTTATATCGCCAGCCTTAACTTCTCCCTCTCCTTTTGCATTTAAATAAATTTCTTGAGGCTCTGAAGTTAACATTTTAATTCTTACTTGTTTTAAATTTAAAGTAATATCAAGAACGTCTTCTAAAACACCAGGTATTGTTGAAAACTCATGTAAGACATTTTCTATCTTTAAAGTTGTAATTGCAGCGCCTGGTATTGAAGAAAGAAGAACTCTGCGCAATGCATTACCTAAAGTAATTCCATAACCTGGATAAAGACCCTTAATTCCAATTAATGCTGAATTTTTTTCTTTTCCTAATATTTGAACATTTTGTGCTATTAAAATTTTGTTATCCATGATTTTTAAAATTATTAATTAATTTTAACGACCATAAAATTCAACTACTAATGAATAATCAAATGGTAATTTTAACTCTTCTATAACAGGTTCTCCAACAATTTTAGCTTCTAATTTTTCTTTATTTAACTCAATCCAACTTGGTGGTTGGTATTTTTTAATTCTATCATAAATTCCGTTAAAAATTCCCTTTTTAAGACTTCTTGGATTTGGAGAAATTACATCACCAATTTCAACTAAATAAGAAGGTCTATCTACTTTTTTACCATTTACAAAAATATGACCATGAACAACTGCTTGTCTTGCTTGAGGTTTTGAAGTAAAAAATCCAGCTCTAAAAACAATATTATCTAATCTTTTTTCCAAAATTTTTGCTAAAGCTATTGGGGTTGGCTCTTTAGTTTTCTCTGCTAATTTAAAATATTTTTTCATCTGCCTTTCTCTTAAAAGATAATAAAATTTAACTTTTTGCTTTTCAACTAATTCTTTTCCATATTCTGATAAAATTCTAATCTTAGACCCATGTTGACCAGGTCTTGTTCTTCTTCTTGAAAGAGCGCACTTAGGGGAAGCACATCTTTCATTTAATAAAAACTTCTGACCATACATTCTGCAAATTTTACATTTATACTTTAACATAATTAAACTCTTCTAACCTTTGGCGGCCTTGGGCCTCCAAAAGGAATCGGTGTTATATCTTCAATTAAATAAATTGGAAGCTCTTTAGAAAATAGTGTCTTTAATGCTGAATCTCTACCTGGTCCAAAACCACTTACAAACACTTTAATTTTCTCGATATTGTATCCTTTTAATCTTTCAACCAAAACTTCTATTACTCTTGATCCTGCATAAGGAGTACTTTTTTTAGTACCCTTAAACCCAACTTGTCCGGTTGAAATACTTTCAAAAACATTACCCTGATCATCTGTTAATGTTGCAAAAGTATTGTTCCATTTTGCATTTATATAAATTCTTGCAACAGGTAAATTTATTTTTTTCTTCTGTTTTTGCTCTTGAACTACTTTTTCTTCAACACCTGATAAAGTTGTAACTCTTTTTTTACCCATATTATTTCTTTTCTAATTTTCTCTTTCCTGAGGTAACAGTATGTCTAACGTTACCTCTTACTGTTCTAGAGTTAGTTCTTGTTCTTTGACCCCTTACAGGAAGTTTTTTTACATGTCTAATCCCCCTATAACAATTTATTCTTATTAACCTTTTTATATTTTCTTGAATTTCTCTTTTTAAATCATTTTCAACTTTAATGTTTTTTTCAATATAATTTTGAATCTTGCTTATCTCTTCGCTTGTTAATTCTTCTGTCTTTTTATTAGGATCTATATTTAATTCTTTTGCAATTTTCATTCCCAAAGAAAAACCAATACCATAAATATAAGAAAGTGCATAAGGTAATTTTTTGTTTGGTAAATTTACTCCTGCTATTCTTACCATAATTTTAAAATATTTAATTATCCTTGTCTTTGTTTGTGTTTTTTAATTTTACAAACAACATAAATCCTGCCCTTTCTTCTTACTATTTTGCAATCAGCGCATCTTTTTTTAACTGAAGCAGCTACTTTCATTATTTTCTCCTTATAATCCTACCTTTATTAGGATCATAAGGACTAATTTCAACTACAACCCTATCCCCTGGAACTATTTTAATATAATTTAATTTCATTTTACCAGAAAGATAAGCCCATATCTCTTTACCATCATCAGTTTTTACTCTAAAAGTGGTATCTGGTAAATTTTCTATTACCATCCCCTCAACAATTTCTTTATTCTGCTTTTTCATAAGTACAATTTAATTATACCATAAAAATTTTCCTTTTTTCTCTCTCCATTTTTTAATTTCTAAATGATTCCCTTTTAAAAGAACTTTCGGAACTTTTAAAATTTTACCTAAAAATTTTAATTTCTCTGGCCTTGTATAAACTGGAAAAGAGAAATAATTTCTTTTTTCTTCTAATGAATTAGGATTATTTAAAACACCCGGTAAAAGCCTTGAAATAGAATCAACTAAAATCATTGCAGGAATTTCTCCGCCGCTTAAAATAAAATTACCAACAGAAATTTTTATATCTGAAATTTTAGCAACTCTCTCATCTACCCCTTCATAATGTCCGCAAATTAAAATTAATTCTTTAAACTTCTTTAAATAATTTGCCATTTTCTGATCAAAATTTTTACCCTTTAAATCGAAGAAAATTATTTTTCTTTCTTTTTTTTCGAATTTTGATTTTTTTAAAATATTTTCAATTGCTCTTAATATTGGCTCAGCTTTAAGTACCATTCCTGGTCCACCCCCATAAGGTCTATCATCAATATTGGCATCTGTAAAATCTTTAATATCGTGAATTTTAATTTTAATAATTTTATTTTCTTGAGCTCTTTTTAAAATTGAAGTAAATAAATAACTAAAAGCTTCTGGAAAAGCAGTTACAATATGAAATGTTATTTTAGGCTCTTTCAAGTTTATTTCTTAAGATCTTCTAATACTTCATCTACTGTTGTTGAAACTTTCTTAGTTGGTTCTTCTACTTTAATATTTACTCTTGCATGATTTCTCAAACCAATAGCCTTAATTACAGTTCTAAGAGCTTTTATCATTGAACCTTTTTTACCTATTACAAGACCGACATCTTGAGGATGAAGTTTAATTAAAACTAAAACACCCATCTCGTCTATTTTCTTTTCTAATTTTACTTCGTTTGGGTAATTTACTAATGCTTTTAAAATATTTTCTAATACTTCTATATAAGCTGTCTTTTCCATAATAATCTCGAACCGAGCTTTTCTGAGAAAAGCAGTCGGTTCTTAATTTTCAAAAATTCTTTTAATTCTAACATAAATTATAACATAAAATCTAATTACCCCCTAGAGCCTCTTTAACTAAAGAATCTGCAATCAAGTTTTGCTCTCTTGGTATATAATTAAAAGAAACTTTTTTAAAATCTAAAGTAAGATTATGTAATTCTATAAATAAATTTTTAATATCTTCTTCTTTTATTTTATAAATATTATTCATCTGAAAAACAACAAGTTTACTATCAGAATTTATTTCAACTTCTATCAATTTACATTCTTTATTACCATAAATTTGTTTAATTTTCTTTAAAGCAAATATCATTGCTAAATATTCTGCCTGATTATTTGTTGCTTTATTTATGAATTCTTTAAATTTTCTAGGTGGTTCTTTATCATAAATAACTACACCAATTGCTGCTGGTCCTGGATTATTTATTGCACCACCATCAGTAAAAACTTTTATTTTTTTAATCTTTTCCATAATAGTATTCTAATTTTCTAATAATAACTTCTACTATTTTTCTTTTGGCTCCTGGAATATAAAAATTTTTAGCGCCTAATTTCATTTTTTCAATTTCTTTCTGACTTTGCAAAATTTCCTCAATATTAAATAAAAGAATGTTTGGTTTTAAATTTTCTGACTCAATAACTCTACAGGCACCATAATTTAAATATTCCAATGCATTTTTTATTTGATGAATACCTACAATTTGTTTTTTAAGAGGAATTAAAATGCTTGGAATTTGCCAAAAAGCAACTTCAAAAATTGTTCCACTCCCAGCCCTTGAAATTACCAAAGAAGCTATGCTATAGAATTTTGCTAAAGTTTTTTGATCAACAAAATCAAATAAATGATAATTTTCTTTTTCAGAAATATTTTTTAAAATAAAATTTGAAAGCGCTTTTGCATCCTCATATAAATTTTTACCTGTTATATGAATTATTTGATATTTTTTTACTAAATTTTTTAAAATTTCAAATATAATATCATTAATTTCTTGAGCGCCCTGAGATCCACCTAAAATTAAAATTGTTTTTTTGTTTGGATCTATTTTAAATTTTTCATAATCTTCATTAGTAAATTTAGTGATTGAAAATAAGTCCTCATCAATAGGATGTCCAACTAAAATAAATTCTTTATTTTTTACTTTTTTTGGGAAAAAATCTATACTATTTTTAAAAGATAAAAATATTGTTTCTGCAAAAAAACTTGAAAATTTGTTTGAAAGACCTGGAATTGAATCTGATTCATGAATTAAAACTGGAATGTTTAAAATATAAGCAATGAAATTTACAAAAAAACTAACTGAACCTCCTTTCGAAAAAACTATATTTGGCATTTTTATATAAAAAACAAAAAAAATTTTTAAAATTATATAGGGTAAAATCAAAAAATCTAAAAATGTTCTCAAAGAAAAATATCTTCTGATTTTAAAATCTGGGAGAAAAATTGTTTTTAAATCTTTAAATTCAAAAGGAAATTTTGGTTTAGGGCCTACCCAATAAAACTCAAAATCATAACCATAATCGGTTTTTTTAATTTCATTAATTATGTTTTTAATGGGTAAAAGGTGGCCTCCTGTTGCTCCACCAGTGAAAAATATTCTAATTATCATAATAATTTTTTAAAATTACCATAATTTAAAATTATAAAATATTCACAGTTTTTTCACAGATGATTCTTGACTTTTTAAAAAAATAGATTAAACTTTTAATCAATTAATAGATTATTCCCCTTTCTTCCATAAAAGAAGGGGGGATAAAATAAAAAATGGCAGTAGATTTAATTTCTAAATTAAACCTTTATTTACAAGATGATGAAGATGAAGAATTAGAAGAAGGTTTAGAGGAAGAAGGTTTAGAAGAATGGGAAGAACCAGAAGAAGAAGTTGAAGAAGAGGAAGAATGGGAAGAAGAATCTTGGGAAGAATGGGAAGAAGACGAAGAGGAGAAAGATGAAGACGAAGATTTTGGTATTTAAGTAAAAATTTTAAAAAATAAAAATTTTAAAAAAATCAATATTTAAGTGAAATTTTTATTATCTTCTTTAATTTTTAAAAATAAAAAAGAAACTTTAAAATTTGCTAAATTTTTCTCTTTATTTTTAAAAACAATTATTGAAACTGAAAAAAAGGAATTATTTATTTTTTTCTCTGGACCTTTTGGTGTTGGAAAAACAACATTAATTAAATCTATAGCTAAAGAATTTAACATAAAAGAAAATTTAAGATCACCAAGTTTTATAATCTTAAAAACCTATAAAACCAAAATAAACTCAAAAGATATATATTTTCATCATTTAGATCTTTATAGAATTTCTAATAAAGAGAGTATTTTTAAATTTTTAAAAAATTATTTTAAAAAAAATAACATCTTTTTAATTGAATGGGGTGATAAATTTTTTGATTTACCTAAATATTGTTTTATATTAAAAATGGAATTTTTAGATTATAAAGAAGGAAGAAAAATAAAAGTTTATTTTAAGGCTTGAACAAAAAATTTTTTAAATTAAAATTTATTTATGTTAGTAATATTTGATGCAAATGCTCTTTTACACAGACTTTATCATGCATTGCCTAATTTAACAGATTCTAAAAAAAGAAGTGTAAATGCTCTTTATGGTCTTTCGAATATACTCTTGAGGGTTTTAAATGAATTTAAAATAAAGTATGGTGCTGTTTGCTATGATAGACCAGAACCAACATTTAGACACAAAATACTAAAAGAATATAAAGCTCAAAGACCTAAAATAACTGACGATTTAGTTTTCCAAATAAAAGAATCTAAAGATTTCTTTGAGGCTTTTGGTTTTAAAATATTTGAAAAACCAGGATATGAAGCAGATGATCTTATTGGAACAATTACCGAAAAAACAAAAAATTTAGTTGAAAAAATAGTTATAATAACTGGAGATTTAGACACTTTACAGCTTGTTGATGACGAGAAAGTTGTTGTTTGGACAATGAAAAAAGGAATAACAGAAATTAAAATTTATGATGAAAAGGAAGTTTTTAAAAAATATAATTTGCTTCCAAATCAAATAATAGACTATAAAGCACTTGTAGGAGATCCATCTGATAATATTGAAGGTATAAAAGGTATAGGGCCAAAAACAGCTCAAAAATTAATAGAAAATTATGGAAATTTAGAAAAAATTATAGAAGTTGCAAAAAAAGGTTTAATAGATAAAAAATTGGCTCAAAAAATTATAGAAAACGAGGAAAAAATATTTTTATATAGAGAGCTTGTTTCAATTCAAAAAAACGTTGAAATTGAAATTAGTTTAGATGATATTTTATTTAAAGGCCCCCATTTTGATAGAATTTTAAATTTATTTGAAGAATTTGAATTTAAAAGCTTAATAAAAAGAATTCAAAAAAATTTTTCTCAAAGCAAAAATAATGAAATACCCCAAATAATTTCAGGAACTTTTGACGATTTTGATAAAGAAAATGAAATTTTCTTTCAAATAAAAGATAATGAAATTTTCTTTTTAAAAGAGAATAAAATTATAAATTTAAATATTCAAAAAATACCGCCAATAGCTTTTTTAAAAAAATTTTTTGTAGGTGTTGATACTAAAAATTTATTTAAAAGCATACTTAGAAATTATATAAAGGATTACTTTGATCTTAAAGTTTGTCTTTGGCTAACAAATCCTGATCTTAAAAAAATTGATAACAAAAAAATATCTCAAATAGTAGCAAATAATACATTTGAAGAAGATATTTTAAATATAATCTTTTTTAAGGATGCTTATAAAAAAATTTCAGAAAAATTAAAAAATTTAAATCTTGATTTTATTTGGTTAAATTTAGAAAAACCATTATTACCTCTTTTAGCAAAAATAGAAAATTACGGAATAAAAGTAAATCAAAAAAAACTTAAAAAAGCTATAATTTACTTTAAAACTAATAAAAAAATTTTGGAAAAAAAAATATATCTAAGAGCTGGAACAAAAATTAATCTTAATTCCCCTCAGCAATTAAGTTGGCTTTTATTTGAAAAATTAAAAATAAAAAATCCTAAAATAAAAACAAAAACAGGAATTATTTCTACAAAAAAAGAAATTTTAGATAAGATAAAAGAATTTCATCCTATTTTAAGTGAAATTATTGAATGGAAAGAGTGCTCAAAAATTTTAAATAGTTATCTTAAAAATTTAATTTCTTCAAAACAAAGAATAAATACAAATCTAGATCAAACATTATCTAGTACTGGAAGAATAATATCATTTAAACCAAATTTTCAAAATTTACCAAAACATGGTGCAGAAAGAGTACTTGAATTAATAGAAGCAGAAGAAGGTTTTAGTTTAGTTTCTTTTGACTATAAGCAAATAGAAATATTTTTAGCAGCATTTTTATCTAATGAAGAAGAAATTTTAAATTTTTTAAAAGATGGTGGAGATTTTCACTCTTTAGTGGCAAAAGAAATTTTTAAAGATGAGACAAAAAGAGACATTGCTAAAACTCTTAATTTTGGGATTTTATATGGTATGGGGCCTAATGCTTTTTCTAAATTAACTGGCTTTGATATAGAAAAATCAAAAGATTATATTAATAATTTTTTCCTTAAATTCCCTGCATTAGCTAAATTTTTAAACGAAACTAAAGAAAAGGCAAAAATATATGGATTTTCAGAAAATATTTTTGGAAGAAAAAGAATGATTCCTGGAATTTGGAGTCAAAATATAAGAGAAAAAAATGAAGCCGAAAGAATTGCAATAAACTTTCCAATTCAATCATTAGCTGCAGATATTTTAAAAATTGTAATAATAAATTTAAATCAAATTTTAAATGATGATGTAAAGTTAATTTTGCCCTGGCATGATGAACTTATCTTTGAAATTAAAGATAATATTAAAGAAAAAATAATTCCAGAAATAAAAAATATAATGGAAAATATTGATAAATTAAATTTCCCAGTTAAAATTAATTTAAAATTAAATGTTAAAATTAAAGAAGGTAAAAATTTATGGGAAATCAAGTCTTAAATTTACAAAATTTAAAGAAAATAATTCAAATTTTATTAGAAAAAGTTAAATTTCTTTATGAAAATTTTCAAATAGAAGGATTATTAATTGTTTTTGCAATTTTAGCTAACTTTTTAGCTATATTTTTTTTAAAAGCTCCACTTTTTATAAAAATTGTCTCTTTAATAATAAATATTTCCTTATTTTTCTTTCTAGTTGATGTTTTGAAAAAAGCTGTTGAAAAAAAATTAAAGGCAGAAAATTTGTCTCAAATAATTTTTAATGCTTTTAATATTACTCCTCAAGGTCTTTGTATATATGATGAGTATTTTACTATAATTCAAGTAAATAAAAAATTTTGCAATATTGTCGGACTTAGTCCTGAAGAGATTGTTGGGCAGAAAGTTAAACCAGAAATGTTAAAATCAGCAAAATTTAGAACATTAGCTCAAATATTTTTCCCATCTCTTATTGGACAAATTTTAGAAAGAAAAACAGAGGAAAAAATTGAAATAAGCTTTGTATATTTTAAAGAACCAACAGATACTTATTTTGTTATTTGGACAGTTCCTGTTTTAGAAAAAGAAAAAAATGTAGTTACAAAATTAAAAATTGTAGAAGATAAAACTGCAGAAATACTTTATCAAAAAAATCAAAATGCATTTTATGACATTGCAGCGCACCAACTTAAAACTCCTCTTAGTGAAATAAACTGGATATTAGAGACACTCAAAAATCCGTTACAAGAAGATGAAAAAAATGAACTTTTAAATACTGCAAGCAAAATAACTAAGAAAATAACTTGGCTAGTAGAAACTATTTTAAATTCAGTAAAAATAGAGTCTGGAAGTTTAAATTTAAATATTACAAGATTTAATATTGTAGAAGTTATAAATGATATTTTAGATATTTTAGAGCCTGAAATTAAAATAAATAAAATAAATTTAATCAAAGATCTAAAAGATATTGAAATCCCAGGAGATAGAGCAAAAATATTTTTAGCCCTCTCTAATATTATAGATAATGGAATAAGATACAATAAACCAGAAGGAAAATTAGAAATTTCAAATTTTCAAGAAGGAGATTTTGTAAAAATAATAGTAAAAGATACTGGAATAGGAATTCCCCAAAAAGAACAAGAAGAATTATTTAAAAGATTTTTTAGAGCAAGTAATGTTAGAAAAATAGGAAAAGAAGGTTTTGGTTTAGGTCTTTACATAAGCAAAAAACTAATAGATCTTCATGGAGGAAAAATAAAAATAGAATCTAAAGAAGGAGTAGGAACAAATGTTACAATATTGCTACCAATTAAAGAGGAATTAATTAGTGGAATATAATAATTAGATGATAAAAGAAATTTTAAAAAAATATTCACCAAAATTTTTTAGAAACTTTTATCAAATAATTTTAAATTTAATCTTTAATTTTTTCTATTATATAAAATTTAAAAACCCATCAAAGGATTTAATTGTAATAGGTGTTACTGGAACTAAAGGAAAAAGTACTACTTGTTATTTAATTTATAAAATTTTAAATGATCTAAATATAAAAACAGGAATTTGTTCTTCTGATTTTATTGGTTTTGGAGAAAAATTAGAAGTAAATAAAACTACAAATACAATGCCAGGTAGAGGATTTTTGCATATATTTTTAAAAGAAGCAAAAGAAAATAATTGTAAAATAGCGGTTTTAGAAGTAACTTCTGAGGGTCTTATGTTTTGGAGGCATAAATTTATTGACTTTGATTTTGGTGTATTTTTAAATATTCATCCAGAGCACATTGAAAGACATGGATCTTTTGAAAATTATAAAAAAGCAAAAAGAAAATTATTTGAGGCAGTAGCTAAATCTAAAAAAATAAAGTTTTTAGATGGAAAAAAGGTTGAAAAAACAATAATAGCAAATTTTGATGATAATCAATTTCATTATTTTACTAACTTTAAAAATTTAAAAATAATATCTTTTGGAATAAAATCTCAAGCCCAAATAAAACCAATAAATTATGAAATTTCTAAAGAAGGAATTTATTTTACATTATTTGGAGAAAAATTCTTTTCTCCCCTCTTAGGATTTTTTAATCTTTATAATATTTTAGCATCAATTTGTGTTCCCTATTCTTTAAATTTATTAGATGTCCAAAAAATAAAAAAAACAATAAATAGTATAAAAGGAATGCCTGGGAAAATGGATTTGATTTATGATAAAGATTTTAAAATTATGATAGATTATGCTCACACACCTGATTCAATAACAGCTGTTTTTGAAACAGTAAAAGAAATGTATAATCCTAAAAGAATTTTGGTTTTAATAGGGGCTGATGGAGATAGAGATAAATGGAAAAGACCATTATTTGGTGAAATTTGTGCAAAATATGCTGATGTTATTGTAATTTCTGAAATAAACTCAAGAGATGAAGATCCCTTAGAGATAGCAAAGCAAATAGAAAAAGGAGCTAAAAATTATATTGAAAAATGGAATCTTAAAAAAGACGTACTAATAATTTTAGATAGAAGAGAGGCTATAAATTGGTTAGTTAAAAATAGTAAAGAAGGAGATCTTATTTTAAGCTTAGTCAAAGGCTCAGAACCATTTATTGTATTAAAAGATAAAAAAATTGAATGGAATGAACGAGAGGAATTTTTAAAAGCTGTAGAAAATTTAAAAAATAAAATTAATTAAATTTTTACCAAGCATCCAATCTGGCTTTTCAATATCAAAAAACCATAAAATTGTTGGAGCAATATCTGCTAAAGTACCTATAGAATTTTTAAGCTGATACCTAACTTGTCCTTCAGTTTTATCTCTTTCAAAACCTCTTTTTATGACTAAAAAAGGTACTGGATTTGGATCATGTATTTTTTGGGGTTTTCCTGTTTCTGCATATAACATTCTTTCTATATTTCCATGATCTGAAGTTAAAATAACTATCCAATTATAAGATATAATCTTTTCTATATAATTTTTTAAAATATCATCTAATTCTCTTAAAGTTTTTATAGCTAAATTAATATCTCCTGTATGAGCAACAAGATCAGTAGCTGCAATATTTGCAATAATTAAATCATAAATTCCATCTAAAATTCCTTGAATAACATTATCAAAAATTTCAATTGTATTTAAAAGAGGATTTTGCAATATATCACTAGGTGGCATTATTTTTCTATATTCATTTGGGTATGGATCTTGAATATAACCATTAAAATGAAAATTAAGATTAATAGCCTTAGAACTTTCTGTTATTTTAAAAATATTTTTTTCTTTTAAAAATAATTCTTTTGTAAGATGCGTTTCAATTTTAAATTCTTCTAAAATTGTTCTTATATTATATTTTGGCTTTGAAATAGGGTATTTGGTAACTGTAATTATATAAAGATCTTGCGGTAAATCTCTTTTAAAATAATTAAAATTATCATCACTTTCTAAAAAAGACTTTGCTAATTGTAAAATAGAATCTTCGTTTAAATCTAAAAATATCAAAACATCAGAATCTTCAATAGCAGAGCCTTGATCTATTATTGTTGGTCTTATATTTTCAAGCTTAAAATTTTTATCTTTGTATGAATCTAAAATAAATTTTTTAAACTCTTCAAAACTTAATTTATTCCCTTCTCCTTTAGTTATTAAATTAAAAGCTTGTTGAGTTTTTACAGTCCAATTCTTTTCTCTATCTAAAGCATAACTACTACCAACAACTGTACCTATTTTAATATTTTCATCTAAAAAGAATTCTATTTCTTTTAATATATTCAAAAAATTCTGATTAGATGAGTCATCTACAAATAAATGCAAAAAAACATTTAAATTTTCTCTTTTAAAAAAATCTAATATAGCTTTCCATAAATCAAGAGGAGTCTCGTGTATATTATAACTTAAAGCACCTAAAAGGTGAATTCTTTTTTTATTCAATTTAGCAAAAGTTGCAGCATCTTTAATTACTTTATTTTCATAAAAACTTCCATCTTTTATTTGATTTAAAATTCTTACATAATCCTGGAAAATAGCTCTACCGCACCCAATTGTTAAATGTCCAATTTCGCAATTACCTGCTTCACCCCAACCAATTCCAACGCTTGGACCTGATGCTTGTAAAATTCCAAAAGGATATTTTCTATAGTATTCTTTCAAATTTTCCATTTTAGCTAAATAAACTGGATTTGAAAGATCCTCTACTCCTATTCCAAAACCATCTAATATTAAAAGAAAAATTCCTGTTTTCATAAATTAATTATAATAAAAAAGATTTAAAAATAGAGACAAACAGTTTTTAAAGCGAGCATCAAGACTTTTTTAAAAAGAATGCTCGATTTATAGTAAAAATTGTTAAAAGAAAAATTCCTGTTTTCATAAATTAATTATAATAAATTTATGGAGATTAAAAAAATTTTAAAAAAAATTCCTCAATCTCCTGGAATTTATATGTTTTTAAAAGGCAATACTCCACTTTATATTGGGAAGGCAAAAAATCTTAAAAAAAGATTAGCTTCTTATAAAAACTCAAATTCCTTAAAAATTAAAAGTTTACTTCAAGAAGCTACAAAATTAAAATATATTGTTTTAAAAAACGAACTTTTAGCTTTTTTAAAAGAGGCAGAATATATTAAAAAATATCAGCCGAAATACAACATAATTTTAAGAGATGATCGAAACTATTTTTATGTAGCTATAAGTAAAGAAAAAATAAACAAAGTTTTTATTACTCACAAAACAAATTTAAAAAATTTTGATTATTTTGGTCCATTTATTGAAGGAAAAACTTTAAAAATAATATTAAAATCAATAAGAAAAATATTTCAATTTTGCACTTGTAAAGAAAATCATCTAAGAGAATGTATAAATGCTCAAATGAATTTATGCCCTGGCTGGTGTTGTATTAAAAATTCAAAGATAGAAAAAGTTGAAATTTTAAAATATAAAAAAAATATAAAAGCAATAAAACTTTTTTTAAAAGGAAAAATAGAAAAAGCGCGCGAATTTGCAACATCAAAAGAAGAATTTGATTTATTAATTGAAAAAATAAAAGATTTAATAGAAAAGAGCTTTATTTTTGAAAATGAAAAATTAGAATTAAATTTTTATGATATTAAAGCAGTCGAAGATCTTAAAAATCTACTTAAAATAAAAAAAATAGAAAGAATAGAAGCTTA
>Ga0272445_1001143_pt1 | contig 21760 bp, 25 predicted proteins | sample YNPCB0031_FD_194404 | JGI IMG/M metagenome (GOLD analysis project Ga0272445, IMG submission 194404) | Hot spring sediment microbial communities from Yellowstone National Park, WY, United States - YNP-CB-003-1 | ecosystem: Environmental > Aquatic > Thermal springs > Hot (42-90C) > Sediment... | reverse complement strand
ACAATTCAGATTCAAATCCTGATGATGATCAAAATTCATCCACTCAGGCTCATACCTACCTCCTACATCTACAAGACATACCTCTCCATCCTGATAATACTCCATAGGCACTTGCTGAGGATGCACATACTCTACCACCGCCTCTGGATAGCTCCTCTTAAGCAACGACACAGCAATAAAATCATCCCAATGCCTCGGCTCTTTATGAGTCACTATCTTCTTCACCATATCCTCACCCCTATACCATTTTATATAAGACAAATACCCCTTTCTCAATTTCACCTTCCCTGTCTACTCTCTTCAATTCTGCCTCACCACCAAATAAATTACCAATCAACTCCTCTACATCACCATGCTCAAACTCCAGTACCCTACTCTCCGTCCCTACCCTAACCGACATCTTAAACTTACCATCAACCTCCTGTAAAACATATACCCCTGCCCCATAAATTACCTTCTTCTTAGCTGTCTCTAGACTTTCCTTAACCTCTGAGACCGAAGCGTCACCCTTGACTTCCTCAGCTGCCTTAACTTGAGATCTCTTATCTGCCTTCTTCACTTCTTTACTCGGTTTCTCCACCACCTTATAAAAAATGTCATCTCCTTCACGCCTTTCCTCAATCTTCCAACCTTGACTCCTCCTATACCTTACATGACTTGACAAACTTAAACTCATACCAGGATACCTCTCCTTCACTACCTTCTTAAACTGAGACAACCAAACCCCTTCCTCTAATAAACTGTCCATCCAATGCGCATACTTGCTCCCTGCCATGCTCCCACCCCCTACCATATTTCTTTGTTCATCTTTGCTAATTCTCTCTTCCAAGTCAAATACGTAATCAAACCGTCCTTCTTCGATTCTATCGCTTCCACTAACGCTGATAATATATCTACCTCCTGCTTAGCCTCTATTACCGCTCTCTTCGCTTCCTGCCATTCAGGAGACCTTATAATGGCTTCTTCCACTGCCTTCTCCGTAACCTTAGGCAGAGATTCTCTAAACCTTTTCGCTAAATTTGCTTCCAATACTTGGAACTGCATCTTCCTTGCCTCATACTCAGCCCTTGCCTTAGCTAACTGCACTCCAAGCTCAGCATACTTATAACTAAGCTCTTTCAAATCCTCCTCCACCTTACTGTCGTCAATTAAAAATACATCGTTTAAAAACTTCCTCAACTCTTCATCTGGTAAGTCTTTAAACATACCTCCCACCCCCAATTACATTATCGTCTCCTCTTACTTAATTCCTTCCTACATTCTTTCCCTATAAAATACTCAACACATAACCTACATATCCCATTTGCATTATCATAACCTACACCAAATAAAGGACACCTACCACCCTGCTCTACTACAAAATAACTTGAACATAACTCCATAACAATACATTCAGTACATCCACCTTCCCCAAATCGCCCAAAACATTCCTTCATCATTTCTCCCTACCTCTACCCAATACTAACTCAATAAACTTATCAATACCTATGACTACCACAGGCTTCTGCCTCCCTACCCCTAATACTACCATATCCACTCCCTTACCTTCCGCTTCCTTTAACCACCTAAATAATTCTTTATAACCACCAGTCCGCCTCTTACATTCTACTACCAACTCTAATCCTTCATTAACCTTAACCACGACATCCCCTTTCATAATAGGAGCAGCTCCCGATACAGGTACTCTATTCGCCTCCAATCCAGCTCGCCTGAACCAGTCCCTTACCCTATACTCAAAACCCCTACCAACTGATACAGCCTTCTTGCTCATATCATCTCCTACTCAATCCTAACCTATTTAATACCTCTACCTTCACAGATTCTTCCTCAAATGCTCCTCTAACACCAAGAGTCTGAACTACACTCTCCTCTTCCCTTACTCCCCTCATCCTCATACAAAAGTGCACTCCCTCCACCACAATCATTGCACCACCAGGCTTCACTACTTCCATAAATACGTCTAAACCTACTCCCGTATAATCCTCCTGCAATAATAAACACTTACCTAACTCCTTCAAAAACCGCGGTATCTTACTTAAACCTACCACCTTACCAGCAGGTATATATGCAAACGATACCCTCATCTCTACTGGCAATAAATGATGCGGACATAAACTATATACTTTCACATTGTCCACAAGCACTATTCCACTATAATTAGACGGAAACGAAGCCTTCTCCAATATCTCAACTACCTTACTGAATACCTCGTCTCTCGGCCTAATAAACTCGTCAAATACCTTCCATACGCGCATAGGCGTATCCGTAAAATTGTCATCACTAATTTTATATCCTCTCTCTTCCAATAACCAACTGACAACCGCTTTAAACTCTTTTTCCATAACTTAACCCTCCTTACAGTCTCCCCATGAGTTTCCTATTGCTATGTCAATTTCAAAATCTAAAAACCTTTCTTCAGGTAATTCAATACCCTCCACCTCCTCTTTTATTATACGACAAATGTCATCCACCTCTTCACCAGGACAGTCTATAATAACTGAATCATGAACAAAATTCACAACCCTGCCCCGAAAACCCTCCCTATATAACCTCTCCACTATCTTCCAAGCTGTTAACGCAGCTATATCACTCGCTGCACTTTGCACAGGCGTATTCACTGCCTTCTGCCTCCAACCTTCAGCATCTCCAACAGGATCTATCCACCTGAATCTACCAAACATTGACCTTACATAACCTACCCTATTAACAAATTCTCTGACATTGTCAAGCCAAACCCTTAACCCAGCAAACATCTGAAAATACCTTTCAAGCATTTTCTTAGCTTCCTCTACCGATATTGACAAATCCCTTGATATGCTCACATGACTCATCCCATAAATCACACCAAAATTAAATGACTTCGCTCTCCTCCTATATTCCTTCCTTACCTCCTCAGGAGCATCAATAGGCATTCCATATACCTCAACCGCTACCTTCGTATGAATATCTACACCAGATTCAAAAAACTCCTTCATCTTCCTATCCTTTGAATACTGACACGCCACTCTTAACTCATGCTGACTGAAATCCGCCTTTATTATTTTCCCACCTTCACCAAACCTGCTCACAAACGCTCTCTCCAATACGGGACCTAACCTTGTCGGAACATTCATCAAATTCGGCTCAGATGATGCAAGCCTGCCCGTGTCAGTTGCCACTAACGAAAACTTAGAATGTATACAACCATCACCCCTTATCCATTCTTCCAGAAACGGTTCTACATAAGTACCCAACATCTTCTCAATTACCCTATACTCCAATAACTTCTCTATCCTCTCCTTCGCTCCCTTACCTAACCTCCCTCCCTGAGACTTTAATACCTCTTCCAATACCTCCTTCCTCGTAGAACTTACCTCAACCCCTACTTGCCTCAACCACTCCATGACTTGCTTGGGCGAATTCAAATTTACACCACTAACCTCCCTTAAAAACTCTTCCTTCTTGCTCTCTAACTCCTTCTTCAATTTCACTAAATAATCAATATCTACATACATCCCGTTTGCTTGTAACTCAATACATAAACATAAAATTTTCTTCATCACATTTTCATAAACATCATAAAGACCCTGCGGCTTTTCACCAAATACCTTACTCCAGTTCAAAGGAGCTTTGATCAACTTCTCCTTAAACAATTCATATAACCTCAAAGTCGCATACGCATCTATTACATTATACTCATATAACCTATCCCGTGGAACATCCTTTATACTTACCTTCTTCCAGTCAATTCCATACTGACCTAAATCTAAATAATCCAATACCAACCTCTTCAACGATACAGCAGGAATGCTCTTCCCACTCAGCAAATAATACATCACCTGAACATCCTCTATGTCTTTTACCCTACCATATAACTTCCAACCATAATCCCTTACCGCTACTGCGATGTCAAAACCTGCATTATATACGACTACCTTCTTTACCTTGTCAAATAAATCACCCATAAATAACCTTGCCCTCTCCTCACCTAACTTCTCCAAATCCACTACATAACATCCACCACCTTCCACAGCCAATCCAACAGTCAAAACTCTAAAGTCTCCACTCCATATATCACTGCCTACCGTCTCGAAATCTAAACTAACAACCCTCCCTGCTACATCAGATAACATACCTTCCAATTGACCACCTTCCACTACCTTAAAATCCACACTCTTATACATCCTACCACTTTCAATATAAACATAACCTCTCGCTAAATCCTTTACAAACTGCTCATACGGACTCACCCCAAGAACACCGTCCCTATGGAACATCATCCTATAAGCAGGATGCCATGTCACAAGTACTTTCCCATACTTAGTCTCCACTATATTACCTCGAATGTCTCCTACTGCACCAGGAACATTAAAAAATTCCTTAGCCGTAGACCCCAAAGCAATAATTAGCTTCTTCTTCCTTAACCTCATTAACTCTTGCTCCAATTTTACCTTGCAACACTTCACTACTTCCTTACTTAACTGATTGTTCGGCGGTCTACACTTGACTACATTCGTTATATATACCCCTGATCCATTTAAACCTAACCCATCTAATACAGCTCTTAAAATCTTCCCCGAATACCCTACGAAAGGTCGCCCCTGGCGCTCCTCCTCCTCACCAGGAGCTTCTCCCACTATGACTAACTCTGCATCTAAATCTCCTTCTGGATCTACCTTCCTCTTGCCTCTTAACGGACAAGACAAGCACATAATGTCTGACATACTATCACCTCAACATATCTTCAACACAAGCTTTACTTTAATTGGTCAGCTACTTTCTTAGCAAACTTAATTATTTCATCAAGATCCATCTGACCACCTTGAGCTTGGTGACTCATAACTGTCGTATCTTGCACTGCTTCCTTACCACTGTCTCTCTTGTCTACCCTTCCTTGATCATCACTACCTCCCGACGACATACTTGAATACTTCTCCATCAACTCCTCAACACCCAAATCCTCATCACTACCATATAATACTGCCTTCAATTCATGATACCCCTTCATCCTCCTCCTAACAAATTCATTCAAATCAGGAATCTCCTCCACCCTTAACTGCCTGCCCAAAACCTCCCTTATAGATGTTTCTCTTGGCTTAGCTCTTACAGAATAATTTACAAACCCACCACTTGCCTGAACTTTCTCAATAACTATATTCCTGCCTCTTTCCAAATCCGTCACGTCCCCATAATCAGGATCAAGCACTATCTTCAATAACGCCAACCTCACTGTCTTCGGAGCTAAATACTGCCTTATCACTTTTTCTTCACCTTCCTTTAACGGAATAACATTCATTAGATACCTCTCTACAACAGCTAACCTGTTCACTAACTGCATTGCCACTGGAGTATTCATCCTTTTCAATTGGTCAACTACCTCACATACGGGACAAGATGCCCCTTCTGTCAGCTTAGGACAAAACTCCATCCCTGACCCTACTAACCTGTAATGAACTCCAACTTTCTTATAGAACAATGTCCCATCCACAGGCGGTAAAATCCTTACAAGATTCTCACCAAAATCAGGCACCCAATATTCATCCACCGCCTGCTGCGCTATCGCTTCTTGATACTCACGCCTCAATAATTCAAAATCTAATGCCATAGCACCCACCTCCTATTTTATTATACTATCTTACAAAATCAAACTCTTCACACTTGTCTACCACTTCCATTATACTTTTCACATTCCATAAACCTGTCAACTCCATTACATCCATTATATACCTACTCCTAATATCATCCCCTTCTGGTAACGCCACTCTCCTTGCCCAAGAGAACAAATAATCTGCTACCTCTTCCTCCACATCACATACATAAAATGAATACTCTTCCAAAAATTCCCTTGTCAAATACACCCAAAACGGAAGACATGCAGCAACATTTACCCTATTTATGCTTAACAACGGAACATCATCATTAAAGTCCGCTAAACAAATGTCCTCAGTAAACAACAACACAGTATATAACCCAACTTCACTTAACCCCATGCCACTCTCCAAAACCAATAACCAATAGTCTGGCACTGAACAAGACAATAACCTCAATTGATAAGGCTTGACCTCAACCCTCTTGTCTCCATCAACAGAAATCAACTGAAAATCCTTGACCTTTTCCTTGAACAACTGATACACCTTCTCTAAATCTATTACCCCATCCATACCCAACCACCTCCCTCTTTTCTTATTGCCTTTATTTATTATACTACACATACCTTACACCTACTTCCTTAACCTACTTAACCCAACACTTACTCTCCGTAACATTAACTCTCTAACTACCTCCACTACCTTACTAACCCCATCCCCTAACCCCAAAAACATTACCCTACATAATACCCCTCCCTTGTCCCTGCCCTCACCAGGATCCTTTAACCCATCCAAAAACCCAACCTCCACTTTATTATACCCTACTGCCTTGCCAATCCTCATACCAACTATTATACCCTCCCGCCAAGCATCACTATCTAATAATACCCTTACTTTATTCCCTCCTACTAACTTTACTATTACCTCTACCTGCTCTTCACTTACCTCCTTACCTAATAATGCTATACCTCTCATCCTATACGCATCCTTCCACCCTTCACATACATATAAATACCCATCACTTACATCATACCAATCCATCCCCCATACTACCCCTTTCTTTGGAGCAGGACAATTAACATACTTTGGCTCAATACCTTTCACCGCTCTTGCTACCCAATACCATAACTCTTTCCTATCCCTGTCCTTCCAACATGGCACAACCAATCGCCCATTCCACCACCTACATCCCATCTCTACTAAATCTTCATACCTCACATTACTCTTTTCACACCATTCTTTCAGTAAATATTCTACACCCTTACCTACCTTCCCTAACGCTACACTGCCTTCAGGAAAAGAAACACTCTCCTTACTTGGAACAAATACCTCACTCTTCACTCTCTTAAAAGACCATAACAGATCCTTTACATCCTTAAACGATAAACCAAACCCGTCTACTAATATCTCCTCTACTCTCCCTGAATATCCACACCGAAAACAATGCCCCACCCCCAAATTCGGATTAATATATAAATGACGCTTCACATCACCACACTTCGGACAATTCACACAATACTCTTGACCACCCTTACTTACCTTAGCTCCCTGACTTATAAGCCATTCAATAAGATCCATTCCCCCCACACCCCTAATAATTATACATACCCGCTAACCAAACTATCTCCTCTAAACAAAAACTGCCTACTGCTTCCTATTACATACCAAACCAGCAAACTGACACTTACTACATTCATTCGGATTCATCCTTAAACTGTTAACATCTTTCGTATCAAACACTTTAACTGCCTTCTTAACCGCTTCCTCAAAAATCCCTAAATCTGGATCCCTTACCACCTCCACCGTCCTACCACTCTCCTTATGCACCCCATAAATTCCCACCTTCCTTATCTTGTCAACCAATTCCTTTATGTCGTCCCTAACACATGCTAACTTCAATCCAAAAAAGTATACATTCACTTGCACTAACCAACTCTTAGAAATACTACCCTCTAACAATTCAGCAAACCTATTCAAATTACATGTCTTCACATCCACTAAAATCTCCTTATCAAAAATGGCATCAAATCTTCCCACTATAATACCATTACCCACTTTCAAAACAAAGTCAGGATCATCCTCATGAGACTTAGCATTATAATAAACCTCCCTCCCTTTACGCCTCTCCCATTCTATTGCTACTGGCTCCAATGCTACCCCAATATCAAATATCCTCCTGGTCGATTCATCAAATTCTTTCCCCTCAAACCCATAGGCAATATACCATAACCTCCTCAAACAATTCACACCTAATACACTTGCTGAAAGACTTAACTCTTTCATATACAATAAACCCCCTATACTAACATTTCAAACAAAAATATAAAGCTACCTCATACCAACTCCTCCCTAAAATATCCACACTCCCTTACTACTTTCAAAGAAATCACATCCCCCCTCTTCCCAAACTTATTCTTCAATACAACTAACCTTATCAAACCCTGCTGCTCCTCCTCCTTCGTTTGAGATAACGCTATCACATAATCCGCTACCTGTACCTTCCTAAAACTCCTACCTACATTCCCTAACGATAATACCTTCCTGTCCACCGCTTCCCTATTAGCCTGAGATGCAGTCACCACCCACTTGTCATACTTATCCGCTAACTTCATTAGCCTCTCAAATACCTCTCCCTGCTCCACCCAGTCAGCTTCCCTACTCCCTTTCTCCGTGCTCAACAGATCACCATAGTCCACAACCAATACATCCATACTGTCTGACAAACCCTCTACTATCCCCTCTAACTCGTCTATCGACATCCGAGATACATACACTACCTCTATCCTCCCCATGCACTTCAATAACTCAATCCTATGCCTTAACTTCATAGGATCACTTTTTACATTTGAAAATAATAACCTGTCAAACCTCTCCAATACCACATCTCTACTATCTTCCAATGATATAAATAAGACATTCTTCCCCTGCAATGCAAACATTACCGACTGAAATACTAACATCATTGTCTTCCCTACACTCGTTGCCCCTATCCATACCGTCATTGACCCCTGCCTAAAACCACCACCAAGCACAGCGTCCAACTGCATAAAACCAGATAATAACCTACTCTCTAACTTCCCTTCCAATACATAACTTACCATCCTGTCCAGTACACCATCTAACACCTCTTCCCTTAAACTACTCTTCACTATTGACTTGGCAACTACAGTCCTATATACATTACCTAAGTCCTTTATTACACTGTCTATATCCACTCCCTTCAATAACTTCTCCTCTACCTTCTTTACTCCGTCCACTACTACCTTCTCTTTCCATAACCTATCCACCGTATCTAATATCAACTCTGAAGATAAATCCACATCACTTCCTTTATACCATAACACTCTCTGTAATACATCATCACCTATACCTTCCCTCAATGCAAACACATATAAATCATCCCAACTCCTTACCAACCTCCCCCTCTCTAAAGCTTTCCTTAACAAATTCCATACCTTCCTGTCCACATCCTCACTAAAAAACGATAACTCTACCTCAGAAACCACAGACTTCCCTACTAAACCATCCACTACAGCCTTAATCAAAAACCACTCCATCTACACACCCCTACACGAACTACCTACTAACTCTATCTCAATACACATTTCCCTTAACCTGTCCTTCACTCTCTCATCCACATCCCACCTCTCATAACTCCAGTTCGCCGTATAACATAATACCTTCCTACCATCATAACACCTTAATACCAATTCCCTAAGCAAATTCTTTTCCTCAGACGAAGCTCCCACACTCCAAATGTCATCAACAAAAATCAAATCATATGTATCAAGCAACTCCTTTACTACCTTCCTATTCTCCCTATACTCCACTGCCAAATCAAAAAAGCTTAACCATAACGGAACACCACCACCCTGAAATACTGATACCCATGCCCTGTTCTTATACAATGCCGATAATAAATGAGTCTTACCTACACCTACATCCCCAACTAATCCAATCCCCTTCTCCCATTCCTGCCTCTCAATTAAACCATAAAAGAAATCCTTCAATGCACCATTTTCATTACTCCAGACAAAATTCTCAAGCGTCTTGTCTGCAAACCTATGCCCTGCTAACTGACCCAACAAATACTTCCCCATCCCTTTACTCCAACAAATTCTTTGGACAACCTTCTGCCTTCCACCGCTTCACCACATTCTCAACTGAATACTCTAACTTCAATTCATTCCTCCTAGCTATATCTGCATCTCTTAACTTTTCCCAATACTCTTTAGCTATCTCAGCAAGCCACCCCTTCTTCCTGATATAAAACATTACCCCAACTGATAACATATTCTTCCAATACTTTGCTACTAACTCTTCCAATCTATTACCACCACCCTTACTACCATCCGCATTCTTAACTACTACGCCTTGTCTCTTGTCCTCATCTATCTTCACCTTTATCCTCCTTTTCACCAAGTCCGCATCAGACATCCTCTGGAAAACAAGAGGCTCCTTTATCTCTTCCCAACACTCGTGCTGATACTTTATTACCTCATATATGCTCATCCCCAAGTCCTTCGCCACCTTGTCAATTACTTTGGCTGCCTTCACTACCTCCACATCCGACAGATCAATATATACATCCTTACCAAACCTGTCTTTCACATACCTCCTGTATTCCTCTACTACCTCCCTTACTCCATTCTCTACCTTCATATCAATTACATACTTCGTTACATACCTCCACCCGTCACTTAACTTCTTCCCCTCCATCCATAACCATCTCAAAAAATTATACAACCACTCTACCTTCTCTTCTAATCCCTTCGATTGCCACCCCTTCACTTCTACTTCTACACATTTCACAAGCTTACATGCCCCTCTATAATCCAATATGTCAACTCCTGATACATCTTGCCATACTGCAAGCACTACATACACATCAGACGGTAAATACCTGAAATCTTTCACTGTAGCATCACCTCCTCACCATTACCATAACTCACCATCTTGCTTAAAATTATTTCAAGCAATTTCTCTATACAACCTGCTACAACATCCATCTCTTTTTCATTATATAAATCCCTTAACCCTTTCTCTGCCATCTCAATAACATAAGACACCTTCTTTAGACCTAATCCAACAGCCATAAGTAACACCAATACGTCCCTCACATCAAATTCCCCATCAGCTAAAGACGTCACTACCTCTGACACAACATTAAAAAGAGCTAACCTTACCATCTGTGCTATAACTCCTTCTTGAGTCAAACCTAAAGACTGATCAAAATTCTTAAAACATGCATTAAAAACTAAATCCTCATCATGTTCATAACTCGCTCCTTCCAATATCTTAAACACCTTCTCTAAATCAATCTGAACAGACATGTCTTCCATTCTCTTAATACCTCCCTCCTTGAAGTGCCCTCTCGCCACCATATAACCCCGACTCATTGCTTGCCTCACCTCCATCCACATTCACAAACTTACTACCTGTCCAAACCAAAAACTTCTTCTCCAATCCCTCCTTCTCATAAAAATTTATACGCTTCTTTAAATGCTCCTTCATATACCTATTGTCCACGACAAATTCCCATATACTTACCTCGTCCTTACCATCCTCTACCCTAACCCCTCTACCTATCCTTTGCATTACCCTGGAAACACTCTTCGTACTGCACCAAAATACTATACCACCAATACCTGATACATCTATACCTTCGTCAAAAATAGTGGTCGCTATCACTACATCATACCTCTTCCTCTTCATACCTTCCAGAATACTCACCCTCTCTGTATTGTGCCTCCCTCCATGTGCAAATACTACATTCCATCCTTCCTTCTTTAATTCTGATAACAACCTCTTTCCATGCTTTATCCTTTCTACAAATATCACTATACACCGCTTACCATTACCTAACTCCTGCCTCAAAACTTCCTTCAATACCTCTACCATCCTCCCGTCCTTACCATATACCTCATCAAACACCTCGTCCCACTTCCCCTTATACCTAAACGGCACTACAATAACATAAACCCTAGGCTTCGCTGCATACCCCTTACTTACCAAATCCCTCACCTGCACTCCATATACTATATCTCCTGTCAACCCTATCAATAACAAATCCCTCTCTTCATTATAAACAATAGGCGTCCCAGAAAATCCATACCTCCACCTTGCATTACATGACATCGCTACCTGCGACCATGTCTTACTTGGACTATGATGGCATTCGTCTATCACTAATATACCTACCTCGTCCCTTAACCACTTAGCTAACTTTGGCTTCTTCATCCAGACTGATTGCACCATACCTACTACTACTCTCTTCCCTATGTCCATCCTTCCATTACCTATCACCCCTATTTCCTCACCTAACCTCATCCTTAACCTTTCAACCGTCTGATGTAATAACTCTACCCTATGCACTAATACTAATGCCCTCTCCTCAGATAACGCCTTCAATATACCTGCTATCACCTCTGTCTTCCCTGCACCTGTCCCCATCTTCACTGCTGCTCTCTTACTTGCCAACACTTGCTTCAATACAGGGAGCTGTGTCTCCTTCCACCTTACCTCATCCACACCATTCAATACTATACCTTCTACATCACCATGCCAACCACCAAATACATACTCTGCACCATTCACCTCAACCCCAAACCCCTTATCCATTAACCCTACCACTACCTTGGATAAAAACCCTGTCAAAAACCTACCTCTCAACCTGTCATAAAACCGCCTATACCCATCCCAATAACCCAACTTATATGCTCCACTCCAAAAAGCCCAAGGCACTTTCACTGACAACAACCTGTCTATTTCACTATGAACTTCATCATTCTCACTTTTTACATACGTATACACAACATCTACATCAAATACTACATCTGCCATTCCTACCTACCTCCACCTTGCACATTCTTTACCCATAAGGCTGCAGACAATAACTGATACAATACCTTGTCCTCTTCCCTCACAGCATACAAACCTGAAGGCAATGACATTGCATTCAATACTCCATACAATTTGACAATGTCAGAATATGACGATGCTTTCTTTATCTTCCTTGTCACTACACTTACAACCATAGGAATCACTCCCCTTAACCCTACTTCCTTTATTACCTCATCTACACTCCTTACAATTCCTATAACATCACCACTCAATACCATGTCAACAACCGGCTTCACTTTGTATTCATCATCCCCTACTATCTCACCACCAAGACCCGCTCTCTCCAACAAAATCAAAAACTTCCTTGGACTACCACCTGCTTCCCTAAATATACTCTTCAATACTTCATCCCCTAAATCTAAAACCCAAGGCTCATACTTTACTATCCGTGTCAATAGCTGCATCAATCCTTCGTCTGATACAGACCTAAACTCAAATTCCTGGCACCTCTGCCTCAATGGCTCAATTATACCGTCCAACTTCGTCGTACATAATACAATTACCACATTCAATGGCGGCTCCTCAAGCACCTTCAATAACAAATTCTGTGCCCCAACTGATAAATTATGCACTTCGTCCAATACTAATACCTTCTTTCCCAAAAACACTGGCTTATACATTAACCAGTCAACTATACCTCTCATTGCATCTATCGTCCTGCTGTCCCCTACATTCTCCTCCCTAAAGTCAGGAACACTTCCAGTTAACATCGCTTCGCACTTCGGGCACTTACAACATACATCATCTTCACCACCTTCACAATTCACCCACATTGCTACTATCCTTGCTACTGTCGTCTTACCTGTCCCAGGCGGTCCATAAAATAACAATGTCTTCCAATCTTTCCTCTTCCTTAATACCTTTACTACATGATCTTGCCCTACGACCTCTCCCCACTTCCTTGGCCTATACTTCGTAGTAAAATCCCTACCTACATTACCCACCTAATACCACCCCCTTCCCTGATTCAATACCAGGCAATACTTCCACTAAATACTCATATATGTCACTACCAAACACATCCTCCAAAGCTGGAAGCACTCTGTTCGGCTGTGCTACTAATATCTCTAAAAAGTCACTTGCCCTCCATTTCTTATCCTCATATACAAACCTATACCAACCACCACTTTCCTCTACCCTCCTCTCCATCATTAATATATCCAACAATCCCTCCCACCATGGCACAAAATCCTCCCTGTCCCACCTCAACTGTATCGTCATTTCCCTAAACGGAATGTCTACCCTATTCTTAGTTACCGTAGCCCTTACCTTAAACCCTTTCACTACCTTGTCTTCTACTATATGCCCCTTCCTCTTCAATTCCATCTTCACTGCTACATGATAATCAATCGCTCTGCCCCCTGGTGCAAATTCACCACCAAACGGATCCCCTATCCTTTCCCTTAGCTGATTCAATAACACTAACATACTACCTGACTTGTCCAACTCCTGAACAATAAGCCTAAAACCCTTACCTACCACTTGCGCCTTCGTTAAATCTCTCGTGTCCATTCCATCCTCTAATTCCTTTTCAGTAGGAGTAGCTGCGAGACTGTCCCATACAAATACTACAGGCACACTAGACTTCTCCATTAGCTCAAGCATCAGCTCCCACCCTCTTTCTACTGATAACTCTGAAAATACTAATAACTTACTATTGTCTATTCCACACCTTTGACCAAAATCCCTATCGTATGCCACTTCCACATCAAATAACACAGCTAAAAAACCTTTCTTCTGTGCTCTACCCAATAACTTGTATGCAAACATACTCTTGCCAGCTGAATAGTCCCCACATACTTCCACTATCCTACCTAAAGGAAAACCTTTACCCTTTGATACAAGCCAATCAAATGCCAATATCCCCGACTTCAACCATTCTTTCACCTTCTTGTCATCACCTAATGAATACGATACACTCTTTAATGACTTTAATCCCTTCAATAATTCTTTAACATCCATACCCCAGCCACCCCCTAACTTATCGTCGCTACAACATACTCTATCCCCTCTACACTCTTACAATAAATTACATCATCAGATAGCCCAAGCTCAATTACTCCGTCTATCACACCGTCAAGATCCCTTGCCAATACACCAACCACATAACTGCCTTCCATATCTACTTTCTGTAATCTCCTCGTCCATTCAAATCCTCTTAATGATGATACCCTCAAGCTTAACCAACCCCCATCCACTTCCAAATATACTACATCTGATGGATCCAATACCCCCACTATCTTACCTATTTCTTCCGTCACTACCAAATCCACAGCAAACCTCTTCACCTTGTCCCTATAACCTGCCAATACATCCCCTAACTGAGGATAACTCATATCATAACCTAATACCCCAACATAAAACTCCCCATCAAATACCACATACAACCTACCACCTATAACCCATGCATTTACTATCCTTTCCTCCTCCGCTACCTCCACGAGCTGCTTCACTCCAGAAACTGATAACAAAACCTTCTCTTCACCCACAATAAACGGAACAAAATAACATGCAATCCTTACCCTGTCAGTCGCAAATATACCTTCCTTGTCAAAACATATCACTCTATACTCAATAGAAGAACTACCCGACGATGCAATTTCTCCTTCCTTTTTCAATACCTTCAACACTTCATCCTTCCAGTCAATTACTACCTCCCTACCTCCTTTACCCTTCACCAAAGGAACAATCCTATTCACTGATCCATCAACATGTATCTTATTTATTTTCACCTCAACATTATTACCTCTTATAATAAAATACCCCTCTTCCATTACAATATCATAAGCCACCCCTGGATCCAATACCTTCACAACATCATAAAACTTCGAAGCTGGAACTACTCCCTCAAAGTCTCCTCCATAATATAACTCAAACTCAAAAAAGCCATTACTACCATATACATAACCATCCTTAAAAAAGTGCAACACGCCAAATAAACCTGTCTTTTCCAATTTTTCGTCCGCTACTAACCTTGCTAACTTAATAAGCTTCGGCATCACTATGTCCCACTTCATAAAACTCCCCTCCTCTACCTTTCCTTTTATACCAAATAATTCCTACTCTTTAACCTATACACCTCCCAATCCCTCCAACTACTCCACCACTTTTCCATTTCCTTATAATACCAAATACTCCACTTGCCTCTTTCTATACTATCCTGCAACCTTTCCTCTATATCCTTTACATCCATTTCTTCACCAAATACTTCCTTAGCCACCTCCTTCACTACATCCTCCCCTACCATCTTAACATAATCCAAAAAATACCAACCCTTGTCATCTGAAGTCCTCCTCCTTGTCACCTTCACTACAAATAATGACTCAAAAGTAAACTCCCCACCATCGCCTAATAACGGAACAGGAACAAAACCATAAGCACAATACTTTTTCCAACCAGTAGAATCAGCTGAATACAACGGATACCTCCTAAATACATCAGGAGTCACTGCCCCAAAAATGTGCACTTTCGGACGTGGCTCTCCCCCGTCCACTCTCACAAAATTCCTAAACACTCCGTCCATCCACTGCGATATCACCTTCCTACCACCTACTAACCCTCCTGTCCCTAAATACTCCACTCCCTCCTCTAAATACCTTTCCACAACCTTATACTCTGCCCCATAATGCACTACAGGCATCGGATTTAACCCTTCCTGCCTCATCTCTTTCCATATCTCCCAAGTCCTCTCCGGATCAAAAATCACATCCAAAGTCACATATACATCAACAACACCTCTAAACTCCTTCAACCAGTCAATATACTCCCTCTTATACTTTTCAAACTTAATACCCCTGCTCCAATCTGTCCCTATCACATCCTTCACATCCGTACTAGTCCCCACATTCTTATTCCACCAACTAAATGCACCACTATCCAACATTACCCATAAACCACTACTCTTCAACTCCAATAACTTACCCAATCCTCTCTTATCATAAAAAGAACCAAGCACCGATGACCCAACCTTCACCATTTGCTCCAGCTCACCAGGCGAATTTGTTAACCCTAACAATATCCTCATACAATAACTCCTCCAACTTCTTCCTGTCTTCCTCCTTCACAAACTTTATCTTCCTTATAATACTGCCTACATCAATTCCTTGCCTCCCTATTACCCTGTCTTCCTCCAGCTCATACTCTACCCCCTTCCGATAAAATAACCTCGGATCTGGAACACCTGCAATCCTTGCTGCCCACCGACTTAACATAGTCGATCCACATTCCTCACATAATACTATCCTACCATCCTCAACCTTAGGCTCATCACATGAACAAGTCCACTCAAACGGAAACCCCAACCTGTATCCTAACCACCACTCCTCTGCCTTCGTTAAGTTCTCAAACAAATTCACATACTCTACCCTGTCCCATAACAGTAAACCATACCTTAACACTTCCTTCATTGCCCTTACAAACTTTTCACTATTGTCAGGATATATACCTGCCTCAGTCATATTGCTCCAACCCGCTACTATATATACCTTACTATACCCCTTCCATAACTCTTGCTCCGCTAACGATGCTAACACCGCCCAAAACACTAAATTCCTACCTGATACCCAAGCCGTTGTCGTCTTCAACATACCACACTTGCCCGTACTCACATCTATACCTCTATCCACCAGCTCGGACCTGTCCTCACCCAATACGTGCCTCAAATCAATTACTCTATACCCCATACCACCTAACTCAGCCTGCTTCTTCACTGCAAGCCTCTCCGCTTCCTCTCCCTTCTGTCCATAATCAAAATGCACTAACTCCACTTCATAACCTAACTTCTTTAACAACCAACCTGATAATCCACTGTCTATACCCCCTGATGCTGACACCAATACCTTCTCCTTACCTAATGCCCCTACCTCCTCTATACAAGGATGTACTACCCTACCAACAAATTCATGCTTCCTCTGCACTCCACTGTCCAGATCCAATTCCCACCATTCCCATCCACCTACCTCGTCTACATAATAGTCCTCCCATACACATACTCCCGTCCTACTAAATCCCGTCAATTCCTCTACAGCACCCCATACACTCCCCATATCACTGTGCAATACAAACCCATACCCCTTCACATACGCTCTCGATAACGGTCTAAAATTCACCCCATAATACATTCTACCCAACCTCGTGTCCACTAATATAAATGCTAACCCACCTTCCACTCGCTCCATTAGCTCGTCCATCCCATACTTAATATACCCGTTCAATATTGCTTCACTGTCTACCCTAAACAACCTACCAACATCCTCCACCTCCTCCACAAACCTTTCCGATATCGATCCATTGTGCACTAATACTAACCCACCCTTATATAAAGGCTGAAGCACATCCTCATCCGAACTAAACTCTGTCTCGGGCCTTGCCCTGCAAAACCCCAACAATAACGATCCTGCCCTCCACCTCTCTTCCAACCATAATAATACCTCCGCCCTCACTTTCGAATAACATTCTGTCCACTTCCTTACCTCTACCTCCCTACCGTTTACTACTGCTACCCCTGTTCCGTCCACCCCTCTCCTTTCTGCACCCAACATTAACTTATCAATTACAGATAGCGGAAACCTCCCTTCCCTATTCCATACCATTACTATTCCACACATACTATTACCCCCTGACTCTCCTACTATATTTCTCTTTCCAATAATCACTACGAAAATCACATGCGTCAACTCCTGCATTAGCTAACATATGAGGCCATACCCAATAACATCCCTTACATTTCATTACCTCCCTCCTCCATGCCTCCCATACTTCCTCTTCCTTATCAATAAAATCCCATACACTATAATCTACACCCCCTCCCCTATATCCACATGCCCTTAACCTACCATCACATTCCACTGATAAATTCTCTACACCAAATCCATACTCCTTCCACCATTTCATATCCTGCCTCAATGCCTTGTCTATATTACTCAAATACCCCCTCACTGGCTGAACAAACGGAAACTTTTCCCACTCCTCCTCTAACCTTAATAACGACTCTTGCCATACCTCCCTGTCTTCCTCAGTTAACCACCACCCTTCACCCTCACCTTTCCCTACCATAAAATCCTTGTCCCCATGATCCCATTCTACATAATTATAACTCACCTTCCACCTGCTATCCTTTACTACATTTTCTGCAAACCATACCACCATATCATATAACATCTCTACATTTGCTCTGCTCACCGTTATCAAAGACAATACCTCTTCCACTCCATGTTCATACATCCAAATCAATCCTTCTAATGCCTCTTTCGCCTTCCTTACTATCTCTTCCCCTTGACCTTCAATCAATTTTATAGCAGTCTGCGACAACCTCCCTTCTGCCTTCATCCTTTCATATACTTCCGGAATAAAGTCAACACCAGCACTCCAATTCCTTAACCCTGCATCCAACAACTTCTCCCTCCACTTCGAAAACAATGGCTCAGGACTAGTAGAATACATCCCATACTCTATACCTCTCTCCAATAAACCATCCACTAACACTACCAACTCTCCACCTAACATCAAAGGCTCATTCCCCAAAAACAGGAAAAACTCAATCCCCCGCTCCCTTAATATGTCAATTGCGTCCAACCACTCCTGCCCAGATAACCTCTCCATACCAAACCTCTTGCTTCCACAATAAGGACACTTCCTTGGGCATTCCCTATTCAAAAATACAGAGGCTACAACAGCTTTATCACTCATCTCCTTTACCTCCTCTTCTACCAAATAAAAATTACCTTCCCGAATCTTACACCCTACTGAGCACTCATTTCACCACTAATTCCTATACTAAATCCTCTCCGCCAGATAAGACCACTTCCCCATATAAATACCTACACTCCAATAACATCCACAAAACCCATCTTGCCATCTCCTGTGGCGTAGCCACCTTCTTTGCTGGCAACCATTTCTCCACTTCCTTTACAAATCCCTCATCTGAACCTCCACCTAACCCTGTATCTCGTACATAACCAGGACTTATACATACTACCCTATACCTCCCAATATACTTCTTTGCATAACTTAAAGCTAACATCCTTACTGCTGCTTTCGTTGCTCTATACAACGGAAGATCAGCCTGCGGAACTACCCCCGCTACTGAACCTATCACTCCAATTACCCCACCCTCCTCCATTAATTCATCCGCTAAAGCTAACCCATAATACACTCCCAATACATTAGTCTCCAATACCTCCCTCTCCTTCTTTCCAGGAGCTTCCTCCCAATCCGCTACTCCAGCATTCAATACCATTAAGTCAAACTTCCCTTCCACCTCCTTCCAATCCTCTAACCTCCTTACATCCAAACCATTACTCCTACTAAAATCAAAAACATTCCACCCCTTACTCTCCAATTCCTCCTTCAATGCCTTACCAATACCTGAACTTGCTCCTGTCACTAACGCCTTCATACCTTTTACACCTCCCATCCCAACATTTCAAAAAACTTCCTCATCTCTTCCCCTCTCTTACCTTGATACTTACCCTCCTTCCACCTCCTATAATATTCTCTTACTATTTTACTTCGCTCCACTCCCACCTCCATTGCTTCATCCAGTCCATTCAACTTCAATGCCATAGCCCTCCTGAAACAAGCCCCACATTCTCCACAAGGCTTATCTCCTGTGCTATAACAACTCCTCGTCTTCAATAGCTCCTCCACCGGTAACCCCTGCTCCACATACCACCTTACCATATCCACCTTCGTCATATGCCTAAACGGCGTATCTACTACTACCTCCCTTCCTAACAAAAAACTACACACTCTAGTTGCCATCTCAAAAAACTCCTCTGACCTATCAGGTATCTCCATCTCCCCTTCCTGTACCACCAGCCACACCTTGTCCGCTCCATACATACCTGCTACCAATACCAAAAACAAATTCCTTGCTGGTATATTTGCATCCCCTTCCTCCCAATTCCTTCCAAGATTCACTAACGTATCGTCAATCACTGTCTCCGGAATCGTCCTCTTAACTGCTTCCAATTCCATTGCTTCATACCTATGACCCAACCTACAATACAATGTCTTCGGCTTCCCTAAATACCACCACGCTACATAACTATCCAATCCTCCACTATACAATAACACCTCCATACCCCCTACACCTCCTAATACTTACCTACTAACCAACCAACAATATGCGCCTTTACTTTTTCTTCAACTTCCTTCGTACATGCCCCAGATAACCATTCTCTTACCCAACCCCTTAACATATTCAACAAATCAGCAGGGGGCTTGTCTTCAAATACCAACTCCAATGCCTTCAAATACCAAATAAACATAGCTTGCAATGGCATAAATCTATACTCTAACACCAACGGATATAATACCTCATAAAACGCTCTCCTACGAAACTTCCTGTCCTCCTCCCCATACATCTTCACTACCTTCAACTTAACACCAGAAACACCCTCAACCTTATCCCCCTCCCCTCCCTTTAAGTACTGTTCCACTTCCTTCCATTTGCTATAGTTCGACTTCACTTGTATTTCATTCAATACTGCCGCCATCTGGGGGCTCAATTCCTGACGCCACCACCAGTCTGCCACCTTCTTCTTTAATACTGACCCTTTCCTCTTCCCTCCCATATTCCCTCCACTCTACTGAATTACTCTTAGCTCAGGAATCACTTCTTCCTTTTCTTTACTAAAAATTATCCTTGCTACCTCTACATCCATCACCTTCCTCTGCGAGTAATCCACTACCCCCATATCATACGTTCTACTTACACATTCAGTCAATACATTCCAGACATTATATAAATTCTCCTCAGGATCCACTGCCAACTTCTTCCACATCTTCGGATGCATATCTAATATACTTACAACCTTCTCTGGCCTCTCTAACTCCAACCCCTCCCCATACAATAACTTATACCTGTTCCTCACTCTAAACATCCCTGCCAAAAACATCCCACTCCATTCCCCCTCACGACCTAACTCCTTCTCCCACTTCTTGACAAACCTATAACCTGCTATATAAACCATTGCTGAAACAGGAGCACTCTTCAACGCCCCCAATACAACCGTCAATACCTCAACACCTGTCCATACCTTCGGCTCAAAAGATAAATACCTGCCTAAACTCTTTTCATTCAAGGCCTCCGACCACCTAACATTTGCATCATAAGGCACTACTGCCCCATTCTGGCATACAAGCCTATACAACCCCTCCGTCCTAAACAATGACGGAACTGGATACTTAGGTACTATACCTACCTCAATCTTCACTTCAAATACATCCGAAGGGAACACTTCACCTAACCCCTTCCTCCTCGTCACTACAATACCACCTCTACCAAC
>Ga0272445_1001140_pt1 | contig 21788 bp, 19 predicted proteins | sample YNPCB0031_FD_194404 | JGI IMG/M metagenome (GOLD analysis project Ga0272445, IMG submission 194404) | Hot spring sediment microbial communities from Yellowstone National Park, WY, United States - YNP-CB-003-1 | ecosystem: Environmental > Aquatic > Thermal springs > Hot (42-90C) > Sediment... | reverse complement strand
ATAATCTGAGAGGTACAGTACTACCCCTCATAAGGGTCTCAGAGGTACTTAATATAAACTCTGATAAGAAGGAGATTTCCTATATAATTGTGGCTGGCACTGGTGAGAGGCGAGTGGGCCTTGTAGTAGATGAGCTTATAGGCCAGCAGGAGATTGTTATAAAACCCCTTGGAAGGTATCTTGAGGACCTTAGATGGTATGCGGGAGCAGCAGAGGTTGGAAGACATGAGCTTATACTTGTCCTTGATGTAGATGCCTTTTTGCAGGAAAGCACAATGATTAAGTTTAAGGGTTAAGGTATGTACGAAGAATTTTATGGTCTTTCAAAGAAGCCCTTTTCCAAGACACCTGACCCTGAGTTTCTTTATCTTAGCAGAACTCATGAAGAGGCCCTTGCAAGGCTTCAGTATGCTGTGGAGGAAAAGGAGATAGTTCTTCTTACAGGTGAGGTTGGCTCAGGAAAGACCACCATAACGAGGGCATTAATGGACAGCCTGGACAACTCATTATACTATTTTATCCTTATATTAAATCCAAGACTCACACCTGTGCAGTTCCTTAAATTGATTCTCAAAAGACTTGATATTGAAGAAATACCTTCTAACAGGCATGACCTTACAGAGCTTCTTTATGAAAAACTTTACTCCCTTTACACCTCAGGTAAGACACCCGTTTTGATAATAGATGAGGCCCAGCTTATTACTGACAGGAGGGTCTTTGAAGAACTGAGACTTATCAGCAATTTTCAACTCGATAAAGAAAATCTCCTTTCAATCATACTGGTTGCCCAACCTGATATCCGTAAGAGGATACGCAATAAGGTCTATCTCCCCCTCAGACAGAGGATAGGTCTTTATTATCATTTAGGACCATTAACAGAAGAAGAGGTCAGGGAATACATTGAATTCAGACTCAGAAAGGCAGGCAGGGTAGAGCCCCTGTTTACCGATGGAGCAATCAAGAGGATATATCTATATTCCGAGGGTATACCAAGGGTTATTAATAATATCGCAAATGCCTCCCTTCTTGAGGGGATGGGGAGAGAGGCATATATTATTGATGAGGAAATAATTGATGCAGCTGCAAGAGAACTGGGATATGATATTAAAGGGCATGAAAAGATTGGAGTATAGGAAATATGGATATTGCAAAGATAAGAAAGAAATTAAAAGAGGCCTCAAATATTAGGAGTCAGAGCCCAGAGGTCAGTGCAACAGAGAGACAGACCGATAGCGACACAGTAACTCCGTCTCTAATTCCACCTCCTAAAGTAAAAGAGGAGGAGTTATCTGAAGCTCCTGCTCCTCACCTTTCAGGGGAGTCTGAAAGGGAGAGACCCCAAGTGGATATTCAGGTAAGTTTTCCTCCTGAGAATGTGGACCTCCTTGTATTCAAACTCAGTGGAGAAGAGTATAGCTTCAGACTTGAAGATATTCAGGAGATACTGAAGAAGCAATTTATAACATCTGTTCCCCTTGCACCTCCTTCAATTATAGGCATTACCTCTTTAAGAGGAAAGGTGATACCTGTTATTGACCTCTCTTTAAAACTTCTCGGGATACCCTCAAAAAGAGACAGAAAAAGCAGGATTCTTATCATGGAAGGAAGAAATGGAACAGTGGGTTGTATGGTAGATGAGGTAGAGGGTGTGGTAAGAAGCACCCTTCAGGAGAGGAGGGAGGTTCCCGAAGAGATGAAGGATAAAGAAAAGGCCTTCATAGAGGCGGTGTTTGTTGTGAATGGCAGATTTATAACCCTTTTAAAAAAGGAGATAATAGAGATAGGGAGGTAAGATGTTCAGGGAAAGGCTCAGCTATAAAATAATCGTTCCTGGTGTCCTGATTACTATTTTTGCAATTGTAGTGGGCTCTCTTATCCTTTTTCTTTACATGAGGACAAATATATACAGGGTCTCTGCTGAAAGGGTAAGGACAACTGCTGAACTTATTAAAAAGAACATAGAAAGGACAATGCTTGAGGGTAAGGCAGAGGTTACAGCAAGACTCGTGGAGGACATGAAGACTATAAAAGGGATAGAGCAGATAGAAGTCTTCAATCACGAGGGGAGGGAGGCCTTCAAAAAGGGAGCCCTACCTGTAGAATATGAAACAATAAAGAATCTGAAACCAGGGGAGGTATTTACAATAAGGTCTAAGGACAGGATAGTGACATATGCCCCTCTGGAAAACTTTCCTTCCTGTCAGGCCTGCCATCCTTCCCAATTGAAGATTCTCGGTGCAGTAAAAGTCTCTCATGTCACAAAGGGTGAAGAAGGCAGATTAAAAGGTCTTCTCATCACCTTAATAATTCTTGGTTTTATTGCTACTATTTTACTGGCTTTGCTATTTTATTTAATCCTTTCAAAGAAGGTTATTACACCCATAAAACTCCTTAAAAAGGCCTCTGATGATATGGCAGGAGGGAGGCTTTCTTTTGATCTTCCTATCTCTGGCAAAGACGAAATAGGAGGCCTCATTTCTTCTCTGAAAGAGGCCCTCCGGGCTATAAGCGTGATACTTTTAAGGGTAAAGGAAGTAGCGAATAGGGTGTCAAAGGTCAGTTCTTCTGTTGAGAAGGATGCAAAAAAGACTGTCGAGGGGACACAGCTCGAGGCAGAGGCAATGCAGAATATATCCTCCTCTGTTGAGGAGCTCAATTCTGCAATTTCTGAGATTGCAGAAAGCATTGATGGACTTGCTGTGTCAACAGAGGAGACAGCAGCATCAATGGAGCAGATATCAACGAATATCAGTCAGATAACAGAGGGGATGCATGAGCTTTCAGAGGCTGTTGATGGAGCTGCCTCATCCGTCGAAGAGCTTCTTGCCACTGTAAAGGAGATAGCGAGGAGCTCCGATGAGATGCTCAGGGCTGCTGAGGATACCATGAGCACCATATCAGAGATATCAGCCTTTATAAAGGAGGTTGAAAATAACGCAAAGGAATCAGCCCGGCTCGCAGAAAAGGTCAGCCATGATGCCTCAACAATTGGTGTCTCAGCCATAGAAAAGACCATAGAAGGTATGGGCCTTATAAAGAGGTCCGTTGAAAAAACAGCAGAACATATAAAAAGACTTGGGGCGAGTTCTCAGGATATAGGAAAGATCCTCAATGTCATAGATGATATAACAGAGCAGACAGCCCTTCTTGCCCTCAATGCAGCCATTCTTGCAGCCCAGGCTGGAGAGCATGGAAAGGGATTCAGTGTAGTTGCCGATGAGATAAGAGACCTTGCAGAGAGGACAGCCTTTTCTACACAGGAGATCGCCTCCATTATAAACTCATTGATGAATGAATTAAAGGAGGCTTCGAAGGCAATGAAGGAAGGCCTTGAGGCTACAGAGGAAGGTATAAGGCTTGCTGTGAGCTCAAGGGTCACCTTTGAGAATATCCTTGAAAGCTCTAAGAGGTCTTCTGAAATGGCAGTCTCCATAGAGAAGGCAACAACGGAGCAGACAAAGGCAATAAAGATAGTTGAAAAGGCAATGGAAAGGGTGAGGTCAATGGCTGAGCAGATTGCAAAGGCAACTTCGGAGCAGACAAAGGGTGCAATGGTAATAATGAGATCAACAGAGCATATAAGGGATGTCTCTATAAAGGTGACGAGGGCAACAGAGGAGCAGTCGTCGAGTATAAAACAGATAGCAAAGGCAGTAGAATTAATCTCTGATAAAAGCCAGGAGATACAAAGGGCAATTAATGAACAGAAGCTCGGGGCTAATCAGATCAGGAATTCCCTCCTTGGCGTGAGGGACCTTCCAAAGGACAATAAGGCCATTGCCTTCAGGATTAACAGGACTGTTAAGGATCTCCTTAACGATGCAGAATTAATAGAGCAGGAACTTAATAGATTCTATCTCATGGATATCTCAAAAGAGGTTTTCTGGTTTGGTATTGTGCCTCTTGAGGCACCTGTTGAGATGTATAAGAGGTTCAGTGGCCTTGCTCGGTATCTGACAAAGGAGCTTGGAAAACCCGTTGAGTTGAGGGTCCCTGTAGATTTTGAGACAGCGGTATCGGAAATCGGAGAAGGCAAATGTCTTATTGGATTCATGACTCCCTCCACATACATACAGGCCCATGATAGGTACGGTGTTGAGGTAATTGTAAAGGCTGTAAAGGATGGAAGGCCCTTCCATCATTCTGTTATAGTCACTAGACCCGATACAGGTATAAAGACCCTTTCTGATCTTAAAGGCCGCTCCTTTGCCTTCGGAAGTATTCACTCCACATCAAGCCATATAGTCCCAAGGGCAATGCTTAAGAATGCAGGGATAGAGCTGAAAGACCTTTCTGAATATGCATATCTCGGTCATCACGATGATGTAGCAAGGGCAGTCCTTAAGGGAGATTTTGATGCAGGAAGCGTGATGGAATCAACAGCCCAGAGGTTCAAGGCTCAGGGACTTATTGTTATTGCTACCTCTGAAGAGATACCGGAGTTTAATATATGCATCCATAAATCCCTTTCCGACTTAAAGGATTCCTTAAGGAAGGCCCTCATTGGCCTTGGTGAGACAAGGGATGGAAGGGAGATAATGAGGCAGATAGACCCATCCTATACAGGCTTTGTAGAGGCTGAGGATTCAGATTATCAGAAGATAAGGGTCATGATGAAAGACCTCGGTCTCATGAGGTGAGGATATGAAATATCTCATATTTACCCTTAAGGATGAAGAGTTTGCCATAGAGATAGGAAGGGTTGTGGAGATCCTTAGGCCCCAGAGGGTCTTTGAGATGCCTGAGCTTCCTGATTTCTTACAGGGAGTTATAAATGTAAGGGGTATGATTATCCCTGTTTTAGATATGAGGAGGAGATTGAGAGTTCCTACAACTATTACTTCGTCACCAGGATCTGAAAAGGCAATGATAGTTATTGTTTATTTAGGGCATGATAGACTTGGTCTGATTGTTGATAATGTCAAAGAGATTATAGAGATAGAGGATAAAGAGATAACTCAAACACCAGAGGTTCTGAAGAATTTCAGAACTGATTATCTCAAGGCCTTTTTAAGGAAAGGAGAGAGGGTAATAATGGTTTTAAACCTCGAAACCCTTCTCACTCCTGTGGAACTTGCCAGCCTTGAAGAGATAAAAGGAATGACAGGTTTTAAAAAGGAGCAGGAGATTTGAATTCCCTTAATAGCTTTGAGCTTGAAATCGAAAGAAAGATGCTCTCCATTTCCGCATTGAAAGGGAGACCCTCAAAAGAGGCGATGAACCTCCTTATAGAGGCCCTCAAAGATGAAAACTGGCGTGTCAGAAAGACAGCCCTCGATATACTCCTTTCTGAATATCCCTTTGAGGAGTATATTTCTGATCTCATAGGTCTCCTATACCTCGGAGATAATGCGGGTGCAAGGAATACAGCAATCGAGGCCCTTACAAGGCTTGGCAGAAAGGCAACACCTTATCTCATTGAGGCCTTTGAGACAAAGGACAGGGATGTGAGAAAGTTTATTATTGACATCCTCGGAAGCCTCGATGACCCGAGGGCAATACCCCTTATGCTCAGGGCCCTTTCCGATGAGGATGAAAATGTGAAGGTTACTGCTGTTGAGCATCTTGGAAGGGTTAAGGAATCCTCTGTTGTAGATGCCCTTATAAATATCCTCAAAAGTGATGACCTCTGGACAGCCTATCCTGCTGCAGATGCCCTTGGAAGGATTGGTGACAGAAGGGCTATCCCCTATCTTGTAGAGGCCCTTTCAAAAAAGACATTAAGGGTTCCTGTGTTGAAGTCCCTTGCTCGGTTTGCTGAGCCATCAACCCTTCCATATATTGTACCCTTTCTTCAGGACCCTTCAAAGACTATTCAAGAAGAGACCCTGAAGTGCCTTGTGAAGTTTTACCACAGAGGTGTAAAAGCAGAGTTAATAGTGGATGAGCTAAAAAAAATATACAATGAGGATGAATTGTTTGACCTGTGTCTTAAATTCGCCTGGAGCAATAAACCCGACCTCAGGATTTCTGCCATAATGCTCCTTGGACTTTTAAAAAACGAAAGGGCCCTTCAGCCCCTTCTCGAGATATCTCAAGAGGAAGAGTTCAGAGAGGATGTAAAAAAGGCCCTCCTTTTTATGGGAAGTTCAAGACCTGAATGCCTTCTGCCCCTTTTCAGTATTGAAAATGCCTATTACAGGAGATTTCTTGCTGAAATCGCTGGTGAGATCGGTTCTGAGATATATACCTCAAGCCTTATAGAATACCTCAGAGACGATGATGGTCATGTAAGAGCTAATGCAGCAAAGGCCCTCTCAAAGATAGGTGCCATTGAGGCAATTCCTTACATTAAGGAATTGTTACAGGATCCCTATGAAGATGTTCAGGAGTCAGCAGTAGAGGCCCTTTCCCGTATGAGAGATGGTCTTGATATTAATGAGATAAACTCATTATTGAAAAGCCAGGATTATAAGCTCAGAAGGAGTGGTGTGAGACTTCTCGGCCTTTTGAGAGCAGAGGGCTTCCTTGATGAGATTGGTTTCTGCCTTAAAGATAGTGAGCCATCTGTGAGAAGGGCTGCTGTTGAGGCCTTGAAAATCCTGGGAGAGGCATCAGCTCCTGATATCCGTGAAGGAGCAAAGAGATACCTGCTTCAAGCCCTTACAGATGAGATAAGAGAAATAAGGGTTTCTGCGATTCATGCCCTCGGCACAATAGGCGGTCCTGAAGTGGTAGAGATAATAAGGTCACTGCTTCTTGACAGTGATGCCTTTATAAAAGTTGCAGCTATTAAGGTTCTCGGAAGGCTGAAGGAAGTTTCTACCATAGATGACCTGATAAGGATGCTTGATGAACCAAATGGATTTGTGAAAAGTTCAGCCATTGAGGCCCTGAGCAATTTCGGGGATGAGAGGGCTATGAAGGCAATAGTGAGGATGCTTGAGGATAGGGATGTTGAGATAAAAAGGACTGCTATCGAGGCCCTCTCTGGCTATGAGGCAGCAGAAGAGAGACTCCTCCCATTCCTTAGAAGCGAGGACTGGATACTGAGGATGGCTGCTGTTAAGGCCCTTGGAGTCTCAAAGTCTCCTTCTGTGAGACAGGAGCTTGAATCCCTCCTTGATGTAGAGGAAGATGCCTCTATTAGAAATCTCCTCATGGAGTTACTTAATGTTAAAAAGACCTGAATTCGCTCAAGATACCACTTTAAGGAATAATCAGTCCGATCTATTTGAACAGAAGATAATACCCATGTCTGATGAGACCTTCAGGCTCATAAGGGACCTCATCAGGAATTATTGTGGTATCTATTTTGATGACTCCTCAAAATATCTTCTTGAAAGAAGATTATCAAGAAGGGTAAATCTCCTCAACCTGAATGACTTCAAGGATTATTACAGGTTCCTCCTTTATGATTCAAAGAGGGAGGAAGAGCTTTTAACGATTATGGATATCCTTACAGTAAATGAGACCTATTTTTTCAGGGAGCCCAATCTCCTTAAGGCCTTCAGCGAGGAGATACTGCCAGAACTCAGGCAGAGGAATCAGTCTACAAAGAGATTGAGGATATGGTCAGGGGGATGTTCTACAGGAGAAGAGCCTTATACAATAGCAATGCTAATACTTGAGGATGGCAGATTCTTTGGCTGGGACGTCCAGATCACAGGGAGTGACATAAGCCAGAGGGTCTTACAGGTTGCAAGAAAGGGTATATATGGAAAAAATTCCTTCAGACAGATGGATGACTACTATTTAAAAAAATATTTCAGGGAAGAAGGAGAAGGACTCTGGAGGATAAAAGATTCAGTCAGACAGCTTGTTAATTTTGGATATCTCAACCTTCTTGATCCTTTCAGAACCAGGCTTATAGAGACCATGGATGTGATATTCTGCAGGAATGTCCTTATCTACTTTGACATTGAATCAAGGAAAAAGGTGATAGATATGTTTTATAATAAATTGTGCAATGGAGGGTATCTTTTACTCGGCCATGCAGAATCTCTGCTTAATATAACCACATCCTTTACCTTGAGACATCTCAAGAATGATGTGGTTTATCAGAAGATTATTCCCGAATAAAGAGACAGGTGGTTTATGGAAAGGATAAGGGTCCTTGTTGTTGATGATTCTGCCTTCAGCAGGCAGACTATCAGGAAGATGCTTGAATCAGAAGAGGGCATTGAGGTTGTTGGCATTGCCACTGATGGTATTGATGCGATTGCAAAGACCCTGAAATTAAAACCCGATCTTATCACCCTCGATCTCGAGATGCCAGAGATGGATGGGTTCGCCTTCCTGAGATATCTCATGAAAGAAAGGCCAACACCTGTGATAGTCGTGAGTTCTTATTCAGACTCAAAGACAGTATTTAAGGCCCTTGAAACAGGAGCTGTTGATTTTATAGCAAAACCTACATCCCGGGCTTCTCAGGAATTAAATAACATAAAGGATGACCTTCTCAGGAAGGTCAGGTCTGTAAGACAGATGAGTCTTGATAGACTGAGAAAGAATCTCAGTCTCCTGGAAAATACGAGGGGATTTATTTCTGATGAAAGATCTACTTTTACCACAGGGGAATCATGGAATAGTGTTGAGGATCGAAAGATAGAGATTATAGGGATTGCCTCTTCAACAGGTGGTCCACAGGCCCTTCAGTTTATCCTCACAAAATTGCCTGAAGACCTCAGACCACCTATACTTGTGAGTCAGCACATGCCCAGGGGGTTTACAGCATCCCTTGCTGAAAGGCTCAATAAGCTTTCAAAGATAAGGGTAAAGGAGGCAGAGGATGGAGAGATCCTTCAAGCCTCTACTGCCTATATATGTCCCGGTGGGAGGCATCTTGTATTAAAAAGGATGTATGGCAATATAATACTCCGGCTCGAAGAGGCCACGAAGGATGACAGGTATATACCTTCAGGTGATAGGATGTTCTTCTCCATTGCAGAACACTTTAAATCAAGGAGTATGGGTATTGTAATGACAGGTATGGGTAATGATGGGAAAAAGGGCCTTCTTGAGATTAAGACAAAAGGTGGTTATACTATAGCAGAGTCTGAAGAGACTGCAGTGGTATTCGGGATGCCCCAGGAGGCTATAAAGGCAGGGGCTGTTACAAAAGTGCTTCCCCTTTATGAGATACCTTATGAGATAATAAAGGTAGCTGGTAAATCAGAAGTAAAGAGAGGGTGATATGGAAAGAGAAGGAAATGTCTTAAAAAAGGCTGAGGAATTTATCCAGCTCTTTAAAAAAGGTGAAGAATTTACAAAAGAGCTTCTCAGAGAGAATGAGAGGTTACGTTACAGGATTGCCCAGCTTGAGGAAGCCCTTGCCAGATCAGGGGATGAGGCAAGGATAAAACTTTATGAAGAGAGGATTGCTGCCCTTGAGGATGAGCTTAACTCCCTTAAGGAGAGATACGCAAAGGTAGAGGCAGAGAATAGGGATTTTGCTGAAAAATACCTTGAGGTGGAGCAGGAGAACAATAACCTTGCGAACCTCTATGTAGCGAGTTATCAGCTCCATTCAACCCTTGATTTTGATGAGGTCCTGAAGATTGTCATTGAGATTATAATCAACCTGATTGGTGCTGAGAAATTCGCTATTTTCCTTATAAATGAGAAGACGAATGAAATAGAACCTGTTGCAGCAGAGGGAATAAGCCTTTATGAGCTTCCGAGGTTTCTGATAGGACAGGGTATAATCGGCAAGGTGGCTAAGGAAGGAGAAAGTTATTTTGCTTCTGATATATCAAGGAGGGAAGAATTTAATCCTCAGAATCCTATTGTATGTATTCCCCTCAAGATAAAGGAACATGTTATAGGCATGATTGTTATATATTCTCTTTTTATTCAGAAAAAGGAATTTACCAATATTGACTATGAACTTTTTAATCTCCTTGCTGGCCATGCAGCAACAGCCATATTTTCATCAAAGCTTTACACCCAGTCCGAAAGGAAACTGACGACGATACAGAGTTTTCTTGAACTCTTAAAGGAAAAGCCAAGGAGGTAAATATGCCCACTATCCTTGTGGTAGAGGATTCTCCTACAATGAGACAGTTAATAAGCTTTGCCATGAAAAGGGTTCAGAACTCCAAGGTGGTGGAGGCTACAGATGGTGTGGATGCCCTCAAGAAACTATCACAGGAGAAGGTTGACCTGATTCTTGCTGACATAAATATGCCTGTTATGGATGGCCTGAAACTTCTGAGCCTTCTGAGAAGCAATCCCTCTTATAAAGATATACCTGTTATAATGATAACAACAGAAGGTGCAGAAGAGGACAGGAAAAAAGCCCTTTCGATTGGAGCGAATGCTTATCTGACAAAGCCGATTCAGACGCAGGAACTTATAAGACTGGTCAATGAATTTATCAATAAATAAATTTTTATGGAGATGAAGACAAGGCCTCTCAAGGCAAAGATACTCCTTGTAGAGGATGACAGGGTTCAGGCTCAGTTCGTAAGGGATTTTCTCGAAAAAAAGGGGTATGAGGTCCTATGGGCAGAGAATGGTGCATCTGCTATTAAAATAGCAAAGACCGTTCCAATAGACCTCATACTCCTTGATTTAATCCTGCCTGATATAAGTGGTTACGAGGTCTGCAGGTGGTTGAGACTTAATCAGGATACAAAGGGCATACCAATTATAATGCTTACTGTAAAGACCAATATTACTGATAAAGTAGCAGGACTTGAGGCAGGTGCTGATGACTATCTTCCAAAGCCCTTTGACGAGGCTGAGTTGAATGCAAGGATCTATGCATGTCTCAGGACAAAGGCCCTTCAGGATGAACTCAAAGAAAGGAACAGACAGCTCGAAGACCTCCTCCACAAACTTGAGATAATGGCAATAACGGATCACCTCACAGAGATCTATAACAGGAGGCATTTTGAGGAGATATTAAAAAGGGAGTTTGCAAGGGCACTGAGATACAATCTTCACCTTTCCTGCCTCATGTGTGATATAGACCATTTTAAAAGGATTAACGACACTTATGGTCATGCTGCTGGAGATACAGTACTTAAGGAGACAGCAAGGCTTATAGCCTCATCCATCAGGGAGATAGATATTGTGGGAAGATGGGGTGGAGAGGAGTTCGCCGTCCTTCTTACTCAGGCAAAAAAGGAAGATGCAAGGAAGGTAGCGGAGAGGATACGCAGGGAAGTGGAAGGACACAGATTTCATGCCCTGCCAGAGAATGAAAGGGTCACAATAAGCATTGGTGTTGCAGGAATACCTGAAAATGGTGAGATTGACAATTGGGAAAAACTCATAAAATATGCTGATGAAGCCCTCTACAGGGCAAAAAGGAATGGCAGAAACAGAATAGAGCTTGCAGAATCAATAGGGGATTAATTGGTAGCCGAATACTCAGCCCTGAGCTGTCCACAGGCAGCCATTATATCCTCTCCCTTGGATTTCCTTATAAGGGCAGTGATATGGGCATCAGTAAGGATCTTCTGGAATTTTAAGACCTTATCTTGAGAGGGCCTTCTGAATTCAATTCCCTCCACAGGATTGAATGGTATAAGGTTTACCTTTGAGGGAATATCTCTCAGTAGTTTTATAAGCCTTCTGGCATCTTCAGGCGTATCATTTACACCATCAAGCATGACATACTCAAAGGTAAACCTTCTCCTCGGAGGAAGGGATATATTTTTTAGAACCCTAAAGAGGGTTTTTAATGGGAAGGTCTTATTAACAGGCATTATGGCTGACCTCACCTCATCAGTTGTTGCATTGAGTGATATGGCGAGATTCGGCGGATTCTCTGGAAAGGCCTGATAAAAGGCTTTTATCTTTGATGGGATACCGCAGGTTGATACAGTAATCCTTCTCGGTGAAAATCCCATGAAGGCTGTAAGCCTCTTTATTGCCTCAATGGTATTTTCAAGATTCAATAAAGGCTCACCCATTCCCATGAAAACAATATTAGTAATACCAGGATATTCCCTTTTTACACTGATTACCTGATCAACTATCTCGTAGGCCTTGAGGTCTCTTCTGAAACCCATTGTGCCTGTCAGGCAGAATCTACAGCCCATTGGACAGCCCACCTGAGAGGATATGCATAGGGTCAATCTCGATCTATCAGGTATCAGGACACTCTCAATTTTTTCGCCATCCTCAAGGCCAAAGAGGTATTTTTCTGTCCCATCTCGAGAGGTCTGTTTTTTGAGGAGGTCGAGATTGCTTATCCAGGCTATCTCCTTTAATCTCTTTCTCAGGTCTTTGCTGAATTCTGTTATTTCCTCAATATCCTTTACGAGCCTTTCATAAATCCAGTGAATTAGTTGTCTTGCCCTGAAGGATGGAAGTTTGAGAGAGGAGACAAACTCTTCTATCTCTGTCCTGTTTAATGCCTTGAGGTTAATCACTTTTAAGTTCCCATCTGCCAGGAATGGAGGTATTTTTCCTGCTCAGGTGAGAGCCTGTCTATTTTTATGCCCATAGCCTTTAATTTTAAGTTTGCAACCTTTCTGTCAATATCCTCTGGCACCCTGTAAACCGATGGTTTGAGTCTACCCTTATTCTTTGCAAGGTATTCCACTGAAAGGGCCTGATTCGCAAAGCTCATATCCATTACAGATGAGGGATGACCCTCTCCAGCTACAAGATTAATAAGCCTTCCTTCACCAAGGAGATATATTCTTTTGCCGTTTTTCAATGTGAATTCTTCAACAAAATCCCTGATCACCCTCCTTCTCCTTGAGAGCCTTTTGAGGCCAGGGATATCTATCTCAACATTGAAATGACCTGAATTTGCTACTATTGCCCCATCCTTCATTAGCCTGAAGCATCTTTCTGATATTACATTTATATCTCCAGTGACTGTTACAAATATATCCCCTATCTTTGATGCCTCTTCAATAGGCAATACCTCAAAGCCATCCATTACCGCCTCAAGAGCCCTCAAAGGGTCTATCTCTGTTATTATGACCCTTGCCCCCATTCCCTTTGCCCTCATAGCAACTCCTTTACCGCACCATCCATAACCTGATATAACAAAGGTGGAGCCAGCTATAAGTCTGTTTGTTGCCCTGAGAATTCCATCTATAGTGCTCTGGCCTGTGCCATAGCGATTATCAAAGAGATGTTTTGTATAGGCATCATTTACAGCTATAATGGGATAGCCGAGTTTTCCCTCTTCTGCCATTGCCCTCAATCTTATGACACCTGTTGTAGTCTCCTCTGTGCCTCCTATAATATCCCTGAGGAGGTCCCTTTTCTCTTTATGGATGGTACTTACAAGGTCAGCTCCATCATCGAGGGTAATGTGGGGTCTAATCGAGAGGGCACTTTTTATGTGTTTATAATAAGTCTTTTTATCCTCTCCCTTTATGGCAAAGACAGGTATCCTGAAGTACTCTACAAGGGCTGCTGCTACATCGTCCTGTGTGCTTAAGGGATTTGATGCACAGAGGCTTACTTCTGCCCCACCTGTCTTAAGGGTATCCATGAGGACTGCTGTCTCTGTTGTTACATGTAGACAGGCAGAAATCCTCAAACCCTTCAGTGGTTTTCTCTTTTTGAACTCATCCTTGATACTTCTCAATACAGGCATCTCCATTGATGCCCATTCAATTCTCAGAAGTCCCTTTTTTGCAAGTCCCTTATCCTTTATATCTGCCTTCATCCTACCTCCTCTATCCCTTTTTTAGCACCTCTACCATATCTGTCTTTTCCCATGTAAAGGATTCTTCATTCCTTCCAAAATGTCCGTAGGCAGCTGTCTTCTTGTAAATGGGTCTCCTCAAGTTGAGTTTTTCAATAATCCCTTTTGGCGTCATGTCAAAGTGCTTTCTTATGAGCTGGATGATCTCCTTTGGAGGTATCTTACCTGTTCCAAAGGTATTTACATGAATAGATACGGGTTCTGGTATGCCAATGGCATAGGCTATCTGGATTTCTATCCTGTCGGCAATCCCAGCAGCAACGATATTCTTTGCTATATACCTTGCCATGTAACTTCCAGAACGGTCCACTTTTGTGGGATCTTTACCTGAAAAACACCCTCCACCATGATGACCAACTCCACCATAGGTATCAACAATAATCTTCCTTCCTGTAAGACCTGTATCACCCATTGGGCCACCAATAACAAATCTTCCAGTTGGATTAATGTAATATTTCACATGTTCTTCATCGAGTAAATGAGGAGGTATAACAGGTTTGATTACCTTTTCGATAATATCTTCCCTTATCTCCTTTAAGGTCACATCAGGGCTGTGCTGAGCTGATATGACTATTGTATCGACCCTTACAGGAACACCATCCCTGTATTCAATGGTTACCTGTGTCTTTCCGTCAGGCCTGAGATAACCCAGGATGTCCTTTTTTCTGACCTCAGCAAGTCTCATGGCAAGTTTATGGGCAAGCATTATTGGCATCGGCATTAACTCAGGTGTTTCATTGCAGGCAAAACCAAACATAAGGCCTTGATCACCCGCACCACCAATGTCAACTCCCATAGCTATATCAGGAGATTGCCTGTCAATGGCTGTAATGACAGCACAGGTTTCATAATCAAAGCCATATTTTGCCCTTGTATAACCAATCTCTTTTACTGTCTCTCTTACTATATCAGGGATATGGGCATATCCACTCGTTGTGATCTCACCAGCTACAAAGGCAAGGCCAGTGGTCACAAGGGTCTCGCATGCCACCCTTGCATAGGGGTCCTGCTCAAGGAGGGCATCCAGAACAGCATCAGAAATCTGATCTGCCACCTTGTCTGGATGTCCCTCTGTAACTGATTCTGAGGTAAAAAAGAAGTCACCTTTCATCTCATCCCTCCTTTTTGGGATTTTCAGAAGTTTTATTATAAAACTAATTAAGAGAAATATAAAAGAGGTGAATCTGAAGGTACATTTTTATTGTTTAATAAAAAATCTTTATTTGACATTGGCGTCATTTGTGAATTATATTAAAAAACAAATTGTAGGGGCGATGGAGTTCGCCTTTTAATTGTCTCTGAGTCCAGGGACTGATAACTCCTACTCTCAGAAATGAGGGCAGGAGTTTTTTATTTGCCCGAAGTGATAGTGAGGTTCTGGCTATGCACGAGACATTGATGAATGCATCATTATGGATAGGCCTTGCCCTTGTTGCAGCCCTTTTGAGTGTCTGGTTCAGGCTTGCCACAGCCTTATCTGAGATTATGGTTGGCACCTTTGCCCAGCTTCTCTTTGCAGGGCTTATTGGTTTCAGTCTTAATGCCAACGAGCCCTGGATAAAATTCCTTGCAAGTGCTGGTGCTATAATCCTCACATTCCTTGCTGGTGCAGAGATTGACCCTGAAGTCTTTAAACTGAGGTGGAAAGAGACAACCATTATAGGCCTGATTGCCTTCCTTGCACCCTTTCTGGGCTGTACAGTTGTTGCCTATTATATCCTTGGATGGTCTGTAAAGGCGAGCTGGCTTACTGGTGTTGCCCTTTCAACCACATCTGTTGCTGTTGTGTATGCCGTTATGCTTGAGCTTGGACTGAACAAGACAGAATTCGGAAAGATCGTCCTTGCTGCCTGTTTTATAAATGACCTTGGAACTGTCCTTGCCCTTGGCCTTATATTCTCACCCTTTACCATAAAGACAGTGATATTTATTGTGGCGAGTATTATTGTATTTGTGTTTCTTCCTTACATCACTCCAAGGTTCTTTAAGAGATACGGAAACAGGCCTTCTGAGATAGAGGCAAAATATCTTCTGCTGTTTCTCTTTGGCATTGGAGCAATTGCTGTATGGTCTGAAAGCGAGGCAGTGCTACCTGCCTATGTAATAGGCATGGCGCTTGCTGGCAGTGTTGGCAGGGATCATGGTCTTATCAGGAGATTGAGAACCCTTACCTTTGGTTTCCTCACACCCTTTTATTTCATCAGGGCTGGTTCATTTGTCTCGATACCATCAATCATCGCAGCACCTATTGCACTTTTTGTCCTATTTATGGGTAAGATGATAACAAAGTTTTTGGGGGTCTATCCTGTGACAAAGGCATTCAGATATGCCCAGAAGGAAGGCATGTACACAACCCTGCTTATGTCAACAGGCCTCACCTTTGGTTCTATATCAGCCCTTTTTGGATTTACCCATGGCATTATCGACCAGCAGCAGTATTCATTATTAATAACAGTAATAATAGGAAGCGCTGTAATTCCCACATTGATTGCCAATGCATTCTTTTTGCCTCATTATCTATTGCCTAAAAAGAAGGAGGAATAGAAGATGCTTAAAAGGATACTCGTAGCATTTGATGGTTCACCCCAATCATATCAGGCCTTTGACTTTGCCCTTGAGGTCTCAAAACTCTGCCCTGGTGCAGCACCTGAGATTATTGTCCTTTCTGTTGCCCAGCCCCCTGAGCCAGCAGACATAGTTGAGGTAGAGGCGATAATTGATAGTGCAACACAGCATTATGAAGAGTTATTCAGGGGATTGAGGGAAAAGGCAAAGGAAAGGAATCTGGAGATAAAGACAGAGGTCGTTGTTGGCCATCCAGCAGACCAGATAGTGAGGTATGCAAAGGAGAATAAGTGTGATATGGTTGTTCTTGGACAGAGGGGTAAATCAAAGATAGAGAACTGGCTTCTCGGCTCTGTATCAAAAAGAGTGGCAACCTATGCACCCTGTACTGTGACGATAGTGAAGTAGGCTGATGATAGGGAGGAGGTGAAATATGGCAGCCTCAACCTATTCCCATCTACGAAATGAGCTTTTAAGTTGCATTGATGAGATGCTCACCATTGATGCTATTCGTGGATGCCCCTGTGAGGAGTTGAGAGAAAAGGTCCAGACCAATACATTCAATCTCGTTGTTGTTGGTCAGTTCAAGCGCGGAAAGACGAGTCTCATAAATGCCCTCCTTGGTGCAGAGATTTTGCCTGTAGCTGTTGTTCCTTTAACATCTATAGTTACAATCATGACCTATGGAGAGGCCCTGAGGATAAGGGTCTATTTCAATGACGGAAGGGTTACAGAGATCAGACCTGAGAGCCTTCCAGAATATGTAACAGAAAAGGGCAATCCAAAGAATATCAAGGAAGTAAAAGAGGTGGTGATAACATATCCATCTTCCTATCTCAAGGATGGTGTCAGGCTCATAGATACACCAGGTGTTGGTTCAATCTATCAGCATAATACAGATGTGGCATATCAATACCTGCCAAAATCCGATGCTGCCTTATTTTTGCTTTCTGTTGACCAACCTGTGAGCAAGGCAGAACTCGATTTCCTGAAGGATGTAAAGGAATACTCAAACAGGATATTCTTTCTCCTTAATAAGGCTGATTATCTTACAGAGAAGGACCTCAATGAGTCCATTGAGTTTTCAAAGAATGTCATTAAAGAGGCGATGGGCATAGATGTGAAGATATTCCCTGTCTCTGCAAGGCTTGCACTGGAAGGGAAAAAGACAGGTTCAGAAGAACTCCTCATGAAGAGTAAGCTTCCACAATTTTCAGAGGTTCTCAATAGATTCCTCATGGAGGAAAAGGGAAAGATACTCATACTATCTGTGGCAAATAATCTCCTGAGGCTTCTTTCACAGGCAAGGTTTGAGCTTGAACTCGAACTCAAGTCCCTCACTGCACCCCTTGAAGAGCTCATGACAAAGATAAAGGCCTTTGAGGATAAGAAGCGAGAGGTGCTTCTTGAAAAGAATGACTTCGAGATCCTCTTTGAAGGAGAGACTAAGAAGTTATTGAGAAATATCCTTGATGAAGACCTCGAGAGATTCAAAAAAGAGCTTGTGCCCCAGGTATCGGGTAATCTCGAAAACTTCTTTAATGAAAATAAATCCCTCTCCTTAAAGGAGCTTCACAGGGCAATGGAACAGCAGGTCATAAAAGAGGTAAAAGAGGCCTTTAATGCCTGGCGTGTCATTGAGGACGAGAGGCTTGCCAAGGCCTTTGAGTCAATATGCAAGAGATTCATATTAAAGATTCAGGATATTGTAGATGAACTCTTGAGATTCTCATCAGAGCTATTCCAGATACCCTTTGAGGCAATAAAGGCAGAGGCATTGTGGAGTGTGAAGTCAGGATTTTATTACAAATTCAAGGATGAGCCTGTTGGACTTGAGATGCTTGCAGGAACCCTCACCCTTGCCCTTCCTAAGTTCATTGGAGAGAAGATAATACTCAAAAAGATGAAGGAATATATGCTTCAGGTGATTGATGTCCAGTCAGGAAGGGTGAGGTATGACTTTGCAGAAAGACTCGACAAGAGCAAACTTGACTTTAGATGGGAGATGCTCCAGAAGATTGATGCAACCATTGAGGGAATAGAGACAGCTATTAAAAAAGGCATGAGCAAGAGGGAGATGGGGGAAAAAGAGGTCGAGGAAAGAAAGAGGATAATCCATGAAACCATGCAGAAATTGGATAGCCTGAAGGAGAGACTCAACAGGATAAAGACAGAAGTCTGAGTGAGATGACCTTTTTCTGTCCTGAGTGCTGGAAGGAGATTGGGGAGAAGGACAGAAAATGTCCTCACTGCGGCACTGATATTACAGAACACGAAAAGAGGGGCTTTGAGGAGAAATTGATGAATGCCCTCAGACATCCGGAGAGGGAAACCGTTCAGAGGGCAGTATGGATTCTCGGCAGATTGAAAACTATCAAAGCCGTCCAACCACTTATAAGGCTTTTTGAGCAATCAGATAATCCCTTTTTAAAAAGGGAGATACTCGATGCCCTTTCTGAAATCGGCACACCTGATGCGATGGACTTTATAATGAAGGCATCAAAATCAGAAATAAGCATTATCAAAATTAAAGCGGAGGAGATTATAAACAAACGAAGATATACCGGAAGCAATCGGATAAAAAAAGAAAATCCGTATCGAAAATAAGGAGATGACTATAAAAATCATGTCTTACAACACACTGTTTTGCAGGTTCGATGATAACCTTTGAGAGAAAAGGTGAATAAAACGGAAAAGGAAAAAAAGATATTCGGGTTTGGCAAGAATGTGACAGTTGCTGGGCTTGTCAGCTTCTTCATGGATGTCAGTTCAGAGATGATATATCCCCTTGTTCCACTTTTCCTGGCTAATGTCCTCGGAGCAAACAAGTCAGTCATCGGCTTCATTGAAGGCATAGCCGAATCAACCGCAAGTCTGCTTAAGGTATTTTCAGGATGGTTTTCCGACAGAATAAGAAACCGGAAGTGGCTTATGGCTGCTGGATACGGGATTTCAACTTTAAGCAGGCCGTTTGTCGCTCTCGCAACAGGCTGGCAGCATGTGATGAGCTCGCGCTTCATAGACCGCTTTGGCAAAGGAGTCCGCACAGCGCCAAGAGATGCTATTATTGCTGAATCTGCCGACAGGACACACCTTGGCCGGGCATTTGGTTTCCATCGCGCAATGGATACTATGGGTGCAGTAGTAGGTCCTGCGCTCGCCTTCTTCCTTCTTGGGATACTTTCAAACGATTACCGCAAGGTCTTCTGGCTTTCCATGATACCCGGCGTCATTGCTGTGCTTCTGATAATATTTTTTATCACTGAAAAGAAGAAAGTCGTTGCTGCTCATGTGGACAGGCCGAAGCTAACTATGAAGCATTTTGATTGGAAGTTCAAGTTCTTTGTCGCCATTGCCACACTCTTTGCCATAGGAAATTCAAGCGATGTATTTCTAATACTAAGGGCTCAGCAGATAGGGATTCCAACGGTTATGATTCCTGTGGTCTACCTGCTCTTCAATCTCGTTTATTCCCTCTCGTCCATCCCTGCTGGTATTGCAGCAGACATGTTTGGAAGAAAAAGGGTTATACTTCTTGGATTTATTTTGTTTGCCATACTTTATTATGGATTTGCCATCGCAGAAAGCATAACTGCTATCTGGTTTCTGTTTGCTTTCTACGGTCTATTTATGGGGCTTACAGAAGGGATACAAAAGGCATTTCTTGCTACAATTATACCGCAGGATTTCAAGGCGACAGCATTTGGTGTCTATACGACTGCGGTAGGTATCGCAATGTTTCCCGCAAGCCTCATCGGAGGATGGCTCTGGGACAATATATCGCCCTCAGCAACATTTTATTTTGGCGCAATAACAGCTACTTTATCAGCAATATTGTTTATTATATTTACAGTCGCCATCAAGCAAAGACAATGATGAGGCAATTATATTTAACTCGATATACTGAGATTTGGTTTTTTTGGCTGAAAATAGAAGAGATTATTTTTGAGGAAGCGCGAAGGGTAGCCTGTCCTCTTTTCTTTCAGCTATAATAATTTATGTTTGAACTTGATATTCCTGGTTTTGGTTTTGTAAGGCTTGAGCATCTGGTGTCTGATTTTACAGGAACCCTTTCTGTTGATGGAAAGCTCATTGCAGGTGTTAGAGAAAGGCTTAACAGGATAGCAGAATTTCTAACAATCCATATCCTCACAGCAGATACCTTTGGGAGGGCAAGGGAAGAACTCAAGGGTATAAATTGTGTTGTCCATATTCTTACAGGTGAAGACCATGATATTCAAAAAGAGGAATTCATAAAAACTCTCGGTCAGGATAAGGTTATAGCCTTTGGCAATGGGAACAACGACAGAAAGATGCTCCGTACAGCAAGGATTGGCATTGCTGTAATACTTGATGAAGGATGTGCTGTTGATGCCCTTAGCTCTTCTAATATAGTAGTTAAATCCATAAATGATGGCCTCGACCTCCTTTTGAATCCCCTCAGGCTTAAAGCAACCCTAAGGTTTTAGAGGAGTAACACTTCTGTTGACAAAATCAGAGATTTTTATTATCTTTCATGCATGGGATTAAATCTTTTTAAGCTCGGTTTTATCTATGGCTTCTGCTTAATCTTACTCTTTATCGATTTTAACCCTTTTTCTAACTGTTATCTGCACCAATCTGAAGCATCTACTCTCCCTTCCCATACCAGCACCCTCCAGAAGATAAAAGAGAGGGGTTATCTCCTCTGGGGTTCTGACCAGGAAGGTGGAGCTCCCTATGTCTTCCCGGATCCAGAAGATCCCTCCAGACTTATAGGTTTTGAGGTAGAGATTGCTGAGGCAATAGCAAGGAGGCTTGGTGTCAGGCAGAGGATGGTTCAGAACTCCTGGGAGAGTCTCATACCCGGGCTTGAAAGAGGAGACTATGACATTGCCATGAATGGCATAGAGATAACACCTGACAGGCAGAAGAGGGTTTTGTTTTCAATACCCTATTATGTTTATACAGAACAGCTTGTAGTAAGAAGAGATGAGACAGGAATAAATTCCCTGGATGACCTGAAAGGCAAGAAGGTTGGTACTCTTTCAGGCGCTATTGCCCACAGGATCCTTGAGCAAGTAGAGGGAGTAAAGATAGTTGTCTATTCAGGCGTTGTGGAGCCCTATGAAGACCTTGCCCTTGGAAGACTTGATGCTGTATTCCTTGACCTTCCTATTGCTGCCTATTATGCAAAGCCTGACAGAAGACTTAGATATGCAGGTGGTCCTGTTGGTGAGGGATTTTATGGCATTGCCATAAGAATAGATGATAGGGAGCTTAAGGAGGCTATAGATAATGCCCTGAGGGATATGCTCCTTAGCGGTGAACTAAAGAGAATCTATGAAAAATGGGATATGTGGAATGATGCTCAGAAAAAGCTCTATATAATGGCAAAAAAGACTGATACATTATCAAAAGGTGGCGAAGTAACAGTTGGTGGCGAAGCAAAAGTAGAAGAGAACAGGGAAACACCTATCTTTAAATTTTTCCCGGCCCTTTTAAAGGGAGCTGGGCTTACTGTCCTGATATCTGTAGTCTCCATGGCCCTTGCCATAGTCCTTGGCCTTATCCTTGTGGTCATGAGGCTTTATGGAGGAGCACCAATAAGCACTATTGC
>Ga0272445_1001137_pt1 | contig 21818 bp, 19 predicted proteins | sample YNPCB0031_FD_194404 | JGI IMG/M metagenome (GOLD analysis project Ga0272445, IMG submission 194404) | Hot spring sediment microbial communities from Yellowstone National Park, WY, United States - YNP-CB-003-1 | ecosystem: Environmental > Aquatic > Thermal springs > Hot (42-90C) > Sediment... | reverse complement strand
GTCAGGGATCTATCTAACTATGTAGAGATATGCGTAGCATCTAAACAACCTATGAAAGTTATTGAGAAAACATTGAGTATACTGAAGCTGGATAAAGCTATAGATAAGGTTATGGCGAGGGATAGCGGTGTTGGCCCTATCAAGAAGGATCTGTATAGAGAATGTGTTGAAAAATTAAATGCAAGAAAAGTACTTGTTGTAGATGATAATCTGGAGTACCTAGTCGATGCTTATAGACAAGGCTACGTACCTATGATGGCGACGAACAGGCTTTACCTTATAGCTAGAAGCTATAGATTAGGTATACCTGGGGATAAACCTAGCAGAATCCTCGATACAATTCGTAAATACATCAAGACATACTTGAAACAAGGGTTAGAGTAGTTAAGATGTTGAGGAAGCGATAGACTTAATTAAGTTCTTAACAAAACTACTGTTCTCGATACTGTATGGAGATCGAATGCGATGAATACTCTAGATCTCATCCATACAGAGTTTGTAGAGATTACTGTGTAGAGAAATCTCTTGATGAGAATAGCTACAGGGTTTGCATTGGTGAGTGTGTTAAAGAGATTGAAAAAAGATGTCGATAGCTATACCTAGAACAATGCCATTCTACGTTTTTACATCTGCTTGTTCTAGCAAGAATCTGTAGACAGTTCCCCATATCTTACCGTCTCTCCTCATCTTATTCTCGAAATTGTTTATACCCATCCACATCTCTAAAGCTTCTAGAGTTTCGTTGTTTAAAACACCTGTAACCTCTCCTCTGTAGAAACCGAGCTTCTTTAGAGCTAGCTGGATATTGTATGCAACATCTTTAAGATCGTAAACATCTGATGGATCTTCTCTCTCGAGTATCGTTATCTCCCATATCTTGAACAACCTTATAAGTTCGTTAACAGGGTCTGGATGATCATCAACTCTGAGGTCTACGTATTTATCTACACCTTCTAGACACCCACCGTAGCCTCCACAAGGTCTTACAACTATTATAGCAGCACTCTGCTTACCTCTCTTATCTCCACCAGCTTGATCACCAGCTTTAAGAGCTGCTAACAATTTATCTACAAGTTCTCCTTTAGTTGTTTCGAAAGCTTTAGCCATAGCTTCTAGAACTTCTTCACCTACAAGTATATTCCCTTGTACAGCATATCCATCGCCTACTATGTGGCCTGCGTAAGGTATACACTTACCACCTGTGTATGCGTATGCCTCTCCTTTAGCATCCACAACACCTATCTGCCTATACTCTTTCTTCTCATCACTAGCTAGAACAACTTCAACAGCTTTTCTAGGGTTATACCTATTCTCTAAAAGGTACAGGATCAGAGGACCGAACTTAACATTTGCCCAAGACTGTGTCGCTACTGCTCCAACACCTACCTTAACCCATGGAACAATAGATCCAGCAGCTATAAATTTCGAAGCAACTGCAACACCTATATCACCTCTATCTCTATCAACAGCAACTATAGAGTACGTCATGTAGATCACCTAAGGTTATACACATAGGTACAGCTTAAAATAGCTTCATCTATTATGTATCTAGTGATAGATGTAGTGAAGTGTTAAAGCTAGCGATACTGAGAACGATACCAGCCATAGAAAGACGTTCCTCCTTAAAACTTTGTAGCCGTCGAGAGGTGGTACAGGGAGTAGATTGAAGAAAGCTAAGATAGTGTTAATATAGCCTACTATATAGACATAACTTATACGTGTATAGGTATAGATAGTAGTACTTATCAACGCTATAACTATGTTAGCTAACGGACCTGCTAAAGATATGAAGAGATCTGCTCTAGGGCTATACCAAGGAAGGTATACCTCAACAGCTCCAGGAGCAGCGAAAACAACAGAACCTCTACTAGCTATAGATACTACTAACGCTAGTAGTAAACCTAGATACCAAGCTCTATACCTAGAATATGCACCAAATCTTCTAGCTGTAAACCTATGAGCTAGTTCATGGAATAAGAACCCTATACCTATAGCAATGAAAACAGCTAGAGCATAGCTATAGAGTTTATCGATAAGATATCTCCAAGAAAAAGCTATCCCTAGAACAGCTATAGATAAAAAGAAATCTCTTAACTCTCTATACCTATCACCGATCTCGAAACCCCAGTAAACCATAAAATACTCCTCATACTAATCTATTTAATCTATTTATTTCAACTGAACAGCTTGAACTATGCTTGAACTATATATACCTATTGCTCAATTAGCTCAGGTGATGTAAGGAATTTTGAATAAAGATTCGGATAAAGAGGATTAGGAGATATAAAATGATATTAGGATGTTATTAGCAAAAAGTTGGAATAGAATAATGGGAAGCAAGTATTAGGGACTAAGATAGTAACTACGAAGTACCTGTAAAGTCATTAATTAGATATATCTTGATATCGAGGTACCTCAGTTTATGATAAAGCTGTGGGATGCTAGGATTATGGTATCGATCTGTATAGCGTATCTATTTCTTTAAATATTTCCTCTAATACCAAGTAGCATTTCTTAAATATTTCTATTAGTTTCTTGTATATAGCAACTTCAGTATCTGAAGGTGTGAAGATTTGTTGTGGTTTATTCACATTTTTAGCTTCTCTTAAGTTGCTATATATTTTTAATGCATATGCTGCTGTTATAGCTGCTCCTAGTGCTGCTACTTCTTCTCTATACTTTAGTACAGACACTTTTTTATTATATATGCTAGCTATTATTTTTGGCCATAGAGTACTTCTAGAACCTCCACCAACGAGAGATACAGGTTCTTTAATATCCACATTATTTTCTTGAAAACTGGCCATTATAAGGCCTAGGTTTAATGCTACACCTTCTAAAACTGCTCTAGCAATCTCATTTCTACTATGGCTAAGCGTTAACCCTATCAAAACTCCGCGTGCGTAAGGTGACCACCAAGGAGCTCTTTCACCCATGAGGTAAGGTAGGAAGAGTAAACCTTTCGCACCTATAGGCGATTTCTCTGCTTCTCTATCAATTAATTCGTATGGTGATATATCTACAAAACTTGATACGAATCTCTCTAAAAGGAAAATGTTGTCCCGGGACCACTTAAGAGATGCACCAGCTGATTGCATTGTCCCGATAGGTACGTAAATTGAAGGATCTACATACACCATGTTGAACAATCTCATGGATTTATCTATCAGAGGTTCTCTAGAGAGTACCGAGATCCATGCAGAAGCACCTAGATATGTATAGCAATCGCTGATATCGGTAGTAGCAGCACCTACAGCTGTACAGATACCATCTCCACAACCCAAAACTACGACAGGTCTATGAGGAAACCCTAGTTTATGAGCTATATCACTACTTATTTCACCGATAACTGTTGCAGAAGGTTTTATTTGGGGGAGTTTATCGAGATCAATACCAATTTCATTCAAAATATTTGAAGCCCATGTCTTCTTATGTATATCGAGCATACCTGTAAGTGATGCATCTGAGAAATCTGTTTGGAACATACCTGTAAGTTTAGCTACTATATAATCTTTAGGTTGTAGGAATAGGTATGCTCTACTATATATATTCTGTTCATTCCTCTTTAACCACAGAATTTTCGCGATAGGGTATGTAGGGCTTAACCTATTACCTGTTACTCTATAGAATTCGTAATCGCTAAAGATATTCCTAACAAACTCTACCTCATCAACACTCCTCTGGTCCATCCATATAATAGCGTTTCTCAACGCATTCCCATCTCTATCAACAGGTAGACATGCCATCATCTGACCACTAAAACTTATAGCCTCAACATCTCCAGGATTCACAGTTTTCAGTAACCTTCTTGTCGATTCTATGAAAGCATTCCACCAATCATCTGGTTTCTGTTCAGCCCATAAAGGATTTGGATAAAGTGTTGGATACTCAATAATAGTAGAAGCTACTATCTCTTGTTTATCTACATCGAATAATACAGCTTTATCTCCTGTTGTCCCAATATCGTGTACAAGTATGTATCTACCCATAGCTATCCACAAGAATCTTTCTCCATATATCGTTCATCTGAGATATTATCTTATTAGATATAGCCGACTCTGCAATGTTTTTAAAAAGTGTGTATTTAATAGTTGCACAATCAGCACCAGCTTTAAAAGCTTCGATAAGCTGTATAGGTGTTCTAATACTAGCCGCTAATATCATGGTCTTAACCTTATGGATTCTATAGATCTCGGCTAACTGTTTAACAATATCTAAACCGTTGTAACCATATTCATCGATTCTCGATATAAATGGCGCAACATAGTCAACACCAAGTATTGCCACTACAATACCTTGTACAACATTTGTTATAGCTGTAGCTGTTACCCTTACCCCAGATTCCTTCAGAATCCTCATAGCTTTCACACCTTCGTTATGCGTAGGAATTTTAATAACTACTTTCTTAGGCTCTATATCATAGATTACGAGAGCATTCTTTACATATTCATCGCAATTTCTACCAGGTACTTGAACATGGAACTCGTTACCTACGTAGGGGATAAGTTCTTCAACTAAGTTTTTTAGAGATATCTTCGTATCGCTATTGAATAGAAATGGATTTGATGTAACACCATATATAAACCCACTTCCAATAGCTTCAACAATCTCATCCTTTATAATACTATCTATATAGAGTCTCAACTGCTACACCTAAGAGGTTTAATCCGCAGAAAAATAAAATGTGATGATATTAGAGATGTAATTTAAAAATAAATTGAGTTTAGCTGTGGTTAGCTATACACATGCGTAGCTATAGTATCCAGGTGCATGGATTTGTGGTTTATCTGGTGTAAGTTGTTGTGCTGATGCTAGAAGTTCTGTTGGTGGTATTCTGAAGTAGTCTAGCATCATTGAGTATGTGGCATTGCATGGGAATACTTTATATGTTGGTGTATTGATTACAGCTTTCTCTGGTAGCTTCAGGGTGCCTGTAACCATGTAGTATCCTGCCCAAACAGCCCACCAACCCATTGTGTATGGGTGTTGTTGTATAGATAGTATTACCTGTCCTTTAGCTATCATATCAACCCATTCAGGTACTTGAGCATCGAACCCTAGTACGTATATATCTACACCTGGCTGTATTTTGTTGTCTAGCAACGCTCTCACTACAGCCATTGCCTGGAGTAGGTTTGTTGCGAAGTAAGCTGTAGCAGTTTTACCGTACTTCGGTACAATTGCGCTTGCTTTCGCATAGCATTCTGGTAGTAGATCAGGATCTACCTGTACTTCCTCAAGAACTTGGGCTTCTCCACGCTCTATGTAAGGCTTTAGAGCGTCCATGAACCCTTCATATCTTAGATAAGATGTTGGTATACCTGGCAAACCTCTAAATATTATTATTTTCCAAGGCTTTGGAATACCTTTAGTTTCTAACCATTTCAAGAAAGCTTCTGCTTCTATACGTGCAGCCCATCTATTATCAGTACCTAGATATAGATCTCTAGCTGTTTGATCTGGGAAATCTCTATCAACTAGTATCACTTTAGCACCTGTTTGCCTAAGCTGCTTAGTTACATCTTGAACAGCATCGGAAACAGGGCCTACAACAGCTATATCAGGTCTTAACGTAACTGCTTGCTGAAGCTGTGAAATCTGTGCATCAAGACTTGTCGCATCGAATCTTCTATACTCAACATCAACACCAAGCAATCTTAATGCTTTAACAGCATCTTCAACACCTTGAGCTAATATATCCCACCAAGGATTAGCAGGTGCAGGATCGAAGAAGAATACGGTTACCTTCCTAGGAGCAGGACCAGTTCCAACAGTCACTGTTCTTTCTAATGTTACTGTTCTTTCTACTGTTACTGTTGCTCCTGGTGCTCCTGGTGCTGTAACAGTAACAATACTTAGTGTAGGTATTGTTATAGGCATAGTAACAGTAGTTGCACTAGGAGCTCTAGGAATAGTAGCTATAAGAGCTATAGATACTATAGACAACACAATCAACACAACCAACAAATATACAACAGATCTAGACATAGGCATAGACATTAACTTCACCTACTTCAGTACTGTGAGTTACAGGGATCAGTATTTAAATTTTCATGAGAACGTTCTCGAGTTTTCTGTCTATTCGTAGTGGTGATATAAGTATTTATACCTTACGAATGTGTTAGTAATTCTGAGGAAGTTGATTAGGTGTTTTAATTGCAAAGTAGTTTAGCGGTGTTAGTTGAAAATATTGTGAAGAGGTTTCCAGGTGTAGTTGCTGTAAATAATGTTACATTTGATTTAAGGTACGGTGAAATTCATGGATTATTAGGGCAGAATGGTGCTGGTAAATCAACGCTTTTAAAAGTTGTGTACGGTGTTCATAAACCTGATCATGGCAATATATATGTTGATAATAGGAAAGTGTTTATAAAAAGTCCTCGTGATGCTAGGAAACTCGGTATAGCTCTTGTACATCAAGAGATAGCTGTTCTACCGCATCTAACTGTTTTAGAGAATATAGCTTTACTAGGGTTTTCATGGGGCAACCTTATCTCAAAATTTGATAGAAGCGAGTTTAAAAATTATATCGATAAGATTATGTCTAGATTTGGAATAGATCTTGAGTTTAACGAAAAGGTAAGGAATCTTAGTTCTGCTGAAAAAATGCTTGTACAAATTGTAGCAGCTCTAAGTATAAATGCTAAAATATTATTGCTAGACGAGCCTACGAGCCCTCTGTCTCTTCATGAAGTTGAGAAGCTGTTTGATGTACTGAAACAGCTTAAGAAAGAAGGCTTAGCTATAACGTTTGTAACTCATAGAGTAAACGAAGCTTTAGATATATGTGATAGAATAACTATACTAAGGAATGGAGAGAAAGTAGCAACAGTTGAAAGTAAGGATATTGATGCCCATACATTAATAAAACTAATGCTGGGGAGAGAACCGGAAGAGTTGTATAGAGTTAGAGTTGATAAAGATATTGAAACTATCTTCAGTAGATACTTAGGCGAAGTACCTTTAATCGAGTTAAAGAATATTTCTACACAACCTCAAACAGCAGCTGAAGTACCGTTGAAGAATATTAATCTTAAGATTTATCAAGGCGAAGTTGTTGCTGTATTCGGCTTCATTGGTGCAGGTAAAACAGAGTTAGGTAAAACATTGATAGGTTTGACAAAAGTATCACATGGAGATATCCTTTATATGGGTAAGAAGATCAAGATAAAAAGCCCTGTAGAAGCTATTAAATACGGTATCTTCTATCTTCCTGAAGATAGGAGGGTAGAGGGTTTGATACCTCATTTCACAGTTGCTGCAAATATGGATATATCGTCTCTAAATATTGTAAAGAAGTTTGGCATATTTATAGATAGTTTGAAGGAGTTAAACATATCTTTAGATATGATAAAGAAGTTGAATGTTGTAACATCATCGCCTTATGCTAAGATAACTCAGCTAAGTGGAGGTAATCAACAGAAAGTTCTTGTTGCTAGAGCTATGCTTACGAATGCGAAACTCGTAATATTCGATGAACCTACAGTTGGTATAGATGTTGCTACTAAAGCTGAGATCAGGAGATTGATATATAGGTATGCTAGAGAAAGAGGTGTCTCATCTCTAGTACTGACTAGCGATGTTGATGAAGCTTTAGGTTTAGCTGATAGGATATACGTTATGAGAGATGGGAAGATCGTTCGTGAATATATCAATAAGAATTTAGATAGAGACGAAATACTTAAAAACCTAGCTTAACGTGAACATCATTATGGTGTAACTTAATGGTGTTGAGGATCCTGAATAACGCATTAACAAAGTTTAAGTATTTCTATACATACTACGAACTATCTAGAGCTCTTATACCATTGATAATCTTGATACTAGTATCCATAGCTATGTCTCCTCGTTATTTCCTAAACCCTGTAAACATCAAAGTCGTCTTAATGCAGATAACACCGTTAACACTAATCGCTACTGGCGAAATGTTGATCATATTAATGGGTAGCATAGATTTGAGCCCAGGTTCAGCTCAAGCAGCTACAGCGATGATCGCAGCTATATTGACAAGAACTACAAACAATCTATTACTTGCAATTCTAGTAGCTGTAGCTCTTGGAACACTCATCGGCGTTATCAATGGTGTACTTGTTTCTAAACTTAGGATATACTCATTCGTAGCAACACTAGCATCGTTAGTTATATGGAGATCCTTCGTCATAATTGTATCAGGGGGTAAACTTATCTACGGTCTTACACAATACTCTGTGTTTACCCAGGACTTCGGTACCTATATCCCTGTAGGCTTCGTTTTAACGGTATTCATAGTGATATTGATATACGTACTGTTAACTAAAACAGTTATTGGTAGATATCTATATGGTATAGGGAGTAATGAAGATGCAGTTAGACTTGCAGGTCTAAGAGCCGATTTCGTAAAATTCCTCGCATTCACTATAGCTGGCACACTATACGGTTTAGGAGGGGTAATGCTTATAGCTATGGGGGGTTTTGCTGTAGATCCGTGGAGTGCTAGAGGAAACGAACTTAATGCTATAGCTTCCTGTGTTCTAGGAGGAATTATGTTAACAGGTGGAAGTGGTCATCCACTTGGAGGTTTACTCGGAGCATCTATGTTAACAATACTTACAAATATCCTTGTACTACTAGGTGTAACCGAGATCGCAGTTCAACAAACTGTTGTAGGGATAGTTTTAATAGCTGCTGCAACTGCTTTAACTAGAGGTCTTAGATACGTTAAATAAATCACGTTACATAAAACACGTTTTCTTAAATACTCTTCTATATCCTTAGGATATTCTAAAACAATAAAAGATATCGATGTAATTCTAAAGAAATTGTTGACAGAGTTTAGATCTTAGAAAAACGGTATGCAGTTAGATCGATATTGTTGATTGTCAATAGTTTAACTTAGTTATGATTGTATGTATTCGGGTATTACGTACGGTCCTTCGGGTATAGCTACAATCCTATTGCATTCTGTTAATCTGCAGGCTATTTCTAGAGCTTCTTCAGGTGTCGATGCTGGGATAATGTTCATCTCCTCTAATACGCTATGCTTGATATTCTTTGTAACAACTATAACCTTGTTCTTGAGTAGAACTTGTTCGAGTTTCTGTACCTCCCACTGATCTCTTAAAGGTTCGTTTCTAGCTATATACTCTAAAATCTTCTTAGGGTCTTTATCGAGTGAAGCTATTTCTCTGAAAGATTCGTGTCCAACACCATCTCTACACTCAGCTAAAGTTATAACTACTCTACCTGGTTTTGCAACTCTTGAACCTGTACACATACCTTTAACAGCTTGGTATAGATCTCTATCAAGTGGATAACCTCCGTTTGTAACCACTACGATATCTCCAAGGTATGGAACGGAAACCCTTGCATATCTATCGTATACCTCAACACCTACTCTATGAGCTTTGTAGGGATCTCCAGCTACAACATCTACAACTCTCTTCCTCTTATCCAGGATCACGTGTAAAATGAATCGGTAGTTCTTAACCATTTTAGAAGCATCAACCATATCCTCGTGAACAGGGTTGCCATCGAGAATACCGTAGTCTGCTTTCGGATGTGCAATCATTTTGTATCCATGGTTTTGATAAACAGTTTTTGTTGCTGTAACACCTGGTAATATAAGTTTCCTACCCCCGCTATACCCAGCAAAGAAATGGGGTTCTATAAGCCCTAAACCTATAACAAGATCGCTAGAAACGATATGTTTATTTATATATACCTCTGTACCGTAAGATGTTCTTCCTAGAAATACGTGGTTCTCTACATCGTCTGGGTTATGCGATAGAACTGTATAGTTCTTAACGATATCGTTCCCCAGCAGCTCAACAAGTTCTTCGTGTGTATGAGGTTTATGTAGACCTGTTGCAACAACTATAACTATATCATCGTTATCCAGCCCTAAGCTATGGAGCTTAGGTAGAAGAGCTTTGAGCAACAACTTATTTGGTGTTGCACGTGTTTTATCTGTGACAAGAATTGTAACAGATCTAACTCCTGTATGGACTAGGTGTTCTAGAGGTTCTGAGTTTATAGGGTTGTTAAGAGCTTTTAAAACGGGTTCGAAAGCTTTCTCATCTTCAACACCTTCAGGTAGCTTAGACTCTACAACAAACGTCTTCTCTTCTGGGAGATCTAGTGTTACGTAATCTTTTCCGTAGGGGAACTTGATTAACATGGTTTCCAGCTCTCTAATCTTCTGGTAGAACTTTATCAGGGTTTAGAATGTTGTTAGGATCTAGAACATACTTCAACATCTTCATAGTTTTCACCCATGTATCGCCAAGAAGTTTCCTTACATACCTTTTCCTCGTATAGCCAATACCGTGTTCACCTGTAATAGTTCCACCTAGCTGGATAGCTATATCGTATATCTCGTCTCTTATCTTCTCCAAGGTATCCTGGGTAAAGTTGGGGTAGTTGAGGATATGTATATGCACATTACCATCGCCTACATGTCCGTAGGTAGGTAGCCATATCCTGTACTTCTCCTCGATCTTGTTAACCATCTCTATAAATCTATCGATAACACCTATAGGAACTGTTGTATCGAGGATATCGAAAGTACTAGATTTCAATGCTGAGTATATCTCGCTTCTAATCTTCAAAACATTCTTTTGCTCATCTTCTCTCTGGAATACAAATGGCTCTAAACCTCCTTCCTCTCTAGCTACCCTATCTATAAGCTCTAACTCCACTAGAACTGTTTCCTCCACAGGTTCTGCTAAAATTATCATTATGTAGTACTGACCTATATCTATAGGCCATGAAACCCCTAGATACTTAGCCGAAGTCTCTATAACCTGTCTATCGAAATACTCTATAGCTAGAGGTATAAGCCCTGTGGAAAGGATTTTCCTAGCAGTTCTAAAAGCAGATGACCTGCTATTGAAAGGTATTACAGCTGTAGCTGTATACCTCCACTTCGGGTATAGTCTTAGATAAGCTTTAACTATTACCCCTAGAATACCTTCAGACCCTATGAATAGATGAGCAAGATTGTAACCCATATTATTCTTGATAGTTTTCCCACCAAGCTTAAGAATATCACCTGTAGTTAGAACAACTTCAAGCCCTAGAACATAGTTCCTCATAACACCTGTTCTAACAGCTCTCGAACCACCTGCATTACAAGCTATTAAACCTCCTATATAAGCTCCTTCATCACCTGGATGAGCTGGGAACATCAATCCATGTTTCTCAGCTTCCTCGATAAGCTTACCGAGGGTAACCCCAGCCTCAACCTCGGCAACCATACTCTCGACATCTATATAGATACGATCCAATCTCTCTAAAGATAAAACGATACCAGGTTTCGTAGGTACAGCTCCCCCAACAAGACTTGTCCCACCACCTCTAGGGTAAACAGGTACTCTATACTTATTAGCAATCTTAATAACGTTCGCAACCTCATCTATAGAACCAGGTTTAACAACAATAATCTCTCTAGATGCAGAAGGTCTAACAGGAGGAGCTGTTTCATCATATAGATACCTCTCGATAGCAACTAGATCCTCTACAACCCATTTATCCCCAACAACACCCCTAAGCTCATCTATAAATTGTCTAGGTAAAACCATACCGAAGACCTAGAAGATACTGCTAGCTATAGCTAAAAATCTTATCTCTAAACGATGTAAGTACTGTACCGGTTATCTAAAGGGGTCGTCTGTAAAGAGAGGTTAAAGGTTTTCAGAAGTCTACTTATGATCGATTTTAACAACTAAACTACTTCAACATCTCTATACCTCCCAGCCATGATATAAAGTACTGATATGAAGAGAGCTACTGTTGTAGCTGATAACAGTACCGCAGTTAATGAAACGTTGTAAAGGTTGTAGATAGCAAATGGTTTATATATCAGTATCCTCCTCGAATCTCCTAACGAAGGTAACTCGCTCACTATATCCTCTAAACTACTTGGTAAAACTTTTGTGAAGTTATAGTCTGCACCAACAAAGTCTTGACCACATATCTCACTCATCATGACCCAACTCCATAAACATGTTTTAATGTATTTGAGGTAGACTATGTAGTACCTTTCTAGACTCGTTAACACAATGATAGCTGAGGTTATTACTAGCAAAAGCAGTACTGTAGCAGCGAACATTATTACACCTCTTGCTACAGATCCTAGAGATCCTTCAGCAACATCTTCTATCTGTGGAGAGATACCTCTGTACCTCCCTTTAGCGATACCTTCCCTTAGCTCCTTAATCCTCCTCCTATCGGCTAGAAAATACGTTAGTACTAACCCTGTGAAGAACCCTCCTAAATGTGTCCATATCGCTATAAACGGGGAGATCAATACGTAGAAGAATTGGAGTAAAACCCAGAACACAAGATAGATACTAGCTCTTATCTTAAAACATTTATACACATATCTATAGCCTACACATTTACACATTGCTGAACCTGGGTAAAGAAGAACATAACCTCCTATCAACCCACTTATAGCTGCTGAAGCTCCGACCATCGGTATATGTGCACCTCCTAAATCGAAAGCAAGCATTATAAGCGCTTGGGTATAAGCTCCTACAATACCTGATACAAAATATACTATGAGGTACCTTAGCCTACCTAAAGTAATCTCAATATTGTCACCAACTATATACAGGAAAAACATATTGCCTAAGAGGTGGAGAAAGTTTGCATGCGAAAACATGGAGAATATTATCCCTAAGAAACATCCTCCAGTAGCTATACATACAGCTGATGGATAAGTTTTGTATGCGAATTCGTCAGTAATGAAGAATATCCCACCTGTGAATAAAGCTACAAGGATATTCAAAACTATTACAAGCTTTGTAAGCCAATAACTACCAATAGGAGAAGTATCCTGAAATTCACATAGAGTAGCTCTTAAAGGATCTACAACACTTCTAAAATACTTCTCTTCTTCATCACTATGTGTAAATTCTTCACGTAATTCTCCGAACTCAGAATTACGTTCTTCAACTTTGCTAGAGAAAACAGGGTAAAGTTCTTCATATACAGGATAAACTATGTCTCTCTGAAGTACAGGGATCTTCTCTTCATGATATTCCTTATCCAAAGACATAGTTCGAAACCTGTAACTCTTCAAAATATCTAGCTGAAATACTGAGTTCTCTGCTTCTACAAGTTCTAGATCTAGGTATAGTGTATCTAAAGGTTTTCTCTATGTTGTTAACATATCTTTCTTTACCTCCGAGATCTTCTTGATAGCTTTCTCTATGATTTCATACATATTGCCTACTATTAGTAAGTCGCTGTATTTAGATATAGGGGCTGTTTCATCGATATTTATAGCTATAACGTATTCAGAATCCTTCATACCAGCTATATGTTGTGGTGCTCCAGATATACCGCAGGCTATGTATATCCTAGGTCTAACTATGTTTCCGCTGAAACCTACTTGTCTATCTTTTTCACACCAACCCATATCTACTAAAGGTTTAGAGCACCCTAATTCTCCTCCCAACATCTTTGCGAACTCCTTGAATATCTCTATATCTTCTCTACCCCTAAGACCTCTCCCTACAGAGACTATGATCTGTACATCTGGTAGCTTAACCTCTTTAACCTTGGCAACCCCTAGCACCTTAATGTTTCTAGCATCGTTTGATAGATTCAGTTCTTCGATATTCTTAACCACGACTTCTCCTCTCTTCGAAGGATCTGGTCGAGGTATTGGGAAAACCTTTGGGCGTATAGTTGTTATAACGGGGTTGGTCAAGGTCTTTATATGAGCTATTATGTTACCTGTGAAAGCAGGTCTTACCTGTACTATATCCCCTTGCTCATCTACGTATATATCTAGGCAATCAGCTGTAATACCTGTTCCAAGTTTAGCAGCTACTCTAGGACCTAAACTTCTTCCCCAAGGTGTTGCGCTTATCAGTACAAGCTTAGGTTTAAACATGTTGACTGTATCTACGATAGCATCTCTATGGATAAGCTGGTTCGCTAACTCTTCATCGCTAGAAACTTTGTATACAACAACTCTATCAGCTCCATAGGAGATAAGCTGCTGTACAACAACATCAACATCTTCTCTAGCTAGTGTAATAGCTGAAACTTCTCCATCTATCCTAATCTTAAGCTCGTTCGCTTTACCTAGTAATTCGAATGCTGATGAATTGACTCTACCGCTGTAGTTCTCTGCGTAGATCAGGATGCCTCTCCAACTCATCTCAAAACACCTTTCTCTTTAAGAATCTTGATCAACATATCCACACCTTCATCCCCTTTAATAACCATAGGCGTTTTCGTTGTTGTTAATGCGTAGAAAGCTTTAACAACTCTCGTAGGTGAACCAACTAAACCAAACCTACTGATATTAGCTACATCTGATAGATAGTCAGCGTTCCATATATCGATTTTCGCACGCCTAGCTTTCAAGATATCGCTTAACCTTGGAACCCTAGGCTCAACAAGAGCCCCTCTGAACATTAAAGGTCTAGAAACAGCAATGACAGTGGGTAGCTTGAGCTCTAGCTGGTAGTAGGAATCACCGTAATCAGTTTCAACAACTACTCTATCACTAGATATGTCAACAATATGTGTAACAAAAGATGCATGTGGAAGACCTAGGTGTTCAGCAACCTCGGGACCTACATGAGCGGTATCACCATCAACAGATTTCTCGCCGCACAAGATAAGATCTACTTTACCTATGAAGGTTCCTAGCTTTTTAATAGCCATGGCTAGGGTATACGATGTTGCTAAGGTATCTGCTCCGGCGAATTTTCTATCAGTTAATAAGATAGCTTTATCAACACCTCTAGAAATAGCATCTCTAAGAGTTTTTTCACCGTGAGGTGGAGCCATGGAAATAGTGGTAACGGTTCCTCCTAGCAAGTTTTTAATTTTAACAGCAACCTCAATAGCATATAGATCGAAAGGGTTTATTTCTAGTTCTGCAGAAGACCTATCTATAGTACCTTTCTCTATATCGAACTTCACTTTTGTTATATCAGGCGTAGGTTTAACAAGAACAACTATATTCACTATACTCACCTAGTTCTTCTATCGATACAGCTAAGCTCTGTAATACGATATAATAAGTATTAATGAAATGGCTCAATAAAATTTAAAGATAAAGCACTAAGCGTTAACCTCTTATACCTCTTAAAACACTAGATATAAAATAGGTGTTGAAGGGTGGATACCCTAGATTTTAGCAAATTAGATGAATTCAAAGGGTTTCTAGAAGGGGAATCAGTAGACAAATTCCTTGAAACTTTCAAAATAAAATTCGGTAGCGGTACATGGGCAGCTGGAGGTTTTAGCGATAGGTTTATGGCTAGAGGATACTTCCCCAGTCTTCCATCAGATGTCCTTTCCAGAGTTGAGAGGATAAAGAAAGCTGGGATAAAAGCATTTGTGCCAATAAATGTTGAGTTTTTTGATGAGAAGTTTGAGATTAAATGGGATTTAGTTGACAAAGTTAAGGAGTATGCGTCTAGGAATGGAATGGTTATAGCCGGTCTTGCATTTGATTTATCAGGTGTTCCACAGTTAAAGCTAGGGTCTATAGCGAATCCTAATCCAGATCTCCGCAAACTTGCAATGGATATACTTGTTAAAAGTCTTGATATAGCTAAGAGGTTGAGTGTTGATTCAGTATCTTTCTGGCCTGGGCAAGATGGCTGGGATTATAGCTTTGAAGTTAACTATGGCAAACTACTATCTGTGTTTACTGAAGGTTTGAAGAAACTAGCTGAGGAAGTAGCTAGTAGAGGATTCGTGTTAGCTATTGAGGCTAAACTTAAAGAACCTAAAGAAGGTAACATGGTTCTACCGACAACACATGTTGCTATCGCTATAGCTAAGAAGATTAACGATGAGCTCGGTAAAAAGGTTGTAGGTATAACTATAGATTATGGACACGAGCTTATGTATGCAGTTGAACCAGCTTTCACTGTATACTTAGCGAAATTCCTAGATGTCCCACTGCTATCGATACATATAAACACAGCTAAAACACATAGCAATGACGAAGACAGAGTTGTAGGAACAGGAGATCTATGGCAATCAATAGACTTCCTCTACGCAACAATAGATACCGGGTTCAGTGGATGGTATATCCTAGACCAATTCACATACAGAATGGATCCTGTTGACGGTTTAAGGCTATCGAAAGAACTGTTCACAAACTGTATGAAGAAAGCACTAGCTATTTATAGATATAGAGATGAACTTGAAAAGCTTAGAGCTCTAGGAGATCAAGCAAAGGTTATAGACTTCGTTAAGAAGATCATATACAACTTTTAAACTAGTAAATTGCCAGTAATTGCATAGCTAAAATTTGTTTTTAATACTTCTTATTTAATCTCTTTTTGCTGTGGGAATATGTATATAGGAGTATATGGTTTTGGATCCATAGGGAGGTTAATAGCTAGAGAAGCAATTGAGCGTGGTCATGAGATTGTAGGTGTTGTTGATATAGATAGAGATCTCCTAGGGAAAGATGTAGGGGATATACTTGGGATAGGATCAGTAGGTCTAGAGGTTACAAATGATATAGATATTTTAGCTAATGCAGATGTAGTAATACATGCTACAGGATCCTACCTCGATAAAGTTTATAACCAGATAGCCTCTGTCCTCAGTATGGGGGTAGACGCTGTATCAACATGTGAAACTCTTGCATATCCATACTATAGATATCCAATCCTAGCTATTAAACTAAATGAGATTGCACAAGATAATGGAGTTGCTGTGATAGGTACAGGTATTAATCCAGGGTTTCTCTTAGATACTCTCCCATCTGTAATAGCTTCCTCTGTTACATCTGTTAAATATGTAAAAGCTGTTAGAAGTGTTGACGCATCCAAGAGGAGGGAACCATTTAAGAAGAAGATTGGAATAGGTAGGGAAACAGATGTTGTTAGAGATATGCTTAAAAGAGGAGAGTTAACAGGTCATGTCGGTTATGCAGAATCTATCTACCTTATAGCCCATGCAGGAGATCTACAGTTAACCAAAGTTGTAGAAGAGCAAGAGCCTCTAGATGCCGAAGAAGAGATAGAGATAGGCAGTGTAAAAATCGGGAAAGGTTTCTGCAAAGGGATTAAAGGCTACGGTATTGGATATGTAGGGGATAAAGAGGTTATTAGGGTAGAGTTCCAAGCATATATAGGAGCGCCTGAATACGAAGAGATAACAGTTATTGGTAAAAACTACTCAGCAACATGGAGAAGTAGTGGAACACCTGGAGACCAAGGAACAGCAGCTGTTGTTCTGAATATAGCAGAGAAGATAAAGAGGGTTCCACCAGGTTTACACTTGATGACGGATCTTCTACCGTTCAAAATAAGGTTCTCATTATAGAGATGAGGAGCTAAACGTATTCAATACTACAACTTAAAACAATCTTTTCAGAAACCTTATAAATAGCAGTTCTACTCTGTAGATAAAGAACTCTATTCACCTTATAGGTGTGAATATAGCTTCTTCCGACGGTTTATATTTATAAACACCTTTAGATCTGGAGAACTTGTTTATAGCTATAGCTAGCCCTGGTAAAGCTGTTAATGTACCTCCAATTGTGCTGTAGATAATGTTAGAGGATAAGGTGTAGGAAATAGCTGTACCTATGATTGATGCTGTTAATGTAAATCCTATACCTCCTACCAAACCTTTTAACCTCTGTTTAAAGCTTATCGGATACTCTAAATAGAGAACAGTGCCGTCAGCTGCATCTACAATAGCTCTATACTTTCTACCTCTATAGTTACATGTTATAATCCAGAACGGGTAATGAGCTAGGCCAACGAATCTAGAGTTATCCGCAAATCTATACTTTTTACCGCAAGCTGTTTCAGCTTCAGATAAAGTTTTCTCTATATAGGGTCTCTTGATCTTCTCGAAAACTGTTTCCGGGTCTAGCGATGGGTTTAAGTATACCCCTTCTCTCAGTATAGAGGGTTTGAAGTATATACGGTTTTTCGCAGGAAAACTATAGTCTTTAGGTATATCTATAGGTGGGTTCTCTAAAGCTATGACAACTACGTGAGCAGCTTCTTCACCTCCATGGATACTGATCTCTACTTCGTTTTCCTCTATCTTCTCTACTTCTTCTCTGCAAACAGCTTTAACATCTACTTCGTATATGTAGAGAGGTACTAGATATTGGTAAGCACTATCGAAATCTACGTTATCGTTGAAATCCTCAGCTATCCCTACCTGCATTAAAGCGAAATCTTTTACACGTCTATAAGAAGAATTCTTATCGTAATTTATAGCGAATATGAAGTGATCTACTTTAGCATCAGGATTGTCAACTCTAGTCGTTGTTCCACAGTAAGGACATGTTGCGTAAACAAAAGTTTTAGGGATAGAGAATTCAGCACCGCAGAAACTACATCTAAATATTTTCTCCTCTACCCTAGTACCCATCGGGATCCCCTACTCTACACCTTGATAACACTGGAAATCTTCTCTACGCTTAAGACTTTTCTATACCTAGGCTCAACTATACTCGATTTAATCGGGGATAAAGCTCTCCTCATACAGTAGAATGAAGCTATAGAGCCGAGGATAAAAAGCCCTGCACTCGCGAACATGTTTATGGTGTAGAGAAACCCTGCTAAACCTCCTAGAACACCAGAGGCTATAGCTCCAAGTAAACCCCATGAAATACGTTCACCTGTTTTCATAGGTCTTTCGAAAGCTATTATATCTCCATCCCATCCGCATACAATAAGCCTATGAAGACCACCCCCATACCTATAAACAGCTGTATATACCGGGAGTAGAACCGGTTTAGATGATGACATCTTTATGTTTATAGGGGTTATCTTTTTCCAAATGATCGTCGATCCTGTAACCATCCCATTACCCCGCATCATAACCTTACCCTCGGCTTCTCTCTTAATAACTTTTACAACAATTTCTCTAAGCTCATCTAGATGCATATCGAGAGCGATATCTATAACACTCTTCTTATCCAGATCTATAGATAGAATGTTTCTCCAAACGTTTTTACTTAGTTCAGCACTAGCTATAGGTATAGCTCTGGGGTTATCTTCGAGGTATTTATAGGCTATAGATTTAGCTGAAAATACATCGCAACCTCTTCTAGCTATCATAGGTATAACGTTTCTATAAGGTCCGTAGACACCACTAACATATACCATCCTCGTCTCAGTCCAGCATCTCTCTCCTTGCTTCGTCCTTCTACACTTCGTTATATAGACTAAAACCCTTCCACTATAATCAGCTTCGGCAGAGATATCGATGAAGTAGAACGGTACGAGGGTAAGGGTCAGCTCAACGATGTTAGTATCCTTAAAAACCTCGCCTAGCCTTCTTCTAACCGCGAAATTCCTTATCTTCTCTTGTAGCTGTTTATCATCAAGAGGTTTAACTATGAGAACATCTTCTTTAAGATCTTGTCTAACCCAGTTAAGGTACCCACAGTAAGAACAGACTGTAGCTATTGTCTCAGGAGTTATATCGAGAGGTGCACCACAATTAGAACACCTAACATTGTCGGCCATAGCTATACCTAGCCAAGCTTACTTCCGCAAACAGGACAGAAATTAGCTTCAACAGGTGCTACATGTCCATTCGGACACCACTTAATCTGTTTACCGCAGTAAGGACAGAACTTAGCTCCTGAAGGTATAGGTGCTTGCCCACAGTAAGGGCATCTAGCTACATAGCCTACAGATGTAACACCTGCTGCAACCCCTGCTCCACCGACTTGCTGTGCTTGGGGTGGAGGTGGTTGTAGAGCCCATGGGATAGCGACTACACCTGCACCTATAGCAGCTCCACCAGCCTGAGTTTTCTCTATAGCTTCAGCGAATTTCCTAGCGGTCTCTTGTTGAACAAGATATGCAGGTGTTGTTCCCTGAAGTATCCAGAACATTCTCTCCCTATACTCAGGCGGAACATCAATCCCTTCGAACTGGACATCCTCAAGCATAAGCCCTATCTCTTCGAAAGCTTTCCTAAGAACCATAGAGGCTCTCTTACTAGCTTCAGTAGCTTTAGCATACAGATCTTTTATACTAGACTCGCTTATGAACGCCATAAGCTTCGTCATGAAGTAGCTCCTTATATAATCATCAAGCTCTTCTCTTGTAAATCTTTCATCAGGTCCTACAACTTTATTAACAAATAGAGCTGGATCTACAACTCTGTAGTAGTAAACACCGTGGAACGTAACAGGGATTAGCTCAACAGTTTGACTCCTACCACCGAACTTACCCTGAAGTCTGTTCATATTGACGAAAATGATGATAGCTCTGAAGATGCTCTCCCCATAGACACCTTCAACAAGACCTTGGAGAAACGGAACGTTCTGAGTATCAAGAACATGCCTCCCAGGTCCTAGAACACCGTAGACCTTTCCATCTCTATAGAATACAGCTCTCTCCCACTCTTTAACAACAACAACAGAGCCCCACGGAATAACTTCTTCAGGGTATCTCCAAACAATATCGTTAGGTGTAGCATCTTTCCACTCAATAAATTTAGGCTGGAAACCACTAATCTTACTACCAGCTTTCCCAATACCCTTGCCTATCTTATTCAAGACCAAGATCTACACCAATCCACAGATTATCTATGTGTTAACCTAGTAATAAGCTTAGGGTAGCTATCCCAAACTCCATCCCTTCAAAACCTTCTCCCTCTCAACAAGCTTAACCTTCACATCATCTAAGAGTTTAACCAGATCCTGAACCTTATCCCTAACAGGGTTCTTCAACAAAGACTCCTTCTTAATATCGGAAACAAAATCCCTGATCTTCTCAACATTCTCAACAAGAGATGAATCTATATCCCTCATCTTAGCGAGATCTTCTTCACGAACTTTAACAATATTGAAATGCGGAGAATAACCATGTTCAGCCCACCTAATCTTATCAGCAACAGTTCTAAGATCTCTTAGAGTATTATCGAAAAGTTCAGCTGTTTTAAAATCGTATTCAGCTATATTAGCTATAGCATCCTCGAGATCTCTCACAGCCTCGGTCAACACCTTAACGAGGTACTCTCTAACAAGCTTATCATCTTCTCTAACATACTCTTTCTTCCTATACCCTCTAAAACCCGGTAAGATGCTAAGTAGTTTCTCAAAGATATACTCATGTCTAGACATACCCTTACCCAGCGATACCTCTGTAACAAGGTATAAAAATATAGAACACACTAGAGAAGAGATATGAAAAGAAATACCAAACCCAGCCCTATAAGGAAAGCAGCTAAACCTAGAACCCACCCAAGTAGGGTAGCTAAAGCTATAGAGATAGATGTATCGATAAGAATTGAACCCCATATATAGAAATACCTCTTCTCCCCAACATCTTTCTCCACAAACCCTCTAACAAGAACAACAAAACCTATAACAACAAGATCTACAGCAATAACAGACGATAACCCTGCAACACCATAGTAAACAGCTACAATATCAAAACCTATCAAGATAAGGATAACGCTTATCAACACAATACCGAACTTCTCAACAAGCACAGATCCCCACCAACTACAACAAGCTAGAGATACTACACCAGCTTTTAAAACTAGTATACAGTATAGCTATTGCGAAACCCATGTTATTGCATAGAACTTAGTTGAAGAGATAGAATAAATATCTTCGTAACATCTACACATTTTAAACACATCACCATAACTCTTAAAAATTGATCGCAATTAACGTAAAACGTTGTTAAACTATAGAAAATACTCAGAAGCTGTAACGAGAACTCTACTTAGATAATTAAAATATTAAAATAGGTGTTTACCAGGGCATGGTTTAACTACAGCTTTTTAAAATCTTAGAACTCTATTGTATGACTTTAAGTGTTTATGTGAGGATTATGTAGAAAATATTTAAACTGCAT